>MDTD01192079.1_pt1 | contig 13410 bp, 8 predicted proteins | sample 811221 | NCBI WGS metagenome assembly MDTD01 (sample SAMN05326646, study PRJNA326480) | marine metagenome | isolation source: seawater | place: Pacific Ocean: South West | collected 2011
CGCGAGATCGGCCGACTGACGGTGGAACGCGATTTTTTGTCGCGCAAGCTCGATCAGTAAGCCGTCAACGCCGGTTGGCGATGATCGAGCATGGTCATCCCCAAGTCAGCATTGTGCGCCAGTGCGAGTTGCTCAAACTGAGCCGCTCGTCGGTGTACTACGTCCCTCGTGAACAGTGTCAGGAGGATCTGGATCTGATGTACCTGATTGACCAGCAGCATCTGGAAACGCCGTACTATGGCTCTCGTAAGATGCGAGTCCATCTGGAGCGCAAAGGCCACCTGATAAACCGCAAGCGGGTTCAGCGCCTAATGCGCACCATGGGCATTCAGGCGGTGTATCCACGCCCCAGAACCAGCATTCCGGGCGACGGGCACAAAGTTTATCCGTACCTGCTCAAAGGGCTGAAAATCGACCGCCCCAACCAGGTGTGGGCAACGGATATTTCGTACGTGCCGCTGGCCCGAGGCTTCATGTATTTGGTCGCCATTATCGACTGGTACAGCCGTAAGGTGCTGTCCTGGCGGGTCTCCAATACCATGGACACAGACTTCTGCATCGATGCCCTGGAGGAAGCCCTACAGCGCCATGGAACGCCGGAAATCTTCAATACTGATCAAGGTGCCCAGTTCACCAGTGAGGCCTTCACAGGCGCTCTCAAGGAGCATGGCATTCGGATCAGCATGGACGGCAAGGGCTGCTATCATGACAACATCTTCGTGGAACGGCTCTGGCGCAGCGTCAAGCACGAGTGCGTCTACCTCACAGCCTTCGAGGATGGACGCCACTTGAAGCAGGCGCTCCACCGGTACTTCCGGCATTACAATCAGGCCCGGTACCACCAAACCCTTGATTACCAAACACCGGATGAGGTGTACTACCAACAACCCATGACCCTGGCAGCTTGAGCCGGGAATACAGCCGGATCAGAGCTTAACTGCACCTTCAGGCTGTCCAACTGATGGGGTCCACCTCAACTCTCGGATCATTTTTTTGTCGCTTAGATTAGAAAAAAGGCCATCAATCATGACAGTCCGCGCAGAGGACAATCGCTTTGCTCGTGTGATTGCCAGTCCATCAAATTCATTACGCGCATCGCGGCGCATCGAGAAATCAGCAAGCTTCACCAAGATAAGAAGCGTTAGCGCGTTATATTGACCTGTAGATACGTCTCTTGAGAGGGGAATGTCTCGACCACCACCAATTTGTGGATGGCTGAAAAATACCCTCGGACCGGATGCTTCCCCAGATTCCGGTGCACGAAAAGCCGCACGATAAAACTCTGAGCGAATCATTTCTCGCAAGCGGTCGTTAAACGCTCGCTCACCCTCTTTGGCGCTCCGTCCTGTCTCCAGATCTTCCCGCCTGCGACTGAGCTGGATGTCAATTTCATCCACAAGGCTGTTAAGGGTTTCTCTCATTCCTTCCAAGCCAATCACGGTACCCGAGACTCTAATTGAGGCACCGCCACCTCGTGTGCTCATCACTCGCTTCAGCAGATCGAAATTATCTTGTACGCTGCCGGTGAACCCGGCCATGGAGTCGAGCATCCGCTGTTTATTCGCCTCTACGTCCTGCTCGTTTAACCGGTGCTTTTCCTCCGCTTTCACAAGATGCGTATCGATAAGGCGGTACAAACTCAACACGGATTGGGTCAGGTCAGTCTCTGTAGGGGGGGGCTGATAGCGCTTCTATCTCACCCTCAGAAAGCCCGTTATCACGTGTATCTAAAATTTTGCGAACTTCTTTCTTTAAATTGTTCGAAGCTGACTGGCGCCTCTTTGTGAGTTCATTAATTGCTTGCTGTCGCTGGCTCAAAGGAAAGCTTTCAGCATTTTCCGCCAAATCGTCTAACCTTCCTAGGGCATCACCCCATCTCTTGTCAGCAAATGCGTCTCTTAGATCAGAGGCGATGTGCAGGCTATCCTCGACGAACACGTTGTTCGTTGGTCCAGAAGCAGCTGTTTGGCAAGGTGGCAAATCCGCTGTAATTTTACGGACTGCTTTCCATTGATCGAGAACTCTTTTGGCCGCAGCGTCAGCTTTGTCTGCAGCGCGTCGGTGTGTCTCAATTTCATTCCTTGCCGTCTCTTGGTCGTTACGTTGTTCCGCTATACGGATGCGCAGCATCTTGAGCGTTTCTATCAACGTATCGCGCCTTGTTACTTTGTTGTCATGAAAGAACTGATCGCTTTCAGCATCAGCTGCCTGCTGAGCTTGATCGAACTCAAACCGCGACCTTTTATCTTCGCGTTCAATTGATTTGCGTTCGCGAACTCTCTTCTCCTCAAACGATGCGTCAAAAGATACGCCACCTTTATCCTCAAATTCGATTGCACGAGATAGGTCACCTTTCCACGCCGACTCTGCGTTCGACGCTGTGATCAGCTCGTCGCTGGTTGTATCGACTCGCGCAGTGGCTTCTTCGACACGCTCTCTGGCAAAGGTCTCAGCTTGATTAGCATCGCTAAGAGCGTCGTTAGCCTCAGTTAAACGACTACCCAGCGCCTGAGCTTTTTCCCAGCCACCCAACTCAATAAACTGCTTGGCACTGGTGATGATTGAAAGATGCTCATAGCGAGACTTTAGCACTGGCAATTTCTCGCCAACGTCCTCCAAGGATCGTTTGGCATATAGAAGCGTCTCAGCATTCCGGCCCTTTCCTTCATCACCGCCTAATTTTAAGAAGTCCAACATCACTTGAATTGCAGACAATGCAGCCTCAGAGGCCCGCGCTTTGAGTTTTGGTAGCCCAACATTCAGTTCATTTATCTTCTCGTGGAGCCGCAAAACTTCAGCTTTTTGTTGTTCAAGAGCCAGATCACCACCCAAGTCCACATAGGCGACAGCCAATCGAATGCGACGAATGGTATCGGTAGATCGGAGTTCCTCTATCGACCCCAACTCATCAGCCGTAGCTCGGTGTTTTTCTCTTACGTCTGCCAGCGTGAGTTTTGCTTCCTCTCGAACTGCTTGGTGAGCCCGCGAAATAACTTGGCCCATTTCAGAATCAGGCGCGAGATCGGCTAGCTCTGTGTTCAGAAGGGCCAGTTGGTTTTCAGTATCGGAGGCTTTATTTTGAAGACCTCGAATAAGGTCAGGAACCATTGACGGGTCCAGGAGAGCCTGGACTTGCGGGGTGTGCATACCTGCCAACAATCCACGAACCGCGCCTTCGCCTAAAGTCAGACGTCCTGTCTGACAAAACTCCTGTAGCCCAACGAGTGAAAATATAGGCGCTTCAAAGCCAGCTTCATCCAGGCACTTCAGCGCTCGACTAGCCTCTTCAGAATCAGCATAAACTGGGCTATGCAGCACATGGGAAAAGTGCGCCATTAACTCACTTTCGCGATCAACTGGCAACGCCATATCTTTAATAACCTGGTGTACAAGAAGCGGCGTTCCTCCAACACATTCCAGTACTTCGCTACCAATTCTTCCGGCAGCACTACCGCCGGACTCAAGACTAGCAATCTGGTTATTGGTGACACGCAGGCTAGCTTCAAAATTGTTTATTTCAACGGCAACACTGTTGTGCCGATCGCTTCGATGCTGCAGCATTTCGAAGGGAGACGCACCTGGAAAGGTTTGTTCGAAAAGCTCTAAATCTGCAACTATAGGAGCTAAACGATCAATGTCTTGGTCTAATCGGAAGAGCGCTGCACGCACGTCCTTCTCACGCTCTTCAAGCTCTGCTTCCAATGTCTTTACGTTTACGCCTTGTCCGAAACGCGACTCAACCTCAGCTAGATTGATCCGCCCTTCCGCGAGCTCCTCCTGTTTTTTGGATGCGTTTTCCAACTGGCTGGCCGACTTTTCGACTTCATATTCGGCATCACTCAGTGCTCGCGTCACCGTTTGAGCAAGACCTATAGGGCTTTCTTGATCGAAAATGGCCCGATACTCCTTAACGCCAGGGGCAAGGTCAGCGAAGCTACGGTGAAGCTCTTCGGCTCGTTCTATTTCGGATTCGAGCTTTGCCTTACTGGAGGTTGCAGCCTGGAGCTCCTTCGGCACTGATTCAACGAGGTCACACGGATCTTCACCCGGAAACAACGATTCAAACTTCTTCATATGTGGCGCAAGATGGTCAATATCACCTTTCTGCCTTTGTAAATCATCAAGGTTTTCCTGGGCCGCTATGCGCGCCTTACAAGCAGCGTCTTCAGAACTTCTGGCACTGGACTGGCTATGCCTGGCATCCGAAACTGCCTTTTCTGCTCTTTCTAGTGCACTCTTTAGTGCTGCGCGTGCTTCTACCGGTGATTGTGAGCTAAATTCGTTGATAACGCGGGCATAGGATTTTCGACCGTCTTCTAGGGAGACATACGTCTCTTCTAGCGCCTTTAGTGCCGCCACTGATTGCTCAAGCTGGTGTCGGACACTTTTTCCAGTCTCAGATGGCCTAGCCAGTTCTTCACTGCTAAAAAGCTGGCTTTGGCGCATATCCGACAAGGCTTTAGCAGACTGTTCAATTCCTTGAATTTCATTATTGAGACGCTGAAGCTCGGTGTTTTTCTCCTCCCACTCGGCTTCGTCCTTGTCAACCTGCTGCCCAAGCTCCTCAAAGTACGATTCGGTTTCACGCCGAAGTTTGCGGAAGATATTGTGCTCCCCGTCGCCTGTGCGCCAATCCCATGCGTAATTGATGGCACGTAGAGCAACATCTTGGGACCAGCCCACGGCAAAGCTCGTGGACTCGCGGCAGATAACTAGGGCTTCTTTATGGCCATACGCACGGCCGGGCCAGCCCTTGCTTTTGCGCTGCTCTAGCATAAGGTGACAAGGGATTTCAGTTAGTTGCGTCCTTTTTAGGGTTACCGAGCCCAGGCGTTTCCTGTCGGCGAGCCGGTTAATTACTTTGGATTCCGAGCCAGTGAGCTCAGATAGTATGTAATCTGGGAACAACCACTCGCCATCTTGTAGCACCATACTATTTGCGACGAGTTGAGTTTGGGGATGGTTTTGCGACATCACAGCGGGTAGCAGTGGCAGAGGATTGTCGATCACACTTTGACGGAGAAAGTGGTGTTCAGCCAGTACACCTTGAGCTTCTTTCTCGAATTCCTCCTGAGCATAGCTGTGGTCTGCTGCATACCCCTTAGCTGCGGATAGGATCTCGTGTGTGTAAGTCAGCTTCTCTATTTTTTTCGCTGATTTATCAACTTCATATTTGGCGGTTATGACCTCCCTGGCACTCTTCAGCAACGTATCTTCAAATCCACGCTCATCCTCATCAGCGTAGCTGCCCATGCAGTCGACCAAGGTCTCGGGAGCGATGTGGCTATAAAAGAACGCGGTGTCGTAGTTTTCACCGGCACGGGAGTCGACTTTGAAAAAGTTGTCAGTTCCATCACCACCACCAGCTTTATGGTAAGCCAGCATTTTCTGAGTCAAGCTTTCATCAATATGCCGACCGATGGCCTTTTTCCATTCACTGACTGTTAGCGATGTGCTTGCATCAGTCTGGGTCTTTAACTTTGAAGCAAATTCTTCATTGTGGATTAGTGATCGTTTGTGACCTTCTTTAAGTGCCAAAGGGCAGTCTTCAAAGTGGCCTCGATAACAATAAAAACGTACCTCATCATCACTGTAGCCATACATCCCAAAGACCCAGGCCTCACCGGGAGCTTCCATACCAAACAACTGTGGACCACGCAGGTTGTCTTCCATCGTCTGGTATAGCATCTCCAAGCGAAAATGGGACCATATGCCCTTACGCGTTGGAGCCATCCGGGACTTAAACTTGCTGGTCATCGAGCGATCTCTGGTCACCAGCGCGTAGTAGGCATTATTAATCGTGGTCTTGCCGGTTCCGTTCGTTGCTTTGATGGCAGCACTTAACCCACGAAAGTTGATTTCCAAATACGGGTAGTGGGGTGACCAATCCTTTTGGTTCGGGCGGTAGTTATCAAGATTGATGCAGTTGCTAACTTCCATGCGGTTGATGACAGACATTATTCGTTTCCTTTCTCTATAGGTGTCGTCTCATCTTGCTCTGGCAGAGCCAGCGTCAGCACATCATCAGGCTTTCCTCCACTGACTAAGCCGTTTGCTTGAATCGGGCCTAGATGCCTGGAGAAGTTCTCAGCCGTATCTATCGCCGACCAAAGGGATTGCCGGAAGACCGCGCCACCACCCGCCTTCACACTGTGTTCGGTAGGCTCAAGAACCTTGAGTTTCACCATCGCGTTGAAAAAGGACCGCGCTCGGGCTTCAAGATTGGCATCTTTGATATCAGTGAGTGTTGAGTAAACGAAAGCTGCTCGCCCTTCCTTCTCATCAGCAGCTGAGCCTTCGTTACGCATTTTTTCAATGCGTTTACGGATCTCTTCGATGAATTCTTCTTGATCAACCGCGCTATCTTTGAATTCACTGACCGATTCAATAGAACGGCCCTCCCGGGTATAGAGGAAGTAGAACAGGGTAAGTAGTAGAAACGAAGCCCATATTGCTGCCGAATCCTTGTTTTCGGAGCGACGTCGCTCGTCAATCAGTTCTTGTAACACATCATTTGGAGTTAGGTGGGCCGGTGCAACGACTGCAGGATTTCTCAGGGCAACATAGATGCTCCCCTGCATGCCGAGTCCAATTGCAAATGGATCAACCTTAACTAAGACCAAACCTTGTGTTTCAAGAAAATCATCCAGGTCAGCATGGTCACCGCGTGTCTTATCCAATATTTCAGCCGCTTCAGCTTCTTCCTTTGAGCGACGCCTGTTTGATATTTTTCCAGAGTAAATCGTGCGTTGGCTCACCAGCTGGTTGTAAACAAGCCCCATCTCTGCAGGTGTCATCAGTTAATTCTCCTCTCGGACACGGTGGCGTAGTGCGACATTAGTAACGCCAATATGGTGATCCCACCCTTCGATCTTAGCCATCTCAGGAAGTTGAACGACTTCCAGAAGTAGCTCTTCCTCATCGTCATGGATAGAGTAAATGCCAATCGCCTCACCAAACTCTGTTATCGATTGTATGGGGCAGTCGGGAAGTCCAGCATTCGTGATGAGGTCGACCAAATGGATCGGCCCTTGCTCAAGCGCTTTTAAAATTGCAGGCCCATTACGGGCAATCCAGGACTGGAGTTCAGTATTAGCTTCATCAGCCGCCGGATCCATATCAAAGACGATGTCAGGCTTCTCTTTAGGCTCCATTGCAGGGCTCAATTTCCCAATAATGGCATCGACACCGATAATCTGCGGCCGCTGAATCCACCCGCAACAGCCCGCTAAGAACGCTGTCATTGCTTTTTCTGTAGGGGGGTTGTTTACGAAAGCATCGAGAATTCTGTCAAAGCGCAACACTCCCATCTGCTGGCGTTTATCGTTTTGAAGGTCTTTGAGTAGCCCGCTCCAGTTTCGGCTTAAGCTCTCAGTGGCCTGGTGCACAACGGACACAACATCATAGAGTGAGCGGCGATGGATAGGGTAATCAGGTCGGGCGGAGTTGAAGATATCCAGGCGGCGCCGCGTATCCTCGGTTCCGAGGTTTTCTTTTGCATCCAATGCTGCTTTGAGGGCACTGTCCAGCATTTCGCTGAAGTGCTCACGATGCTCCAAGTATTCTGCCAGAAATACTTCGCTCGATGGGTTTTCTCGTAATGCGGTAATTCGTTCATTTTGCATCCGCAAGGTGGTTTGGATCTCCCCGCACAGTCGACCAATATCGGAGAATAGCCCGCTACGAATTGCAATTGAGAGCTTCTCGACATCCTTATCTGCATAAAGCCACTCACCAGTGTGGCGGACCATCCTGACGAATTGTTGGCCAGCCATGGTCAGCTTGACGCGATCCTGCCGTGCTTGATAGCGGACCAGCTGAGACAAATTTCTGGTGGTTAGAGGTTCATTGTCTTCGTTGAGATAGCGTATTTCGCGCTCACTGCCAAGGAATCGCGCAGAAAACCTAAGCTGTTCCTCTGAGAGCATATATCCGCTGTCCTGGAGTCTTTGATGAAGACTCTGAATACCCACGAACTCTGTCGCACCATCCAACAATGCCTTATCTAATGAAAACACCAGCGCAGCAGCCACATAAGCTCTATGCTCGGCATTCGGAGTGGGTTCGGGGGCTTTGAGTTGAGCGGCACCCTCATCAATACGCGCACTCTGCAAATCCACCAATCGCGAAGCTAGCGCAGTAATGAGTATTTCCGGCGGTATCTCCGTGCCGATCATCTATTCAGCCTCACCGTGTTGTTTAAAGCGACAGGCATATATTACGCCAAATTCTTTTAGCTTTGCAATGCATGCCGTTTTAAGCGACGAGCGAGTCGTTGTGAGGTACAATGTAGGCCATGCCACCTACGAGAGCATCTAACTGACAAATATGAAAGGAACAACACTAAAAACACCGCTGCAGAGGCGTGAGAAAGCCGTAACGCTATCGTCACCGATGAGAGGGGAATGGTTCCAAGCCCAGCGGTTGCGCTTCATAGAGACCCGTCTCTTTTGGTCCGGGAGCCTGACATCAAAGGACCTTACTGAGACATTCAATATCCATAGATCAGTGGCGTCACGAGATTTTGGCGCTTACCAAAAACTCGCACCACGAAATATGTTGTACAACCGCAGCGCACGATGCTTTGTAGCGGGCCGTTATTTTTTACCTATATTTGGCTCGCCCACCCTAGACAAGTTAAGCGCGCATTCTGTTCTCGAAGATCAGTTTCCCGGTGAAGAATCGATATTCCAATGGCTTCCACAGATTCATCGCCATGTTGATCCAGCTATCGCAAGGAATGTCGCGGAATGCATTAGGTCAAAAAGCGATCTATTGATTGTCTACCGCTCCATGAAAGAACCGGAAGGCTTGGAAAGATGGATATCGCCGAAGGCGTTAGTCTCAGATGGTCGCCGCTGGCACGTAAGGGCTTACTGCCACGCACGTAACGGCTACCGCGATTTCGTGATAGGGCGGATAGCCACTGCCGATAGGACTCGCCAGCATGACTCAGAATTGCCAGTGGATGACGACTGGGAAACCGTTGTCCCGATCCACATAATACCCCATCCATCCTTATCAGAAGCGCAGAAGTCTCTCGTCAGAATGGACTACAACATGGACGAGACAGGTTTCGTGATGAAATGCAGGAAGGCCCTTCTTCTATACGCTTTGGTGGGGATGGGTCTGGATAATGACGAGTGCCCACCAAAGCAGGTTCTCGCCCTAGCTGACCCAAGCATCCGGTCACTTCTTTAGAGCTTTTTTGTTCATTTGAGTGCAGGGGGATGAAAATCTATTAAAGCCAGGCGGCTTTTGTACTACTTTCTATTGTGATCAATGCTATTTCTGGGGAGTTGAGACCGGATTGCATGATCGGCAATTTCTAAACCAATTTTACGATTGCAAGAAGTGGGCAACATAGCTGCACTGTCCTTTGGCCAGAAGTCACTCGGTGCGATTTTGCATCATCAAAACCGCAGTCTCTCCGTTAAACTACTTAACGGTGTGCATGTCGATTAGCAAGCCAACATTGAGTGCCGAAAAGCTCGCGAGCCGACTTATGGTGAGATCGCTGAGGATTAACTGCTGAGCTAGTGCGCTAACCTGAAGCAAGAAGTTTCAGAGTATAAAAGCCACTGAATTGGCAAGGGAATTGGGGAGAAAAGGGATGCCAAGTCTCTCCCTGACCGGTCACACCACTGAGCAGGTGTCGCGTATGCCTGACATCCGATGTCGGACTTGGTCGGGAAAGCTGAAACCGCCCCGACCCACCATAAAGTTAGCATATAATTTATCCCCTGACAGCTTTGAGTTCGAAAAATGAGGCGCAAGTTGGCACAGTATTTCCGTGTCTCGGCTACTTGAGGGGCGGTGCCATCTTGAAACGACAATTCATAATCTCAAGCCCATCTTTCGCAAGGCATTTCTGGCTGCCGATTCATAGTTAACCTTATCCAAAACTGAGTGCTTATGTGTGAAATAGTCGGCTTCGCCCGAATAATCGTCAATAAGTGATTTAAAAACTCCACGCTTATGTCGAATTTTGGAAAAGACATCGTTCAAGAACCTCTCATAATCTCCCTGGCTATCTATCGTAAAGCAAAGACCACTCATAGACTCCTCTTTATGCTCACCATCATCACTACCATCTTTAACCCACCTACGCTGGATCTCCACCACATAGATTGGCTTATTCTTAGTTGTAACTTTAACAACAAGCGCACCACGAAGGGCCGAATTTCTGGGGTATAAATATGGCCAACTACGAACTGAGCCAAGAACAATCTCGTGTTTTTTGAATGGTTTAATCTCTATTAACTCAGGGGGCTTTCGGTCACAAAATCCCGTAGCGAACGTAAACCATTCGACTTTTAGGATTTTAAGCGGGAAGCTATCTCTCAGGTACAGAAATGCATTCCAAATATCCAGCAATACTCCATTCGATTCCAGCTTAAGCGGTGCGTTCAATTCAATCTCACCAACACCTTTATTACTCCCATAGCGGTCGCCGGAAGAATATTTGTCAGCAAAGGCCTCTCCCTTTGAAAAAACACCATGCACGGATCGAGAATTAGAACTAATCTTCTCGCTTAAAATTGGCAGAACATCACTATCTGGATGAGCCAGTTCAACGAACTCCGGATCCTTGACAGACTTCCTTGGTCCTGAGTGATCGGGGTCACTGTCATTTGTAATAGCGAGCCTCTCTTTATGAGGGGAGTTGTCTCGCATTCCGCTCCCGATAGGCACAGGGATCATATGACCGCTCCAACCTGCTTCAGAATTCGGATCATTCTGTTGAGTGAAAACTTTTATTTGTGGGCTGGAGGGTGGGCTACACCCCAAAACATTTAAAGCGAGAAAAGACCGACCACTATTGAAAGATATCCCGCTAACACGAATTCGGGCTTTTTGCTCATGCCAAGGCCTTATCTTAAGTTGTACTATTCTTTCCTTCCTATTATCAGCAATACCCTTTACAGCTTCATCCATTTGGGCATAAATATCCTTAGCCCATAACTGAGTATATTTACTATACTTAAGCCATGCTAAATATCTCGCATCGGCATCAGAAAATTTGTACTTATTATTTATAGCAACTTGCCAACAGCCTTCTGTTTCCGGAACCCCAATACTCACAAAAAATCGGTTATATGGGTCATCTACTTTCCTAAAGGGGTAAGTTGTCAGGATCCTTTTTACTTCCTGCGAAGACCCGTAGCACCTGGAAAAGAATTCTAGGCACGGGATTAGCAGGTTCCCGCCTCCCGAGACTGGAAACTCAAGAGAATAATTTCGATCTCTATGGTACATAAGAGGGTAAATATGTGGAGGATATGGAAGCTCTTCAGACTTTTGGTGCTGGCTGAAAAATGATGTAAACCGCCAATCATCTCTGTTGAAGCTTACCTCAAACTCTGCCGTTTCAAATTCAACTTCTTCGGTGCAAATCCCGTTTTCCCATATCGTGCCAACTCTTACTTGTCCCAATAGAGTTATGGGCACTTTTCGAAGCGAAAAATCTCCTAAAGTTCTGTCTGAAAATATCTCACGAACGACCACTGTAGCTTTTGGCTGAGTAGATTTTTTGTTCTTCGTCACACCGCCGTACCACCAGACAACTAACGGTGAATGGTTTTTCGTGAATTGCTCACTAAGATCGACGGGGCTTTCTAGGACTTTGACACGATAGGTTAGTTTATTTTTCATCGGGTACAGATAGCACGTGAAGGCTTTTGCCTGCCAAACTGAACGGCTTTCAGTGGCGGCACCAGCTAAGCACCATACCTCTGTCTCACCTAATTTAAAACTGTCTCATCTATTTCAATAACTGACAGCCACCGCCTACCAGCGCCACTGCAGACGCCGTGTGATGAGGCGCCCTGAACGGTGGCTGACGCCAACCGCCCGGTTTCAGAGGCTGGCCGGCAACGGAATGCACGCTGGCCACCTCCATGGCTGCCTCATCTGGCAACCCCGGCAGAATGCCAGGTAACCGGCTCGCCAGCATGCTTTTGCCGGTTCCGGGCGGGCCGAAGAACAATAGATTGTGTCCACCAGCCGCGGCCACCTCCAGCGCCCGACGGGGTACCTGCTGACCCCGCACCTCTGAAAGGTCGGCCACAGACATCGTGGCGGAGTCGTCTCCCGGCGTCTCAGAACGCGGCACAGGAACCAGCCGGGCACGGCCCGCCAGATGCTCACAGACCGTCAGCAGATGGCTGGCGGCAAGCACATCATCACGGCTGGCCAGGGCGGCCTCCTCGGCGTTGTCCTGCGGTAGCAACAGCGAACGACCCGCCTCGCGAGCCGCCAGGACCGCCGGCAGTATCCCCTTGAGGGGGCGAAGCGCACCATCCAGGGACAGTTCTCCGAGAAACTCGTGGTTCTCAAGGCTTTCGGGTGGAACCTGACCCGAGGCGGCGAGGATGCCCAGGGCAATGGGCAGATCAAAGCGGCCACCTTCTTTCGGTAGGTCAGCGGGCGCGAGATTGATGGTGATTCTACGGGCGGGGAATTCGAAACCGGCATTCAGCAGTGCGCTGCGAACCCGATCCTTGCTTTCCCTCACTCCGGTTTCCGGTAGCCCGACGATGGATAATGCCGGCAGACCACCGGACAGGTGCACTTCAACAGTAACCGGGGGAGCAGACACGCCAATGCTGGCGCGCGAATGGACAATAGCGAGCATGACAACCTTCCATGGCACAGAACAATCAGTCGTTGCGGGCAGCGACCCTGCCGCCCGGGCAAACCATCAGGAACTCTGGCGTTGCTCCAGTTCGGCAACACGTTTTTCCAGGGCCTCAACCTTTTCACGGGTTTTCATCAGGACCGCCTGCTGGGCATCAAATTCTTCCCGGGTCACCAGCTCCAGCCGGGACAGAACCGACATCACCGTGGCCCGGGCCTGGGTTTCAAAATCTTCCCGCGCCGCCCGCGCCATATCGGGAACAAACTGGCCAAACTGACCCTGCAACTGAGAAAAAATTTCCTGGGGCCCTTTCATCAATCACCTCTCGTATCGGTTTTTCGGCGATATCAGACTATTTTCCGTGTCGCCGGGGTGTTTGCGGGAGTGTATCACACCCTACCCCCTGCCATACTGTACCCGGTCGGCATTATAATGGCCGCGGCCGATGGCCCGACTGCGCTGTTTTGAGACAATCGCAGGCACAACGCACCACAACAGTGCATCAAGCTGCGCCATTTCGGCACAGACAATAATTAAGAGTTTGTTTTAAAAGCTATTTTTTGCGTTGGCATACCCGATGCTAAAGCCCTCGTACGCAATCCGCACAATTGATGTGCGAGGTGGCAGCATCCCGAACTCAACAACCGGCCGACGGGCCCTCACTGTTGGGACGGCTTTACCAAGGAGAAAGCAATGAAACTTGTGACAGCGATCATCAAGCCTTTCAAATTGGATGATGTCCGTGAGGCACTATCCGAGATTGGCGTTCA
>MDTD01199460.1_pt1 | contig 13410 bp, 12 predicted proteins | sample 811221 | NCBI WGS metagenome assembly MDTD01 (sample SAMN05326646, study PRJNA326480) | marine metagenome | isolation source: seawater | place: Pacific Ocean: South West | collected 2011
ACCTGACCGATGCCGTGGACATTGAAGTGGAAGAAGCAGAGGCCTTGGGAATTCGTGTGCATCTTACGCGTGGATCAATGAACTTGTCGGCTGAAGATGGCGGGTTGCCGCCAAAGTCTGTCGTCCAGGATAGGGATACAATCCTGGCCGACTCCGAGCGCGTTGTCCGACGTTTTCATGACCCGACGGACGGTGCCATGGTGAGAGTTGCACTAGCCCCGTGTTCGCCCTTTTCCGTAACACCTGATATTATGATAGAAACTGCGGTACTTGCAGAAAAGTTGGATGTCCGCCTGCACACCCATCTATCCGAGACGGAGGACGAGAACGAGTTCTGCCAGGAGATGTTTGGCTGTCGCCCGGTGGACTATTTGGAGCAACAAGGCTGGCTCTTGGACCGTACTTGGCTTGCCCATGGCATTCATTTTAATGACGACGAGATCGCCCGGCTTGGCGCGGCGGGTACGGGCGTTGCGCATTGCCCCAGTTCAAATCATTTGCTGTCGAGTGGATGGTGCCAAGCCCACGCCTTGGAAGCAGCCGGCGCTCCCGTCGGCCTTGCTGTGGACGGTTCAGCATCACAGGATTGCTCCAATCTCATTCAGGAAGTCCGACAGGCCATGTACATGCAGCGGCTCCACTCCGGGGCTGAGGCGATTACTCATCTTGACGCTTTCCGTTGGGCTACTGAGGGCTCCGCCCGATGCCTTGGTAGAACCGATATAGGAACCCTCCGAGCTGGGACACAAGCCGATCTAGCACTATTTTCACTCGACGAGCTGCGGTTTTCTGGTGCCGGGGATCCCCTGGCAGCGCTTGTATTATGCGGTGCCCACCGTGCTGACAGGGTCATGGTGGCGGGAAAATGGGTGGTAGAGAATGGCATCATTCCCGGTCTTGAAATACAAGAACTTCTGCAAGCCCATCACTCCGCCGCCATGAAGTTGCAGGGTTTGGACTGAGGTTACTATCTGAGCTCTAATTTCCCTCGAAAACGGGTTTTTCTTTGGCGACAAAAGCGTGGTACGCACGTGCAAAATCCTTAGTTTGCATGCAGATAGCCTGGGCTTGAGCTTCGGCCTCAATAAATTCATCAATGCCCATATTCCACTCTTTATTAATCATCATCTTGGTAACGCCGTTGGCAAAAGTGGGTCCATTAGAAAGCCGTGTAGCTGTGTCCATCGCGACAACATGGAGTTCATCCGGCGTCGCTAATTTGTTGTAAAATCCCCACCGCTCAGCTTCGTCGCCGGCCATAGCTCTGCCTGTGAACAATAGTTCCGAAGCCCTCCCTTGACCAATGATGCGGGGTAACATGGCGCAGGCTCCCATGTCACAACCAGCGAGCCCGACCCGGTTGAAGAGGAAGGCAACCTTGCTGCGCTCTGTGCCGTAGCGCATGTCGGCCGCCATAGCGATGCAGGCGCCCGCACCCGCGCAAATGCCGTCGATGGCGGCAATTACCGGCTGCGGACACGCCCGAATGGCTTTCACCAAATCGCCTGTCATTCGGGTAAATTCAAGAAGCTCATCCATTTCCATGTTGATAAGCGGGCCGATGATGTCGTGTACGTCTCCCCCGGAGCAAAAATTTTCACCCTTGCCAGTGAAAATTATAGCCTTGATATCTTTCACGTACACTAGCTGGCGGAATGTATCGCGGAGTTCTGCATAGCTCTCAAGGGTCAGTGGATTCTTCCTCTCTGGTCGATTTAACGCCACGGTTGCTACTTTTCCGTCCACGGACCAATCAAAATGCTCAGGTGATATATCGGCGGCTTTCATATCTTATTTCCTCCTCGAGTTTCGGTGCCTTGCGGACGATGTACCATACAGTTAGAACATCTGGAACCAGAACTCATGTTCATTGCCAGGATATCAATGAAAAAGTTTACACTTCCGATCAAAGTTATGTTCAGTGACTGTGATCCGGCACAAATTGTCTTCTATCCAAGATATTTTCAGTGGTTCGATATAGCTACGCAAAGAATGTTTAACGAACTCGACATGGAATGGTCGACTTTCTGGCCAGAGCGGGGCATTGCCGGTTTACCTCTTGTAGATGCATCAGCAACCTTTAGGGGGCCAGCCCGAATGGATGATGAGATTAGCGTCATTTCATGGGTTGATGACTGGAGAGGAAAGACGTTTATTGTTCGCCATGATGTAATTAAGGGCGACGAAGTCATTATTGAGGGTAAGGAAGTGCGCGCCTGTGTTGTTACAGATCTCGACACTGATAAAGGGATCAGGGCCATCCCGATACCAGAAGACGTTATAGCTAAGTTTAGCTAGCTATCAAGAAAGTCTTCCAACGTCGAGATCAAGGCTAGGTTTTCTTCCTCTAAGCCAACGGAAATTCTTAAAAACTCGGGCATGCCGTAATCGGCCGCTGTTCTAGGAATGATGTTATGGCTCTCTAAGTATGCCTGAGCCATTTTTGCCGACTTTTTTGGGCTGGGAAAACGTACGGTTACAAAATTGCCTACGCTTGGCAAAGGCTCTAGGCCTAGGCCATTCAGTTTATCTGATAATTTTGGGAGCCAGCTATGTGTATGAGATAAAACCATGTCCGTGTGGTTAGTATCTTCCAACGCCGCAACGCCAGCCGCTTGAGCCATACCGTTGATCGTGAAGGGAAGGCGCACTCTGTTAAGATTTTCTGCAATTTCCTTTGGCGCATAAACCCACCCAAGTCGGAGAGCGGCTAGGCCATAAACCTTTGAGAATGTTCGCAAAACGACGATATCATTTCTATCTCGCGCTAAATCTAGTGCATTTGGTGCACCAAGACCCTCAGAATATTCCACATAAGCATCGTCTATCATAAGAATTATGTGATCGGGAAGTTCCTCTCGCAGTCGCAAAAGTTCTATTGAGCCCAGGTAGGTTCCGGTTGGATTATTCGGGTTTGCGATGTAAAGAATTCGAGTCTTATCAGATACAGCAGCTAATGCATTGTCGACGGAAAATGTATAGTTTTCCTCCGCCACCACTACGGGTTTAGCATTAACTGCGAGCGCGGCCCGCCGGAACATGATAAAACCGAACTCAGAATACATAATTTCATAACCATTTGACGCATAGGCAACGGCAAGCCCGTGTATTAGTGTATCCCCGCCGTTGCCACAGACGATACGATCACTCTCAAGATTAAAATGATCTGCAATAGCATTTCGCAATTCGACGGAGCCCATATCCGGGTAGCGATTAAGCTGCGTTTGTCGCTTAGACAGTGCTTCCAAAACCTTAGGGCTGGGTCCGAACGGAGATTCGTTAGAGGCTAGATTAATCAGCGAACCATCTAATTTTTTGCCGCCAGCACGAACGACAAACGGAGGCATGGTCGAGAGATCGAAAGCAGTTTCAAATTGTGGCATTTTGTGAGGCCTTGGGTATTTATTACGTTTTTACGCTATAGGCTTCCCTCTAAAACGGAGTTTAAGCGCTGGCTAAAAGCGGTCGGATCTGCCACCGGATCCCCCTCGATTATGCGTGCCTGGTCCAGTAAAAGATGCGCCATTTCCTCAACCGATTTTTTCTTAGCTGGTTTTTTTACTAGCTCAGCAAGTTTTTTTATAAGAGAGTGCGAAGGGTTAATTTCCATCACCCGGCTCGCACTCGGTACATCAAGATGGCCCTGCATTTTGAGCATTCGCTCCAAATGCAAATCCATATCTCCCTCCCCTGCAACCAGACAAACGGCACTATCGGTGAGGCGCTCAGATGGCTTCACGTCTTTAACCGCATCACCAAGCGAGTCTTTGAAGGCAAGGACAAGTTTTGCAATGTCAGCATCTCCCGCTCTCTCAGAAACGCCCTCTTCTTCTGCCTTTTTGCTTTTCGAAGTTTGCTTGATTTTTGACAGGTCGACAGCTCCCGAGGTTACCGATGTGAATTTTTTACCATCGAACTCGCCTACCATGGGGAGCCAAAACTCATCAACCGGATCGGTCATGAGAAGTACCTCCACGCCTTTGGCCCGGAAACCTTCTAGTTGCGGGCTGGCTTTGAGAGCGTCTATGTTTTCACCGCTAATATAAAAGATTTCTTCCTGACCTTTTTTCATGCGCTCAACATATGCTGCCAGGCTTGTAATATCGCTCGCTGCGGTAGACTGGAAACGAACAATCTCCAACAATTTTTCGCGGTTTTCATGGTCCTCATAAAGGCCCTCCTTCAAGACGCCCCCAAAGTTATCCCAAAAAGCCGAATACTCTTCGGGCGCTTTCTCGGCCTTCTTTTTTAATTCATTGAATACGCGCCGGACGAGGGCCGACCGGATACGGGTCACTACGATGTTGTGCTGAAGCATTTCACGGCTCACGTTGAGCGGTAGGTCTTCCGAGTCTACAATTCCGCGGACAAACCGCAGATAGGCGGGCATGAGATCTTCGCAATCCTCTGTGATGAAGACGCGCTTGACATACAGCTGGACCCGATGTTTTCGATCAGGGTTCATCAAATCATAGGGTTTGGAAGATGGCACAAATAAAAGGTTGGTATATTCTAGCTTGCCTTCCGCTCGATTGTGTAAGGTCAGCCAAGGTTCATCAAACACCCGTCCTACATGATGATAGAATTCCTTGTATTGTTCTTCTGTGATGTCTTTTTTCTGACGCGTCCAGATGGCGGAACCGGTGTTTAGTTGGTCTTCTCCCTTCTTTGTTGCAAGCATGATAGGCACCGAAATATGATCCGAATAGGTGCGGACAATGTTCCGAATTCGTGCATCCTCAATGTAGTCTTTATCCTCCTTTTTTAGAATAACTGTGATGGCAGTGCCTGGAACCTCCTTGTCAGCTTCCGCGATGGTGAAGGTGCCCGCGCCGTCTGACGCCCACAGCCAACCCTGGTCTTCGCCGGCTTTGCGGCTCAATACTTCAACCTTCTCCGCCACGCTGAAAGATGCGTAAAATCCCACACCAAACTGGCCAATAAGTGCAGAGTCTTTTTTCTCGTCACCAGACAGGCTTTCTAGGAATTCGGTCGTGCCGGAGCGAGCAATTGTGCCCAGGTTCTCGATCAGATCCTCTTTGTTCATTCCAATTCCGTTATCGGCAACAGTGATGGAGCGGTCTTTTTTAACCGTTGATATTTTGATCCGGAAGTCGGACATGCCTTCAGCTAATTTTTGGTCTGTAAGGGCGAGATAGCGCAGTTTGTCGCACGCATCAGAGGCGTTGGAAATTAATTCCCGGAGAAAAATTTCTTTGTTGCTATAGAGTGAGTTAATTACGATGCCGAGGACTTTGCTGACCTCTGCCTGAAATTCCATCTTATTCTCTGACATGTTAACCCCATAATTTAAAGTCGCGTTATGCTGGACCGAATTTGGATGATTCGGCCTTTCGCCTCATATGTACTGCAAACTTCCAAACTGCAAGTGCTCAGATGCTGGTAATTATATCATTTATTTTCCTACGGTTAACGTCAAAGGAATCAAGATGTCTCCAATGGTATTTGCAATGCGGCTATATTTTGGTCGAGAATAACAAATGTCGGGTACGATACGGGTCCGGCGGGTCCAAATCGCATGCCAACTAGCGGAGAGGGCTTTATGCAAACACCAGCTATAATTTCATTCAGAAATTTTCCTCGTTCGGACGCCGTCGCGTCTCGGATTGAGGAGAAAATACGCAAACTTGAGCAATATTACGATCGAATTATTAGTTGCCGCGTCGTGGTTCAAGCACCCCATCGACACAATACAAAAGGCAAGCTTTACCAGGTGCATATTCATCTAGGTTTGCCTGGAGACGACATCGTTGTCGGTAAGGATTCAGCGAAAGATCATAGTCACGAGGATGTTTACATTGCCGTACGGGATTCTTTTGAAGCCCTCCGACGCCAGCTAAAAAAGCATGTTCGTCAGATTCGTAATCGCCATGTAATGAGTGCGCCCGATCCTGTCTACGGCACCTAAATACTTGGACACCTCAGAACGGCGCGCCGTATCAATACTTGGCATAGCTGTTTGGTGACGACCTACCCTCGATAAAACCGCAAGAAAGTCGGTGGCTATCGATGATTTTGGTTAGTGAGATCACGTGTCCAGGTAAAGCAGGTGGTCCTATGTCGTTAGCCGCTCTAAATGACTAAGTGAATGGCATCGTCTCCACTCTGAATTTAGGAAAGTCTGGCCCTTCAATACGACAGCCCGGAGCAATGAGATTCGGTTCACTGGCAATCACGGTATTTTGTTCAGGAACTGTGCCTGGGCGGGGATCGTAGCGCACTTCTCCGGTCATCCAACGGATTGCCAGGCCTCGCCGCTCAACATCAGCGTGATTTTCAGGGGAGCCATGAACCGTCATGACGTGATGAACGAGGCAATCCCCAGGTGCTAGATCCCAACTGAGAATTCTATAATCGTCCCTGTTGCCGTCAATGTCCGGCACACGCTGAATATCAAGGTCGTTAAACCGGCTGTCGCTGTTGAACGCCTCCGGCGCATAGAGTTTTTGCCATTTATGGGACCCGGCCACATATTCCATGCCGCCGGAGTCGAGGGTTACCGGATCAAGCGCGATCCAGAGGGACGGCAAGCTATCGGCACCGTTGCCCGAAAGGGGATAGTAAAGCCGGTCTTGATGCCAAGGTGTTGGGTTGCTCGCGCCTGGCTGTTTCGTCAAAAGAAAGTCGTAATAAAGCTGGATGGTCTCTGAGCGGAGCAGTCGTGCCGCTACCGCACCCGACGGCGACTTGAAGAGGAAATCCTTGAATGCCTCATTTCTGAGCCACATATATTGACCCCCATAAAATTGGCCTTCCTCCCGTGCAATGTCCCGATCGTAGGGACCTGGATTCTGACGACACCAATCTGCAGCCGGTCGCACTATCTCGATAAATTCCATCGGGATGGCATTCTTTATGCACACAACGCCGTCTCGTTCATAAGCCTGAATATGTGCCTCAGTCACCGTCTCTGCTGGGATTTTGAGAGTATTCATGTTCTTATTAAACCACCTATGAGAAGGTCTTGGCCAATGATTTTGACCCCGCTAGGGTTCGGAAATTTTAAAGAAGAGAGGAATAGGTGTTGACTTCATTCGACGTAAACGTCTTGCCGGTCACCATTATGTACCAGGAGACAGCTAAATTTACAGAAACCTATGGTTTTGTGGGTAGTCAAGGCATGGTGGTCTTGGAAGGCATGCATTTCATGCCATCAGATCATCCTTCTGAAACGATCGTTTTGATGATGCACCCGTCGAGCACGCTCCAACAACTCCCCATCCCCAGTGCATTGGCTGCAGCGGGCGTTCATCTGATGTGTTGTGGGAGCAGGTATCCCAAAAACGATACTGCGCTGATTATGGAAAAAGTGGTGCTCGATCTTGGGGCTTATGTGCGCCATGCTAAGGAGAAACTTGGTTATCAAAACGTAGTATTGCTAGGTTGGAGTGGTGGCGGGTCCTTATCTTTATTTTATCAGGCAGAGGCGGAGAACCCCACTATTACGGAAACACCGGCCGGGGATCCTGTAGATCTGACTGCTGCTGGTCTGATACCCGCGGATGCGGTTACGTTTATCGCTGCCCATAAGAGCAGAGCGGTAACCCTCACAGAATGGTTGGATGCCTCTGTGTTGGATGAACTGGATCCGGACGCTCGGGATCCTGAACTGGATATTTATAATTTGGAAAATATCAATCGGCCGCCCTTTACCAGGGTGTTCCTATCCCGGTACCGTGACGCGCAGATTGCCCGAAATCGAAAGATCACAGCATGGGTTCGGGAGATGTTGGAAGATTTACAACGGCGGGATAATGGCGAAGTCGAGCGGGGTTTTGTGGTACACCGTACTATGGCGGACCCGCGCTGGTTAGATCCAGCGGTTGATCCCAACGGCCGCAAACCCAATTGGTGTTATCTTGGAGATCCAAGGGCAGTAAATAACGGTCCAGCCGGCCTGGCGCGATTCTCAACCCTTAGGGCTTGGTTGTCTCAATGGTCTTATGATGACTCCCAGGCGGACGGCGCACGCAGCGCCGAACGCATCTCAGTGCCCTTTCTGGCCATTGAGAACGGGGCAGATGATGCCTGCCCGTCTAGCCACGCTAAAGACATTTATGCTGCCGCTGCGAGCAAAGATAAAGAGATAAGACTGATCGAGGGCGCGGGGCATTATTACAAGGGCCAGCCGGATAAATTAGATGAGGCCGTCGCCGTTTTGTCCGGGTGGCTAAGCCGACACGGACTTTTAGCTTAAAGTTCGAAGAAGAGGGGCTTGCGCCGAAAACCTTCTTGCAAGAATTATCCGAAATCATCATGTTCCTATTATGCAGATAAGTATGCCCCGCACCCGTATCGTTGCGGCTTTGGGACCCACCAATACCGGTAAAACCTATCTCGCCTTCGAGCGCATGCTGGGCCACGGCAGTGGAATGATTGGGTTTCCTCTTCGGCTCCTTGCCCGGGAAAACTATGAGCGTGCAGTCGAATTAAAAGGTGCTCGGCAGGTAGCGCTCATAACCGGGGAGGAAAAAATACTGCCCCCATATGCCAAGTACTTTTTTTGCACGGTCGAGTCGATGCCCATTGATCGAGAGGTCGACTTTCTGGCCGTGGATGAAATTCAGTTATGCGCGGATGCCGACCGGGGCCATGTTTTTACCGACCGGCTTCTCAATGCTCGGGGCCGTCAAGAGACCATGTTCATGGGCTCCGATGCTTTCCGATCGTTACTCACCCAGTTGGTGCCGGAGGCGGAAATTATAACCCGACCCCGTTTTTCGTCTTTGAGTTTTGCTGGTGCACGTAAAATTGCACGGCTTCCGGCACGAAGTGCGGTGGTAGGTTTCTCCGCCAATAATGTTTATGCAATTGCAGAGCTCATCCGCCGGCAGCGCGGCGGTGCGGCCATTGTGATGGGGGCGCTCAGTCCACGCACGCGGAATGCCCAAGTTGCTATGTTCCAGAACGGGGATGTGGACTATCTCGTGGCAACAGATGCCATTGGTATGGGCCTGAATATGGACGTCGACCATGTCGCGTTTGCGGCACTAAAGAAATTTGATGGTAACGTGCGTCGGGACTTGCGAGCTGATGAGTTGGGCCAGATTGCCGGACGCGCTGGGCGGCATATGAATGAGGGTACCTTCGGGGTAACGGGCGATGTCACTGGGCTGGATCCCGATACTGTACAGGCAATTGAGAACCATCAATATGATCCGGTGCGGCAGATTTTTTGGCGGACGCCCACACTTGATTACTCGGACCTTGGGGCTCTGGTAGATAGCCTCAAAAAGGGCCCGAGTCAGCCAGGCCTTGCCCGCGTCAGGGAACCTGATGACGAACGCGTCCTCCGGGAAATCATGCGGGAGGCGGAGGTGACCAAGAGAGTCCAAACCCCGGAGCACGTCCGTCTGCTCTGGGAAGTGTGCCAGGTGCCGGACTTCAGAAAAACCATCGGCGGGGACCATGCTCGTTTGTTGGGTCGTATTTTCAAGCACCTCTCTTCAGGCAAGGCTCTACCTGCGGATTGGATCGCGGATGAAGTGGCGCGCTTGAATCGGACCGATGGCGGCATTGACACCCTGGTAAGCCGGATCGCCGGGATCAGGGTCTGGACATATATCTCACACCGGTCGGGTTGGTTAAAGGATGCCATCCATTGGCAGGCGCGCACCCGCAAGGTCGAGGATGCCTTGTCGGACGCGCTTCATAATAGCCTCACTCAGCGATTTGTTGATCAGCGCACCGCGAGCCTAGTGCAGCGGTTGCGTGACAAAGAGAACCTACGGGCCGCAGTCAGCGCAGAGGGCGAGGTTTTGGTTGAAGGACATTTTGTCGGCAAATTAAACGGCTTCCGCTTTTTGGCTGACAGCGCCGATGGAGAGGTAGCCAGCAGGGCCGTGACCAATGCTGCGTTTCAGGCCCTGGGCCGGGAGGTAGAAAGGCGGGCCCAGACGTTAATTGCAGATGAAGATACTGAATTTAGTTTGACAGACCAGGCGCACCTGGTCTGGAGGGGCGCATTCATCGCTAGACTCGTGAGGGGCGGCGGAGCCCTCTCGCCCGGTATCCGACTTGCCGCGAGCGAGCTACTCGAACAGCCCCACTGCAAGGATGTGGAAGATCGGCTTGGCCGTTGGCTTGAAGGCCAAATTAAAACGCAGCTTGCTCCGCTAATAAAACTGCGAGATGCCTCTCTTGCGGGTGCTGCACGGGGTCTCGCTTTCCAGATCGTCGATGGCTTTGGCGTGTTGCCAAGAAAAACAGCAGAACAGCAATTGAAGGCGCTTGAAAAGAGGGATTACGGCCTGCTCCGGCATCTCGGTGTGAAGCTGGGGCGCCGAGAGATATTCCTGCCGGCCTTACTGAAGCCAAAACCTGCCGCTCTGGCGGCGAAGCTTTGGGCAGTTTTCAATGAGTTAGATAAAGTTCCGGATCTGCCACCACCGGGTCGTGTTTCTTTGCAAGTAATTAATAAGGAAGAACTTGAATTTCTGAGGGTTGCCGGATACTGCCGGGCTGGTCCCTTGGCTGTGCGAGTTGATATTTTGGAGCGTTTAATTGGGCAGCTTCGGAAACGGGCGGTCAAGGGTGTCTTTGCGTCGGATCCGGACCTGCTCAATTTGGTCGGCTGCACCTTGAAACAAATGGTGGGGGTGCTTGAAAGCCTTGGTTACAAGAGGGTAGGAGATCGGGAGGAAGTCTGCTTCAAGCCGGTAACCCGGCTACTTAAAAATCGCAAAACCCCTAGCCTCCAAAAGTCGACAAATAGGACGGGCCCAACCGAAGGGTCGCCTTTTGCTATACTTAAGGAACTCTCAATCGGCAAATGAGCGGCGCATCTCCCAGGTTGGATAAGTGGCTATGGTATGCCCGGTTTTTGAAGAGCCGTTCACTGGCATCTAAACTTTGCAAGTCAGGCAAAGTGCGGGTGAACGGGAAGCTGGTTAAAAAAGCGCATGTGGTGGTTCAGCCCGGAGATGTACTGACTTTTCCCTTAGGTCCTCACATTCGGCTGATAAAAATACTTAAGCTTGGTCTGCGCCGAGGGCCTGCCAAGGAGGCACAATTACTTTATGAAGACTTGGAACCTCCAGTGCATAGCAAGCCAACAGCGGCGGTGGAACCCGTGGCAAAAAGAGAGCCAGGAGCCGGGCGTCCGACTAAATCTCACCGGCGAGCCATTGACAGGCTTATGGGATTGTTCCGGGGGCGTTAGCAGCCCTTTTGGTGTGTTTGCCTGAAAATTACGGATAGATTGTTGGCGGGCATTGCCAAATTCGCACTGAGGCGAAATCCGTGTTGTCGGGCGACGGCTGACACTTCGTTGAGATCGCGGACGCCCCAGCTGGTGTCTTGCGATTTTAGGCTTTCGTCAAAAGCAGTATTACTCGGAGATATGTGCTTTCCGCCAATCGTAAAAGGGCCATAAAGATAGACCACTCCCTCTCTCGAGAGAATATTTGAGGCTTCGTCGAACAGCGAGATACAGGACTCCCATGGAGAGATATGAATCATGTTGATACATAAAACGGCGTCGGCTGATTGGATCGGCCAAGGCCTATTTCGGGTATCCAGACATAGCGGTTTTGGTGTTTTTGTGAGTCCGGTCCGGTCGAGCCAAGCTTGAATGCTTGCCAAATGGTGTGGGTCTGGGTCCGAAGCCTGCCAGATGGTATCCGGCAATCTGGCGGCGAAATGGGCGGCATGTTGCCCACTGCCAGCGGCAACCTCGAGACATAACCGATCTTGGCCTGGAGTGTGAGGTATGTACTCACGTAGAACCTGGAGGATAGCATCCTTATTTCTCTCCGGAGCCGGCCAATGAAGGCGGTCGTCAACAGTTGAAACTTCCTGAGAACTGGTAACTATTGGATCGATCATCCGTAACCCATTAGCCTTATCCGACGATCTTCGCAAGCTGGACAGGTTTAAAAAAACTCGGTCAAAAAGTGCCCGCCCCAGAGATTACTCTAAAGATCATTTAAGTCGGGAATAAGGGATTGGGTTAAATGTCGAAGGCACCCGCTAGTCACTTCATCTACTTGCCGTGATACAGGTGTCATGCTACCCACTAATTAATGTTGAACAGAATAAAAATGCTTTTTGATAACAGTGGTGAGGCGACAGCTGAACCGCTCTCCAGAGATGATAAGCTGCAACTGGCGGCAGCTGCTTTGCTGGTAGAGTCCGCATATATGGACGGAGCGTTTGATGGCGACGAACGGCTCAGTATCGGTGCTTTGCTTAAATCTAGGTTCGAGTTGTCTGATGCCGAGTGCTCGACCCTGATTGAGGAGGCAGACAACGCGGTGCGCGAAACCAGTCAGTTATATGCTTTCACCCGGGTGGTAAAGGACCGTTTTGATGAGGCAGAGAGGATCGACATGATCGAAATGCTTTGGGAGGTTGCGTTTGCAGACGGCCATGCGGACGATTTCGAACATAACCTAATCCAAAGGGTAGCGGGCCTGATTTATGTCTCTGATCGGGATCGCGGAGCTGCTCGAAAGCGCGTCATGGCGAGGCTTGGCATCAAGGGATGAGAGGTGTAAAACATAGACATAAGGCCGAATAGGCTAGCCGGATACAGGGTACACACGGAGAAAAAAATGACTTACGTCGTCACTGAAAACTGCATTAAATGCAAATACATGGATTGTGTGGAGGTGTGTCCGGTGGACTGCTTCTATGAGGGCGAAAATACGCTGGTGATCAACCCAGATGAGTGCATTGATTGTGGCGTTTGTGAACCGGAATGCCCTGCAGAGGCAATCGTGCCCGACACGGAAGAGGGGCTGGATGAGTGGTTAGAGCTAAATGCAAAATTTTCTGCAGAGTGGCCAAATATTACCATGAAGGGTGAAACACCTGGAGACGCAGATGAATGGAAGGATAAGCCCGGTAAAAAAGATTTGCTTAGTTCTAATCCAGGGCCCGGGTCATAATCGGTGTAACGGATACGTCTCGCAAAAACGGCCCTGGGTGACGGGCCCTATTTGATTCGGGAAGGTCGTTAGTATCTGGGGCTAACTCCCTCAGACGGCTAGTGATACCAACCTGTTTTTTTTCAAACTTTTGTGTTATGGCCTTTCCGAGGCCGGTTTCCTCTAACGGGCCGGTTGAAGTTTACCTGTAAGAGTTTCGCTCATGAGGGAAAAAAGCTGATTAATGGAGCCACCTTTGGAGCCGGATGGCCCAAAGGGTGGCCGTGACTGAAATCTACCAAGAGAGAAACCCGCCATCCGGAGCGACTTCTTTCAAGCCGAGTGTTCCGGTAAAGCGTTCATGGGTGAAAACGGATGTTCATTCTAGAACAAAAAACGGAGTAGTGCTATAACCATGGCTCGATCAAAACCTACAGCAACAAAGAAAAAGGCCGTCACAAAGAAAAAGGCCGTCACAAAGAAAAAGGCCGTCACAAAGAAAAAGGCCGTCACAAAGAAA
>MDTD01132162.1_pt1 | contig 13409 bp, 10 predicted proteins | sample 811221 | NCBI WGS metagenome assembly MDTD01 (sample SAMN05326646, study PRJNA326480) | marine metagenome | isolation source: seawater | place: Pacific Ocean: South West | collected 2011
AAAAGGAGAAGAGATAACTGGCGGTGGTGTTCTTCAATTATTACAAGATGGATTTGGTTTTCTTAGAGCAATAGAATCTAATTATCTACCTGGTCCTGATGACATTTATATAAGTCCAAGCCAGATCAGAAGATTTGGTTTGAGAACAGGAGATACGGTAGAAGGACCAGTAAGAGCACCGAGAGATGGAGAAAGGTATTTTGCCTTACTTCAAGTTAGCAAAATAAATTTTGAGGATGCTGAAAAATCGAGACATAAAATTGCATTTGACAATTTAACTCCACTTTATCCAAACAAACAATTGGTTATGGAAGTTGAAAGCACAAAGACAGAAAAAAAACCAGATTTAACTCCAAGATTAATAGATCTAGTAAGTCCTATAGGAAAAGGGCAAAGATCTCTGATTATCTCTCCACCGAAAGCTGGAAAGACAATGATTTTACAAAGTATTGCGAATTCAATTACTGCAAATCATCCGGAATGTTATCTAATGGTTCTATTAATTGATGAGAGACCCGAGGAAGTTACCGATATGCAAAGAACTGTAAAGGGAGAAGTTATAAGTTCAACATTTGATGAGCCTGCTCAAAGACACGTTGCAGTAGCTGAAATGGTGATAGAAAAAGCTAAAAGACTCACAGAACATAAAAAAGATGTGGTGATACTACTAGATTCAATAACAAGATTAGGAAGAGCATATAACGCTGTTGTCCCAAGCTCAGGAAAAGTTTTGACTGGAGGGGTTGATGCTAACGCATTACAAAGACCAAAAAGATTTTTTGGAGCAGCAAGAAATATAGAAGAAGGTGGATCTTTAACTATTATTGCAACTGCTTTAATCGATACTGGAAGCAGGATGGATGAGGTAATTTTTGAAGAATTTAAGGGAACGGGAAATAGTGAGACGATATTAGATAGAAAAATATCAGAGAAAAGAATATTTCCTGCAATTGATATTACTAAATCTGGTACGCGAAGAGAGGAACTTATATTTGATAAAACTGACCTTCAGAAAATGAATGTATTGAGAAGAATAATTGCCCCCATGGGTTCAATGGATGCGATTGAGTTTATAAATTCAAAATTAAAAAATACCAAAAGCAACTCTGATTTCTTTAATTCGATGAATAAGCCTGGATAAAGTTATATATAGTTAAGCTCAGACATTTCTTTCTTAAACTTAAATTCAATTTCTCTAGACAATTCCTCGCTAAGTTCTTCTTTCCAACTTCCAATCTTTCCTTTTCTAAAAAAAGATTTACCCTTCCCCTTCTCTTCAAATCCCTCTTCTTTTTCAAGTTGACTTAAGCTTTCAAAGCTAGTTTTTTTAATAGAATACTTTATTTTGTCTTTATCAAATTTTATTTCCGTAATTTCTGATAAATAGTTTATAATTTTTGAAAAAGTATTTAATGTATCTGATATTAAATCTTCATATTTTATTATCAAAATTTTTCTTGAATTATATGTTTTCCAAGAATTATAGTGGTCTGACCAAGTCCCGGTTATAGCAGAACTATAATTCTCACCTGTTTGATATTCACCGTTATTGGTATCAAACATTCGTCTTAGTGTTTCTTCGTGGTTCAGTCCTAAATGGTGTGAATATGAAATTAAAACATCTCTTGGGTCTCTTACTAAATAAATTCCCCCTAATGTGTTCTCTTTGTTTGTAAAAGGATAATTGTTAATTGTACACATTGCGTTATGTGTTTTGAAATAATTAATTTTGCCATTTAAATTGACAAAATCCTGCATGGGCACCCAATTCTTTACTATATTTACAAAACTCATATATTCTACATTTAATGCTTTTAACAAAGATAAATTAGGGAAATATAAACTATAGAAGTTATCTTCTTTCGTTGTTTTTAAAGTTAATTTCTGATCCGTTGGCTCAAAGTAAGATTTTAAAAAATACCTTACCCATGTATTTCCACTTTTAGGGTAAGAAGCAATCCAAATTATCATAGTTGATTTTAACGATATCCATTAACTTATTTCAAGTTATAATATAATTATGACAATTTATGCACTATCCTCAGGACCGGGCTTATCAGGTGTAGCAGTAATAAGAATATCAGGTGAGAAAACAAAAGATGTGGTCCAATCTATTATTATAGGTTCTTTACCAAAACCAAGAGTTGCCTCTTTGAGAAAAATAATAAATTTAAAGTCTAAAGAACTAATAGATGAATGCATTGTATTATGGTTTCCTGGTCCAAGTAGCTATACGGGAGAAGATATGGCGGAAATTCATGCACATGGTAGTAAGGCAGTGATACAATCAATATTAGATAATTTGTCAAAAATAAAAGACTGTAAATTAGCAGAGCCAGGAGAGTTCACAAAAAGAGCCTTCCAGAACGAAAAAATAAATCTAATAAAAGCGGAAAGTATTGCAGATCTAATCGCTGCAGAGACAGAAATTCAAAGAAGACAAGCATTAAAAATAATGAGTGGAAAGAGTTCTGACAAATTCGAGACGTGGCGAAAAATTTTATTAAAAATATTATCAAATTTAGAGGCTAAAATTGATTTTCCTGATGAAGACCTTCCTTCCAATATATTAAATAATATAAAAAAAGATTCTCAAAAAGTTAAGCTAGAAATAAAAAAAGTATTGAATGATAGTAAAGTTGGAGAAAGAATCAGAGAGGGTTTTAAAATAGCTATAATAGGGCCAACTAATGCAGGTAAGTCGAGCTTACTAAATTATTTTTCTAATAGAGAGGTTGCAATAGTTTCTGAAATAGCTGGGACGACGAGAGATACAATTGAAGTTCATTTAAATATCGACGGGTTTCCTGTAATCATGTCTGACACCGCTGGTATAAGAAATTCGAAAGATGAAATAGAAAAAAAGGGTATAAAATTAGCTCTTAAAAGAGCAGAAGACGCTGATTTAAATATATTGGTTTTTGAGCCAAAAAGTGTTGATTTTACAGGCTTTTTGAGCGACGTAAATGTAGAAAAATCGATATTTGTTATAAATAAATCTGATCTAGGTAAAATAGAAAGCAAAGAACTCGATAAATATAAACCTATTTTAATTTCTATTAAAGATGAAACGAATATTGAGAGGCTAGTTGACAAAATAAAAAAAAATTTAACAAATAAATTTGTCAGTGTAGAGGACGCCTTAATAACTCGAGAAAGGCACAGACAGCATCTTGAAAAATGCATATCACATTTGGATGACTTTAGTAAAAAAGAAAAAGATAGTGATTTTGATAAAGCAGCAGAAGATATTAGATTAGCAACAAGGCATCTTGGAATGTTGGTAGGAAAAGTAGATGTAGAGGAGATACTTGGTAGTATTTTTAATGACTTCTGTATTGGCAAATAATAAAAAAGTAACTATATTTTTATTATGACAAAAGATGCATTTTTTGATGTGGTGGTAATAGGCGGAGGTCATGCAGGATGTGAAGCCGCTGCTGCATCGGCAAGACTCGGTATAAATACAGCTTTATATACACACAAAATTGAAACTATAGGGGAAATGTCGTGCAATCCGGCAATTGGTGGATTAGGCAAAGGACATTTGGTTAGAGAGATAGATGCTTTAGATGGTGTAATGGGAGTAGTAGCAGACAAGTCAGGTATACAGTTTAGGCTTCTAAATAGAAGCAGGGGCCCAGCCGTAAGAGGACCAAGAACGCAAAGTGACAGGTCACTATATAAAAAATATATGCAAGAAAAACTGCTAAACTATTGTAATTTAAGTGTTTTTTCAGACCCTGTAATTAAGTTTATCTTTGTAAAAAACGTTGTAAAAGGAATTATTACTCTGTCAGGACAAAAGATTACATGCAACAAGCTTATACTAACAACGGGAACATTTTTAAATGGCTTGATACATATAGGCGATGAGAAGACTCCTGCAGGAAGATTTAATGAAAAACCAACAACAGGTTTAACAGAACAGCTAGAAAAATATAATTTCGTAATCGGAAGACTTAAGACAGGGACACCTCCAAGATTGGATAGTAATTCAATAAATTTCGAAAGTTTAGAAGAGCAGCATGCGGATGTTGATCCTTACTTTTTTTCGTTTCTAACAGAAAAAAATACTAATCCGCAAGTCTCATGCAGGATGACTTATACTAATCAGAAAGTACACAAGATCATCACAAAGAACATTAAATCTAGTGCAATGTACTCTGGAAGTATAAAGGGTGTTGGGCCAAGGTACTGCCCTTCAATTGAAGATAAAATTTTTAAATTCTCTGACAAATTAAGACACCAAATATTTCTTGAACCGGAAGGGCTTAATGATAATACGATTTATCCCAATGGTATATCAACTTCTCTACCTGCCGAAATTCAAGCTGAAATATGTTGCAATATTAAAGGTTTAGAGAATGTTAAAATATTGCGTCCCGGGTATGCAATCGAATACGATTATGTTGATCCACGTGAACTTTTTATAACTCTTGAAACAAAAAAAATAAAAAACCTTTATCTTGCTGGACAAATAAACGGAACTACAGGCTATGAAGAGGCAGCCGCACAAGGTTTGATCGCAGGAATAAATGCTGCGCTATCAGTTAAAAATTTGGAGCCATTTATTCTTGATAGGTCCGAAGCATATATAGGTGTTATGATAGATGATCTAGTCACAAAAGGGGTAGCTGAGCCATATAGAATGTTTACTTCACGAGCTGAGTATAGATTAAGTCTTAGAGCAGACAATGCAGATTTAAGACTAACTAAAAAGGGAATAGATATAGATCTTATTCAGGATTTTAGGAAGTATATATACAATCAAAAGTCCAACGACCTCCAAAAATTAACGAAATTTATGTCTAATTCTAGCATTTCGCCTTCAAAAGTGGCAAAATATGGGGTCAATATAGCTAAAGATGGTATAAGCAGAAATGCTGAACAAATCTTGAGTCAAAAAGGTGTTAAAATGAGTAAAATTAGGGAAATTTGGCCTGAAATACCTTATAAGTCTAAAGAAATCGATGAACAGTTGGAAATTAATGCTCATTATAGAGGTTACTTAATAAAACAAAAAGCTGATATATTAGCATTTAAGAAGGATGAGAATTTAAAAATACCAGAAGCAGTCAATTATGACAGTTTAAGCGGGCTTTCTAACGAGGTAAAATCTAAATTTAAGAAAATTCGACCAAAAACAATGGGTCAAGCGCTAAGAATTGATGGAATAACTCCAGCAGCTGTATATATTTTGTTGTCTCACGTCAAAAGAAAGTCTATTAAGAATATAGCTTGATTGATTCGAATATTTTACAATATAAAAATCTTGAGCCTCTAAATGTTTCACGTGAAACATTTCCACAGTTTGAGGCTTACTGTGAGTTATTGAAAAAAGAAAATAGTAAAATTAACTTAATAAGCAAATCATCGGAGAAAGAAATTAGAAAAAGACATATAGTAGATTGTGCACAAACTGTTGAATTTATTGATGAAAATTATGATATTTGTACAGATGTTGGATCAGGATCAGGACTTCCAGGTATAGTTCTAGCTATCATAATGAAGATCAAAAAACCAAGTATGAAATTTCATCTTTACGAAAAAAGCTTTAGAAAATGTGAATTTCTATCTTTTGTGAAAAAAAAGTTAGATTTGAATGCTGAGATTTTTCAGAAAGATATATTTAAGGAAAAAAATTTAGTAACAGACTTAATAATTGCTAGAGCGTTTAAGCCCTTGCCCATAGTTCTAGATTTAGCCGAGAAAAATTTTAAAAAATTCGAGAGTTTAATAATTTTTTTTGGAAAAAATAAAAAAGATATACTAGAGAAGGCCTTAACTAAATGGAGTTTCGATTATAAAGAAAAAAAAAGTATTACAAGCTCAGAGTCAAAAATAATCAAAATTTACAATTTGAAAAAAAAATGAAAAGAAAGATAATTTCTATAATTAATCAAAAAGGGGGTGTTGGAAAAACAACAACTGTAATTAATTTAGCTGCAGGACTAGCAGCAAAGGAAAAAAAAATACTGGTAATAGATCTTGACCCACAAGGAAACGCTACTACTGGCTTAGGTCACTCAAATATAGATGGATCAGAAAAAAATATTTATAACGCTTTAAACGGGTCTAAAAACATTTCAGAAGTCATACAGAAAACTGAAATTAATAACCTAGACATCATTACTTCAAATGTTGATCTATCAGGTCTAGAAGTAGAGACTGCAGGTGACAATGACAGAGCATTTATTTTAAGAGACAAATTATCTATATTTTTCAGGGAAAATAGTAGCAATTATAGTCACGTTTTTATCGATTGCCCCCCATCATTGAGCTTGCTTACAGTAATGGCTTTAGTTGCATCAAATTCACTAATAGTTCCCTTACAAACAGAATTCTTTGCACTAGAAGGATTAACTCAACTGGTTAAAACTATTGATAGAGTAAAACAAAGTTTAAATTCTGACTTATCCATTAGAGGTATAATTCTGACAATGTATGACAAAAGAAATAAACTCTCAAGTCAAGTCGAGAAGGAGGCGAGAGATTACTTTAAAGAAAAAGTTTATAATACGGTTATTCCAAGAAATGTAAGATTATCAGAAGCGCCGTCACATGGAATACCTGTGCTAATATATGATAAGAGTTGTCCTGGAAGTAAATCATATTTTAACTTAACAGAGGAATTTTTAAATCAAGAAAAAATTATGGAGAGCGCTGCTTGAGTATTTTTAAACAAAAAAAAGGTTTAGGACGAGGCTTATCCTCATTAATAGGTGACACCAAAAGCACTTCAATAAAAAACAAAATATCTATCAGTGAAATTGTTCGAGGAAAATTTCAGCCAAGAAAAATTTTTAATAAAGAAAGTTTAGAGGAGCTTAGCAACTCAATTAGGGAAAGAGGAGTTGTGCAACCTATAATTGTTAGAAAATCAAGAGAATTTATTGGTAAATTTGAAATTGTTGCTGGTGAGAGACGATGGCTTGCATCGCAAAATGCAGGATTAAATGAAATACCAGCAGTAATCATTGAGTCTGATGACATAAAAGCACTGGAGTTTGGAATTGTTGAAAATGTTCAAAGAAGTGATCTTAACCCCGTAGAAGAGGCAACTGGTTATAAAAGACTAATGGATGAATTTGGCTATGATCAAGAAAAAGTCGGTAAATTTATCGGAAAGAGTAGGGCACACATTGCAAATTGTTTGAGATTATTATCTTTACCAAAAGATGTAATTAGTATGATTGAAAATGGTAAAATTACTCAAGGTCATGCAAAAGTATTAGTAGGAATGGAAAATGCTAATTTTCTAGCCAAAAAAATTGTTGAAAAAAAATTATCAGTAAGACAAGCAGAGAATCTAGTAAATTTATTTAAAAAACCAAAAAGAATGAAACTCCTTTCTAGAGAGTCAAACCTAAAAGAACTTGAAAATATATTAATTAATAAATTAGGCATAAGAGTTTCAATTAAAAACAAAAAAAATAATTCTGGCTCAATATCATTTAACTACAAAGATCTCGATCAATTAAATAAATTAATCTATATAATTAAAGCTAATTATTAGTTTTGATTTGGCTTAATATAAAATCTTTAAGTATATTTACAGATAAACTAGTATTTTTTTTAACTGATAATTCAAGTTCATTTGTTTTATAAATAAAATTTTTTATATTATTTATGTTCCAAGATTTTAATTGTTGAGTAACCACACTTTTGTCTTTCCAAAATATTGGAGGTTTATAATCTGATATAGTTTTTTCGATATTATTGTTAATTTCATCCATTGTTTTTAGACGGAGTATTCTTTTTGCTTTAATCAAAAATATTCTGATTATGCCTATACAATCCTCAGATGAGTAATTATTTTCATTTATCATATTTATTGTTTTCCTTTTATTTTTGCTCAAGCATGAGTCAGCAAGATCTGAAAAGCTAAAATTTTCAGCCAAATTCGTAAGCTTTAAAATTTCATCATGTGTGATGACTTTATTCGTTCCTAAGTATGATTCAATCTTTGACAATTCGTTGTTTAAATTAATTCTATCTCCTCTACTTCTTTCAACAATTAAGTTTATTACTTCTCTAGATATTGAAATTTTATTTTTATTAAAAAAATTATTAGCAAGATTTGTTAAAGTTTTGTTATCATCACTGTAAAAGGGGACGCAAACTAAATCTTTTTCTTTCTCAAAAATCTTTCTTAACTTTGATTTTTTTTCTAGTATTCCACAATTAATTATAAGCTTAATATCGTCGAAGTTTTTACCTTTCATTTCATCAATGATAGAAAGCAATTTATCAGAAGCTCTAGAAATTATAATTATTTTTTTATCATCAAAAAAAGATTTATTTAAAAATTCATTAATAAAATTATCATAATCACTCAGGACTTCACTCTCATCGTATTTCCGAATTGTTTTTGAAAAACCAGAGTTAATAATGACCTGAATAGCTTCAGCTTTTAGACCTTCATTTTCTCCATAAAACAAAAAAAAATTAGTTTTGATGTCTAGTATATTTTTTAATTGAAAGGATTTTAAAATCATAAATCAATTTAAGTTTTTAATATATAATATCAAATCTGAAAAAATTTTTTCAGAAATATTTTGAGTTAAATTATTTTCATAGACTTTAAGATCAAACTTATTATCATTATTTTTATAAGAACTACTTTCTGTAAATTTAATCTGCCTTTTTTGATTTAAGTTATCTAACAATGTCACATCAACCTCAATTTTTAGAGAAAATTGTGTTGGGTTTCCTTTTTTGTTTTTGGCCGCTATGCTTTTTTTATTACTTGATGTTATTGTAATGTCAAAAAATTTATTTGCTGCAACATTTTTCGTAAAATTTTTCAATCTTTTGTTAAATATTTTATTTATATTTTTATCACCTGATAATGAAATATTTTGAATTGAAAAAGTCTCGTTTTTTGTTGAATAAATAGGAGCAAATCCACAACCATAAAGTAAAATTAACAATAATTTAAATATAATTATTTTTTTAATCATCCAAAACGATATTTATAAGTCTATTTTTTACAAAGAAAATTTTACGTATTTTTTTATTTTCTAAATTTTTACTAATCCTATCTTCTTTTTTCACAAGTTCCATAACTGTTTTTTCACTTGCCTCTTTTTCTACTTGCACCACACCTCTTTTTTTACCATCGAATTGTACAACTATGGAAACATTTTTTTCTTCTAAATATTTTTTATCTAAATATGGCCATTTTTGTAAAATTTCAAATTTATTAGTTTCAAAACATTCATTAATGAAATGTGGTATTACAGGAGACATCAGGGACAATATTTTTCTATAATTCTCCACAAGGATATTCTTATTAAATTGTTTTTCTATAATTTTATTCAAAAAATTATAAGTTTCATACATATTTGCTACTATGACATTATAATTAAACTTTTCTAAATTATTATTCATTTTATTGATTAGTTGATTTGTAAATTTGTTTAGTTCTTCATCACCATTTCCATCAACCTCTTTTTTGGAGTCACTAATTTTTTGAGTAATTTTTTGATTTAAAAGCCAAAATTTTTGTATAAATTTAAAGGATGCAACCATGCCTTGATCAGACCATTGTACGTCCTTTTCAGGTGGACTATCTGATAGTATAAATAATCGAACAGCGTCAGCCCCAAAACTTTCTATCATTGTTTCAGGATCAATAGTATTTTTTTTCGATTTTGACATCGATTCAGCTGGCCCTACTTTTACTTTTATGCTTGGTTGATTTTTAAGATAAAAATTTTTTCCATCCTTAGTTTCCACTTCTTCTGGACTAAGCCAATTTTTTTTATCATCTTGATATGTTTCATGACAAACCATACCTTGCGTGAAAAGACTATCAAAAGGCTCTTTTAAACTAAAATTTTTGTTTTTATGTTCTATTGCTCTCATAAAAAATCTTGAATAGAGGAGATGTAATATTGCATGCTCCACGCCCCCGATATATTGATCAACAGGCATCCAATAATTAATAGTATTTATATCAAATCCATAATGCTTAAAATTGGGTGAGCAAAATCTCAAAAAATACCAAGATGAGTCTACAAAAGTGTCGAGAGTATCAGTTTCCTTAACACATGTTTTTCCATTAATAGTGATTTTTCTCCATTCTTCTTCATTATCAAGAGGGTTGCCTTTTGCTTTGAGATTAATTTTTTCAGGTAACTTTATTGGTAGTTCATCTTTTGGTACAGGATGAACGTTTCCATCGCTATCATAAGCCATAGGAATTGGGCAACCCCAATATCTTTGACGAGATACACCCCAATCTTTTAATCTAAAATTAATAGTTTTTTTTCCTAATTTTTTTTCTTCAATAATTTTAATTGTCTCGATTATAGATTGATCTGGAACTTTTAACCCATTTAAGAATTTTGAGTTTATTATTACACCCGACCCGGTGTATGCTTTATTTTTTACAATGAAACTGTCATTTTCATCGTTGGGTTTTACTACAGTTTTTATAGGCAGGTTGTATTTGATTGCGAAGTCCAGATCTCTTTGATCATGTCCTGGACAACCAAATACAGCTCCAAATCCATAATCCATTAAAACAAAGTTTGCAAAATAGACAGGTACTTTCTCATTTTCGTTGAGAGGATTTAATGCAAATAAATCAGTTTTAAATCCTATTTTCTCACCTTGGGCGATTGATTCTTCAGTTGTCCCAGTTTTAGAACATTCTTCTTTGAATCTTTTAAATTTTTCGTCATTTTCATAAAATTTTGATATTGGATGATCAACTGAAACAGCAAGGAAAGAGAACCCAAAAAGGGTATCAGGGCGCGTTGTAAAGCATTTAATTTTTTCGACTGGCAAGTTTCCTTGGACTTTAAAATCTATCTCGCATCCAAAAGATTTTCCAATCCAATTTTTTTGCATTACTTTTACTTTATTTGGCCAATCATCCAGTTTTTTTAGTCCCTCCAAGAGATCATCGGAAAACTTTGAAATGTTAAAAAACCACTGATTTAACTTTTTCCTTTCCACAACAGCTCCTGAACGCCAACCTTTTCCATCGATTACTTGCTCATTCGCTAGGACTGTTTTATCTACTGGATCCCAGTTTACATAATTTTGCTTTCGATAAACTAAACCTTTCTCAAATAACTCAATAAAAAATAGTTGTTGATGTTTATAATATTCTTCATTGCAGGTGGATATTTCTCTATCCCAATCAATAGATAATCCCAATTTTTTTAATTGATTTTTCATAATTGAAATATTTTTTTCGGTCCATTCTTTTGGATGTAAATTATTTTGACGGGCAGCATTTTCAGCAGGCATACCAAATGAATCCCAACCCATTGGATGCAAAACATTAAATCCTTGCATCAACTTATATCTAGATAGCACATCACCAATCGTATAGTTTCTAACGTGACCCATATGGATCTTGCCAGACGGATATGGAAACATTTCCAAGCAATAAAACTTCTTAAGTTTAGAATTTACCTCTGCTTTAAAAGATTTATTTTTTATCCAATAATCTTGCCATTTTTTTTCAACTTTTTTAAAATTATATCTTTCCATAAATTCTATTAGAAAGATCTGAAATTATTTTTTTTTTGATTTACTTTCAGACTCTTTTTTCAAAATAGCCGCTTTTTTTAAAATTGCTAATTTAATTTCATTACCAATTTTACTTTCTATTTTGTTTATATTACAATCAATCTTACTCGGATCTGAGCATACTTTTTCATGAATAATGATTTTTATTCCATCTGCTCTTATTTCATTACTTAAAAATCTTACAGTTATTTTTAATTCCCTAGGAGAATTGTTTGTCTCGTTATTTGTATTTCCTGAAAACCAATCAGTAATCAAAATACCACCTGAATAACTTGCATTAGTAAAACTTACAAAATCCAAAACTTCAATTGATGCTCTCCATAGTTCGTTTGAAGACGCAAAATCAAATACTCCCCCCTGTTTTTTTCCGCCTAAAATTTGGATACCTCGACCTTCTTCAATATTTTTTCTTACCCTTTCATCTGCATTAACTGGTATTTCTCGTGAGTCGGTATATCGAAATGGATTTTTACAACCTGTTAAAATAAGCAACAGAATTATAGAAATACTGATTAAATATTTATTGATTTTCATGTTCTAATATTGTTGTTTTTAAAGATATTATTGAAAAAAACACACCAAAAAGTAGTCATTTTATTAAAAAACACCAAAATGACACTATTTTTTGAAAAACATTGATAAATATGGTCTTTTTAAGTGATATATTTGCAACAAATGTCAAATTAATTAAGTTTTTAAGGACTAATAAGAGACTAATTAGATGAATATTTTGTATAAAACTGCCATTCATATGAATAATTAAAACAAAGGAGTATTTATTATGAATACATTTAAAAAAATCGGACTTACAGCTTTAGGAACAACTTTAGTTGCAGGTTCAGCTTACGCAGGTGAAATAACTGCATCAGGAGATGCTGGTTATACTTTTTCATCTGAGCAAGTAGGCAGTAGATCTGACGAAGGTTATGGTTTTAACCATGATATTACATTCTCTGGTTCAGGTGAATTAGACAATGGTTTCACAGTTTCAACAACTATGATCTTAGTAGAAGGTGCTACACTTTCATCTTCAAACGTAGCTTTGACAATGGGTGGAATGGGTACAATTACTATCGGTAATGGTTTAGGAAGCGTTGGTGGCGGTTTTGATGCTGTAACACCTTTTGCTTACGAAGAAAACCACGACGGTATGAAAACAACTACAGCTATTGATAGCGTAGGATCATTAACAGATGGAAACGCAGTATACTACGCTTCTCCATCATTTGACTTAGGTGGTGCTTCAGCATCATTTACACTTGGATATACTCCAGAAGCTGGTGATTCAGCAACTGGTGAAGGTGGTGTAGCAGCTCAGTCAGCTAACTACGGTTCAGGTATGGCTGCAGGTGTTAAAGTATCTATGGCAGGACTATCAGCTGGTATCATGGGTGAAGAAGTAAAAGATGACACTGGTGATGGTTCAGTTAGTGGTGCTTCAAGAAGAGAAGATGCTATGAATGCAACTTGGTTTGCAAACTATTCAGTGGGACCAGTATCATTCGGTTACCAAAAAGCTGGATTAGATATGGGAATCAACGCTGCTTCGACTTCAGCAAATGCTGCTAAAACAGTTGCTGCTGCTGGTGGTTTCTTTGAATCTGAATTGATGTCTGTAGCGTTCAACGTAAATGAAAATTTATCAATTTCTTACGGTGAATTAACTGAGACATACAATGCTCAGGACAATGCATCATCTGCGATCGCAAACGTTGATATGGAATCTGATTCAATTCAGTTTGCATACACAATGGGATCAATGTCAATCAAAGGTTATCAAACAGACACTGATAACCCAGGTTGGGACAGTAACGCAAAATCTAACACAGAAACAGAAATTGCAGTTAACTTTGCAT
>MDTD01008078.1_pt1 | contig 13408 bp, 14 predicted proteins | sample 811221 | NCBI WGS metagenome assembly MDTD01 (sample SAMN05326646, study PRJNA326480) | marine metagenome | isolation source: seawater | place: Pacific Ocean: South West | collected 2011
AAAAAATTTTTCATCCGCACTAAGACTTATTGAGCATGTAAAAGAGTCATCCTCCTTTTCTTCGAATATAATTTTATCGTCCATAACATTTTGTCCTAATGTATGTTTAAAGATACTTCTAGGTCTATGATATTTATCAAGTTTGGAATAAAAAAAACTTTTTGAATCTAAAGACCATGTTATCGATCCGCTAGTATTAGGAATCACATCTTTTAAATCTTTTCCTGTCTCTAAATTTCTTAAATAAATAGTGTAATACTCTGAACCTTGTAAATCTAAACTGTAGGCTAGGTATTCATCACAATGGGAAACCGATGTTGCACCTGTTGAAAAAAAATCCGCTTTGAGTCTTTTTTTTTCAGCATCACCATCCCAAAAAATTTCCTCAGATTTTGATCCATCAATTAGTTGCCTAACTCTTTTTCCATAATCTCCTTTTTTTTCAGTTTTAGACCAGTAATAATATTTTTTATCTTTAAACTTTAAAGAAGTATCATCTAATTTAATTTTACCTTTTATTTCAAAAAAAAGCTTTTCTTGTAGATCTCTGACATCTTTGAAATAATCTTTTGTTCTTACGTTATTCATGTCTATATACTTTCTTACCTCTGGTATTACTTTTTTAGGGTCTTTTAGAACCTCTAAAATATTATCAGGCTGATCAACATATGCGTATTCATCCTTATGCAATATGTCTCCATGATAAGTTTTAACATTCTCAATTTTTTTAAGTTTTGGTATATTTGACATATGAATTTGTTTTTAATTATTGGAATATCAGTTGTTGTATTATATCTTTTATTGAATTTTTTTGTTAAAGCAAGTAGCAAAAAAATCGCAAAAGGCATCAGGTATTTTGCTTTTACAGTTGGTATTATTATTGCAATTTTACTTTTTTTAGTTGGTAGATATGCTTTTACAATACCTTTATTAGTTTTTTTACTTCCGTTGATTAAACTAAAGGGTATTGGTGGATTGTTTCAATTGATTCAATTGTGGAGACTGATAAGTTACCTTAGACAAACAGGTAGATACTCCTTCAGATCAGGAACAAATTATTCAAAAGCTTCCTCCAATATATCTTTGGATGAAGCTTACAATATACTTGGGTGTAAAAAAGGATGTTCAAAAGAAGAAGTTTTATCTAAATATAAAAAAATAATGTCAAAGTTGCATCCTGATAAAAATGATATGGACACTACTAAACTTAGTCAACTTGTTTCTGAGGCTAAAGAAACAATTTTAAAAAACGATTTTAGTTAATTTATTAATTTTAATGATTCTGTCAAAACTTTATTAAAAGAAATATTTTCTTTGCCTAAAGTATCATGAGTAGTTTTCCCCTTCTCAACTCCCTCAGGTTCAATAGTTACAATTCTTTTACTATATGAACCATAAGCTGAAACAGGTGAGTCACAAAAAATCATTAGGGCTTTTAATTTTAATGCAACAGCTATGTGCGCCCATCCAGTATCATTACCTATGTATAAATCTAAATCATTTATAATTGGGAGAGTTTCTTTAATACTAAGTTTTTCAAATGAAATGCAATCTTTTTTAGAATACGAATTTTTGAACTTATTTATTAAGTCAATATCATTTTTTCCTCCAGCTAGATAAAATTTACATTTAACGTTTTTTGATATTTCTTCTGCTAATTTAATATAATTTTTAATATGCCATCTTTTTGTTTCACCTGAGGCACTCAATCCAAAAAGAATCTTAAAACTTTTATCTAAATTATCATTCTTTTTAAAAGTTTTTAGGTTTGGCTCAGTTGAAACTATCTCATTGGTTACACTCTCCGTGAAAATTTTAGCACTATGAACTAAATTATCTTTAGATCTAAAAAGTGGATATTGATGAATTGACTTAACACCTGAAAATTTTGCAATTAAATTATATCTTAAAGAACTATTAAAAATAAAAACTTTATCAAAATTCCTTTTTTTTAATTCGTTTCTTAATTTGAAAAAACCCCTTACCCCGTCCTTTGCTTTATCTAATGTAATTATTTCATTTATATAATCCTCGCCCGATAGAAGATCAGCAGCTTTTGAACTAGATTTTACAAGAAGACTTACTTTTACTTTAAATTTTTTTGAAATAGCCTGAATATATGGTAAAAAAATTACCATGTCCCCGATACCGTATCTTTGTTGAATAATAAGAATTTTCATTCTTTTTTAATTTATAGTAACTTTACATTATAAATAGGGAAAAAAATATGGCAGGAAAATTAAAAGGAGTATTTGCTGCATCAATGTCAGTGTTTAAAGCTGATTTTAGTTTAGATATTGAGGCCACAATACAACATGCTAAGGAAAATCTTGACGACAAAGGTGTCTCTACTGCATTCGCGGGATCTACAGGAGCAGGAGCTTTAATTTCTCTTGATGAAAAGAAAGAATTTATAAAAATTTTGTCAAAAAAAAATTTTAAAGAACAAATATTAATAGGAACTGCGCTGACAAGCCTCAAAGATACAGTAAGTTTAATGAAACACTCAATAAAATTCGGTTTCCAAAATTTTTTAATAATGAACTGTTGCTATTATAAAAATGAAGATGCAGGGGTTTACAAATGGTATAAAAATATAATCAATTGTGTTCCTGAGTCAAAAATTATTTTATATAATTTTTCAAAATTAAGTGGAGGTTATGCTTTTTCATCTGAAGTGACAAAAAGATTAATAAATGATTTCCCGTTAAACATAGTTGGTATGAAAGACTCCACTGGAAATTTATGGGATAATTTTAAAGCTGAAAATTTTTCAATGTTTGTTGGAAGTGAAAAAAAATTGGCAGAAAATCTTAGTTTAGGAGGAGCTGGATCTATTAGCGCTACATCAAACTTTTCAGGTGAACTTGCAAAAAAAGTTTATGAAGATTGTGTTAAGAACGGCTCATCACCTGAAAACAAAAAACTTCAGGATATTCGTACAGCTTTTGATGAGTCCGGAAATTTAATTTCTGCTCTACACACAATTAAGAGCATTTACAATAAAGCTTATGCAAATCTTCCACCGCCTTTAGAATTATTAAATAGTAATAAAAAAAAAGAATTAATCGAAAAATTAAAATCTTTAGGTGTGTTAAATTTAAAAAATATTGCTGCTTGATATGAACATTTTACTAAAATTCTTTTCAAAACTAATAAAAAAAGATGGCTTTATATTTGTAACTCCTAATAAACGAAAAATTATTATAGGAAAGCCTGAAAAAAATATACCTTTAGAAGTAAAATTTTCTAAAAATGTTTCACAACTTAAATGTGTGGCACATTCAGATAAATGGATACCAGAGTATATAATTTCAGAGGATATCACATTTGATAAAGGATCCCTCGAAGATTTTATCTCCATTTGTATCAAAAACAAGGGTAGGGGCAACATTAATTTTTTTAACAACTTTATATCAAAATCAATAAGTTTTTATAGAAAATTGTTTTCACTTAACACCACAAAAAGAAATAAAAAAAGTGTAAGTTTTCATTATGATATACCAAGTCAAGTTTATAAATATATGCTTGGCGAAACTATGATGTACAGTTGTGCATATTGGGACAAAGGTGGACCAGAGATGCAAACTTTGGATGATGCTCAATACTCAAAAATAAATTTTCTAAAAAAGAAACTAAGACTCACTGAAAAAGATACTTTACTTGATATTGGTTTTGGAAATGGAACTTTTATTTTAAAATGTGCCGAACAATATAATATACCTATGTACGGTGTTTCCTTAAGTGAAGAGCAGACAAAAGTAGCAAAAGAAGCGCAAATTAAAAAAAACTTAGGAAACGCAAATATTATTTTTGAAGTAAAAGACTTTAAGAATATTAATAATAAAAATTTTTCAAAAATTATAAGTATAGGTCAATTTGAACATGTCAGCTCCCAAAATGATGGTTATTATAAATATTTTAAAAAAATTTATGATTTGTTGACTGAAAATGGGATAGCCGTTATTCATTACATTGGATCAAATACAGCACCAAAAGGTGAAAATGAATTTATTCAAAAATATATTTTTCCAAATGGCAAGTGTCCTTCTCTTCAAGAAGTTATTCCTGCAATAGAAAGAAGTGGGTTGATACTTTCAGATGTTGATGTATGGAGAAAACATTATTATTACACACTAATTGAGTGGCATAAAAATTTTATGAATAGGAAAGATGAAATTACTAAACTTATGGGTGAAAAATTCCAAAGAATTTATCGTATATATTTGTGGGGTTGTGCTCAAGCATTTTTACAAGATTTACAAGTTATGCAATTAACCCTAGCAAAAAAAATTGACACAGTTCCATTAACAAAAAAATATTTGTTCAATTAAGGCTTTAATTTTGTTAATTAGTATATGTGCCAAAAAAACAAAAAAAAAGAAAAATAAGAAAACTAAAAAAACACATAAATATTAAAAAAAAAAGGTCAATTAAAAAAAGACCATATAAAAGAAAATTATTTAAAAAAAAGAAACTAATAACAAGGTCTAAAAATAACAAAAAAATAAAACTTAAATTACCAAGCGCAATAAAAAAAGTTCAAAATTTCAGTTTTAAAAAATTATTATCCCTTATATCTGAGCCAATTTTTGAAGCTTATTATAATTATCAAAGAGATAGAAAAAGAAAACTATTAAGAGCACAAGAGGCTTTGGATAGAGAAATTGAAAGAGAAAAAAGAAAAAAACTAGAACTTGTAAAAAAAATTAGAGAAGAACAAATAAAAGAGGAATTGTACTACTCTAAAGAGCTTAAAAAAGATATGCAGATATTTTTGAATGAGCAAGCTAGAGAAGCAAGAAAAATCAAAGCAAAACAACAGCAAGAAATTATAAATAATTTAAAACTCTCGAAACAAGCAGCCGCATTTGAAGCTAGACAAAACAAAGAAATAGTTGAGTTAGAGAAGATTGCTTTTAAAACTGAGAGAGAGGATTATCAAGAAGTACTCGATAGAATTGCTGCGATAAGACTTAAATATAAAAATCTTCGTCTAGAAAGTTATAAGAAGAAGTTAGAAGAACTAGGTATCCAAGTTAGTGGCGATGAGGATAGGACGGCTTTATTAGAAAAAGAAAAAAAACTTTTATTACAAAAATCAGAAATAGAAAATACTTTAATGCCTTTTACAAGATCTCTAAGATCAATCGCTTTTTTCTGCAATAGATCTCATATATTAGGCAAACACTTAAGTCCTTTAAAAATTATTGACCAATCTGATACTACAGGCGAAGTTTATTTAAAATGGTTGGAATTATCAGATTCGTCTGATTTTATTTTACTTTGTTTTTTGAAAGATAATAAAATCGACACAAAAAAAGTTGTTCTTGAAATTAAAACTGATCATGAAAAACATTTAAGTGTAGAATTTGATATAAAATCTATTTTTCAATTTCAAGAAACCGCTATAGACTCTGTTGTAAAATTAATTGAACGAGAGAGAAATTCAAAAAAAATACAAGAAAAAAAAGAAGCTAGTTAATTAGATCATCTAGCTTTTTTATCTCACCAATTTTAAATATAACAGCATCTTCTTTTTTATAACCTATTTTTTCAGCATTTTTTTTAAATCTTACTGGAGGTTCCCAAATTGGTTCTAAGCTTAAGATCGCAGTTCCCCAATGCATTCCAATTACTTTTTTAACTTTAAGATCTCTCATAAGTGATAAAAGTTCCTCAGGGTTTGCATGTGCAGTAGATTTATCCTTAACATTTACAATTGGATAGAAATTATAAGCACCAATATTTCCAAAACCTATATCGATTGGACCAAATTGTTTTCCTAAATCTTTATAAAAAGGTGCAGGCCCAGTATCACATGCAAAAAATATTTTCTTGTCTTTATATTCAATTAAAAAGCTTCCCCAAAGACTTCTATTTGTATTCCCATCACCCCAAATCCATCTTTTTGACCAGTGTTGACTTGGAAGCATTGTAATTGTGATTTCGTCATTAATTTTAATTTTTTCAAACCAGTCCATCTCTTTAACATTATCTTTTTTATATCCATTTCTTGTGAAATATTTTCCAAGTTTCAGCGGAACAAGAACTTGAGCTTTTTTATAAGGAAAATTTTTTATTGTACGTATACTCATGTGATCGTAATGATTATGTGTTAACAAAAATAAATTTATTTCCGGTATTTCCTTTAAGCTTAAGGGAGCTTCAGCATATTTCTTTGGACCAAACCATAATGGACCATAATTTTTTTCAAAAACAGGATCAGTGATAATCGTAGTTTCTCCAAGTTTTATTATAAAATTAGCGTGATCTAACCACATCACGTACGAGTCAGACCTATGTTTTTCAAGATTTTTTAAAACCGTTTGTTTATCAATCACATGCTCGGGCGGATAATCAATCTTAAGTTTCTTTTTTTCTTCCCTAAAAACTTTCCAATTCCATTTAAAATTAGAATCTCTTTTAGGACCACCTTCTAGATTCCTAAAGGAGTGTAATTTTCCATCTTTATAAATATGATGATATGGTTTTTTATCCATTGCACTTAAACTATTAAAAGAAAAAAAGATAAGTATAAATAGGATATATTTTAACATTCGGTGTCTTCTTTATCGTGTTTTGGTTTAAAATTCACGATTAAAAAAGACACCACAAATGCGGCACAACCAAGCAGTAAAATACCAATAGCTATTATTATCAAAAAACTTATGCTAATTAGGTTTTTTTAACAACTTTAGGACAATTTTTCTTTGAAATCCTTTTTCCAAAGTCATCATCACTAACAGTTTTATCTACAGACCATATAAATGATTTTTCATAAGCACCAGTGAACTTGTCTGGACTTGTACATTTAGTGCCCCACACATAGCGACTACTACAGTTTGTAAGAAATAAACCACAAATTAAAATGATTATTATATTTTTCATAGCATATTTTTAAATATGATTTTTGTTTTAAGAGGGGCTGAATTTTGTTTTTTTTATGCGTCTAAAATAATTCTATGCATCATTCTTCTGCCTCGAAATGAAGTTGCAGAGTGAATAATAGAGTGATTATCCCAAACAACAATAGTATTTTTTTCCCAAAAAAAAGTAGTTTGGAATTCCTTTTTCGTTTGATGATTGAATAAAAATCTAAGAAGTTTATTAGAATCTCTTTCATTAAGATTTTTTATGGCAATTGTGTGACCAGGACTTAAATAAAGGGTTTTTCTGGTTCCAACTTTTTTAACTATTTGGTGTTCTGCAACAAAATCTTTAGACTTTCCAGTTCCTATTTCTGACTCTCTTTCAAGTCTGGTAGCTGAAATTGGTCCCGCTGAACTAAAAACTCCAATTAGATTTTCAATTTGATTTTTTGTTTTTTCGTCTAAGGCTTCATAAGATGCTAATTGCGAAGCAAAAAGAGTTTGACCCTGATCATTTTTAACTATTTTTCCCATAAGACAAGTGTATTTCGGTGTCTTTTTAAGATAACTGCTATCTGTATGCCATCCTTCTCCATAAGATTTTCCCTTATCATTTTCTTTTCTTTCAACAACGGTTATACCTTTATAATTTTCTAAGTCTCTTAACATTGGATACTCCTTAATGCTTCCAAGTTTTTCTGCAAACTTTAAATATTCTCCAGGATCCAAATTTTGGTCTCGGAAGCAAACAAAACCATAATTATTAAGAGCCTCTTTAATTTGATTGATAGTTTTTGGTTCTACAGATTTAAGATTACAAGAAATAGAAGCACCGATGTTATTTTTAAATGGATCTACTTTTATATTCATTACTCACTACTAAAATAGATATCTCTGTAATATGCAATAATTTTTTGTTTTGAGTTATTCGAATCAGAAAATATGGCGATAAAGTTTGTAAAAGAAATTCCGTGAGTTTTTTCAAGTAATTCCTTAATATTAACCTTTCTTGTATGCCATTCTCCACTTTTATCATTTGAAACAACGTAATCCCTACTTCCTTTAGTCCAAGGACTAGTTTGAATAAATCCCTCTTCTAAAAAAGAGGAGTGTGCTAGGCTTACTAATTTAGATCCAATTCTTTTACCGTGTCCCACTATAATTCTAGCTGCCCAATCATGACCATCTTTAGTTTTTTGATCAATACTGTCAAAGTCCTTCTCAATTTTAAAAGTAATATTTAAAAAAGGCATTTCCCTAAGAAGATCCTTGTCTATTTCCATGCCAAGACCAGTAGCGCTATCTTCAGCCACAGCTTTTAGGTACCAACCTTTTTCATCTTTAATATTCTCGTATTCTGTTTTTTTTCCAAAGCCTCTTTTTTTCAGTAGTTTCATACCCTCATTGCTAAAATCGATTCGGAATTCTTTTGAATTTACAGGTGTAAAAATAAGAAGCATAAATAAAAAATAAGCAAAAAATCTCATGAATTTCATTGTTTAAATTAAAATTTGTAATTTTGCAAATACACCTTATAAATAAATTTATGGATATATTACTTATTACACTTATATTTATTTTAATAATTCTAAATATTGCTGTAATATTTTTCACATTTCGTAACAAAAAGGAAAAAGCAGAAGATCCTGCTCAGACTTTTAAAGATGAGTTTAACTCTTTTAAAGAAACTTTTAGTCAATCCTTCGGGCATATGTCCAAGGATATTGCAAAAGATATGTCAGGAGCATTGACAAGAGTAGATGAGAAAGTAGGTACATTTAATAAGCAGGTAGAGGCTTTAAATAAAAGCCAAGATAATTTTAGTAGAATCCTTGCAGGAGTAAAACAGTACGGTGTTTTAGCAGAGTTTTCTCTTGCGTCACTTTTAAAAGATTTATTACCTGCATCTCAATACATTGAAAATGTTAAAATGAAACCAGATGAAACAGGAGATACAGTTGAGTTTGCCATCAAGCTCCAAGATGTTTTAGTCCCAGTTGATAGTCATTGGCCAATTGAAAAATTTAAAGAGATAGATAATGCTTATCAAGCTAAAGACAAAGAAGCCTTAGCTGACGCTAGAAAAGATTTGGCAATTGCTTTTAAAAATAAAGCAAAATCAGTAAGTTCAAAATACATTGCTCCTCCAAAGACCACAGACTTTGCAATTGTTTACGCACCTACCGAAGGCTTATTTGCCGAACTTTCAAGTTATCGAGACCCAAAAACAAAAGAGCTTTTACTTGAGGAGCTTAGAACAAAATATAAGATTACTATTGCAGGCCCAAATACATTGTCTGCGCTTTTACAATCATATCATCTGGGTTTTCAAACACTCAAAGTTCAAAAACATGCAACACAGATTTATAATGATTTAAAACTCATATCTAGAAGATTTGAAAAGCATTTTGATGGAATTGTAGATTTAAGAAAGAAATTAGATCAAGCTATGACTACAACTGACAGTTTTGGTAGAGATGCGCGTTCAATAATGAATACTCTGAATAACATTAAAGATCCCGGAACGGTAAAAGAGACTGTTGAAGAAAGTTCTGATAAAATTAAAGTTTTTAAGTAAGTAAATTTCCTAAATGTCAAATTTTGTATTTTATGATTTTGAAACCACCTCATCCAATAAACAATGGGGTCAAATAATTGAGGTAGGCGCAATTCTCGTTGACGATGAATTAAATGAATTAGATAGATTTGACTCTAGGTGCAGACTATCATCTGGGATTATTCCTGAGGCTATGTCACTGATTGTAAGTAACACGACTCCCAAAAAATTAAAAGAAACTAATCTTTCCCACTACGAAATGATTAAACAATTTGTTAAAAAACTAAAAGATTGGGGAAAGGTTACTTATATTGGTTGGAACAACATCGAGTTTGATCAAATTTTTTTAAGAAATACATTGTTTCAAAATTTACACTATCCTTTTTCATCAACAACAAATGGAAATAAAGAGGGAGATCTACTCAATTTAGCTAGAGCAACAAACCTTTATTATCCCAACACATTAAAAAATGCTATTAATAAAAAGGGAAACCCAGAGTACAAACTAGACACTATGGCTCCCTGCAACGGGATTAAACATGCAGCTCACACAGCTATAGGTGATTGTAGCGCAACCTTAGAAATAGCAAGAATAATTAAAAAAAAGGCTCCGAGCGTTTGGGATAGTAGTCTTTTAACATCAAGTAAAGAAGAAAGTTTAAAGATTATAAAAAACGAAAAACTTTTCTGTGCTAACGAATTTTATTATGGAAAAGTGGTACCCTTTGTTCAGACCTTCGTATGTCAACACCCGGTGTATCAGTGGCCAAAAACATTTGATTTAAAACATGACCCAAATATTTATATGAATATGCCAATTCAAGTTTTAAAAGAAGAACTTAAAAAATCTCCTAAGATTTTAAGAACTTGCCGTCATAACAAACATCCAATTGTTATGAATCCGTCTTATATAGATCACTTTGAGGAATATAAAATAATTGGTATAAATAAATTGAAAGAACGAGCAGATATCATTAAAAAAAATAGAAAATTTTCTGAAAAGGTTGAGGTAATACTAAGTGACGAAGCCCAAGAAAAAGCTGAAACTCAATCACAAGAAGATATTTGTGAAGAAGAAAGTTTATATAATTTCCCCCCATCGGAGGATAATAAAATTTTACCAGGTTTTCATGAGATAGAATGGGATAAAAAGCTCTCTTATTTGCAAAAATTTAAAGATAAAAGATTTCATTACTTTGGAAAAAAACTACTTTATCAAGAAAAACCAGGCCTTCTGCCTAAAGAAGATTATGATGAAATCCACAGCACAGTGGTTAAAAGAGTTCTTTCTTCCATTGAAACAAAAAAGTGGAATACAATTCCTAGAACATACAAAGAAATAGATGATTTAAGAGCCAAGTTTGAGAAAAATAAAGAAACACAGAAACTAAAAATGCTTGAGGAAATAAACGCTTACGTTGAAGAGTTAGAAAAATTTTATTCAGGAAGTTAGTTGACTTTGGCAAAAAAAACTTTATTTATAATTTTATGCCTACAAAAAAAGTAACTGACGAAAATTTTGAAACTGAAGTAATTAAGTCACAAAAACCAACAATTGTAGATTTCTGGGCAGAATGGTGCGGACCATGTAAGCAGATAGGTCCTATTCTTGAGGAAATTTCTGAGGAAATGTCCAGTGAAGTAATAATTGCAAAACATAATATTGACCAAGAACCTAACACGCCAACTAAGTATGGTATTAGAGGTATCCCGACCATGCTTTTATTTAAAGCTGGAGAACTAAAGTCAACCAAGGTTGGAGCTACGACAAAATCAAATATAGTTTCTTGGATAAAAGAAAATATTTAATTAATACTTAGAACGTAACCGGCCAAATACAAGCTACCAAATATCACAATCGTTTTTTTTTCGTTTGATGGAAGTCTATTTATCGCATCCCTTATATTTTTAGATATTTCAGATTTTAATTTATTTTTACTAGCTAAGTGTTTTAAGTCTACCGGGCTCATTGCATTAGGTTCGTTAGGTATTTTTATTGTAATAATTTTTTTAAAAATTCCTTTAAAATTCTTTATTAATTTATTAGGATCTTTATTTTTTAAACTACCCCAGATACCATAAATTGGAGTATTAATTTTTTTTAAATATCTTGCTAAATTTTTTGATGAGGTATTACTATGACATCCATCGATTAGGATCTTGGTTTTTTTTAAATTTTTTGTTAACTTACCTTTGATATAATTAACTCTACCCTCAAATTTAATCTTAGGTACTATTTTCTGAATTATTTTTGGTTTTATTCCTAGATCTAAAGCAACTTTAATAGCAAGACCGACATTGTCCCATAATCCGTCAGAAAATATATATTTAGATTTAAGGATAATTCTAATTTTTTTGTCTGTATAATATCTTTTATTATTTATCTTTTGAATTTTCCATGCTCCATAAAATTCTTTATTACTTGAATTCTTTTTCAAAATATTTTTTATTATTTTTAATGTCTTTAATTTTTGCCTACCAGTATAAATATTTGTATTTTCGCTCAAAAAACCTACTTTTTGTTTACAAATTTCAGCTAAAGTTTTTGGGTGAACCCATTCCTGATGCTGAAGATTAATATTAGTTACTATTTGAGCCAAAGGAAAAGACCAAAGATTTGTACTATCTTTTTTGAACAATAATCCGCTTTCTATAAGGTTGTAAGAATTTGGATCAGATTTATTAGCTGCTAAAATAAAAATGCAAGTTAGTAATTCAAATAAAGTAAGCTTTTGTTTAGTTTGTTCAATAATTTTTTTATATTTTTTTATTTCATTAAGGGAGATAAATTTTTTTCCAAAATAAAATCTGTGCCTTAAATCATATAAGTGTGGACTTGTAAAAGTATTAACTTTTTTATTATTACCTTCAAGAAAATACTTAAGTGAAGTTAGAACACTATTTTTACCATCACTTCCAATTATATTTATTACATTATTGAGATTCTCTTGAGGATTATCTAATTTTTCTAAAACTTTTTTGATTCTATTGAGATCTAGATTGATTCTTCGGCTATACTGCCTTTGAAGTTTTTGGTAAAGTTTCTTCGAGGTTTGATTCATTATCTGTTTTAGATATTTTAATATTTTCTTTTTTCTTTAATAGAATTGACAATAGTGTTGATACGGTTGCTTTAATATATTTTCTCTCAATTTCTAAATCTAAATGACCTTTTTCTAGTAAAAATCTTGCACTTTGAAAGTCTTTTGGCAAAGATTCTTTAACAGTTGATTCTATCACTCTTGGCCCACTAAAACCTATTTTTGCACCAGCTTCACCTATTAATATATCTCCTAAACTTGCAAATGATGCTGTGACTCCGCCATAGGTAGAGTTTGTCATCACAATTATATATGGAAGCTTATGTTTTTTTAGTTCGTTTACTGCAAGAACGGTTCTACTCATTTGTGCTAGTGCGACAGCTGACTCCATCATACGTTGACCACCGGAAGCCGTAAAAAATAAAAAAGGTGTTTTTTTGTCAATCGCATTTTGAACTCCATGAATAAAAGCCTCACCACTTGCGGCACCGACACTTCCACCAATAAAATTCATATTTTGAGCACCAACTGTCACTAAAATATTGTTAATTTTCCCTTCTGCAATAAGTATAGCATCATTTTGATTAGTTTTAGCTCTGGCTTCTTTAAGTCTATCTGTATATTTTTTTGTATCAACGAAACCCAGTGGGTCTTCAGTCGGAAATGGGGTAGAAATAGTTTCATAATTTGACTGATCAAAAGTTATTTTAAATCTCTCTTCACAATTTAATCTATGATGAAAACCACAAGTTGGGCATACACTTAAATTTTTCAAAAGTTCATCTTTGTATATAAGATTTTTACAATCACAACTTATCCATAATTTTTCCTTGGTATCAGATGATTTTTTTTTGAATAAAGACTTTATTTTCGGCTTTATAAATTTTGTAATCCAATTCATTTTATTTTATTTCTTAAAACTTTTACCATTTTAACTA
>MDTD01119104.1_pt1 | contig 13408 bp, 19 predicted proteins | sample 811221 | NCBI WGS metagenome assembly MDTD01 (sample SAMN05326646, study PRJNA326480) | marine metagenome | isolation source: seawater | place: Pacific Ocean: South West | collected 2011
AATTTGTTTAATACCTTCAACGTATATATTGTTATTTAGAAAAGAGTTAAAACATAATGAGGTAAGAATTTTTAATTTTGAAGCTACATCATCACCATTTAAATCAGCGGATGGATTAGACTCGGCGTATCCTAATCTTTGTGCATGAATTAAAACGTCATTAAATTCTTTTTTCTCTTTATCCATAGATGAAAGAATATAATTTGATGTACCATTAAATATTCCATAAATTTTTGAAATCTTATTTGCAATCAAGCCCTCTTTTAAAGATCTAATAATTGGCACACCACCACATACTGAAGCTTCAAATTCTAAATTGACTTTATTTTTTTCAGCAATTTTTGCTAATTGATCACCATATTTTGCTATCAATGCTTTGTTAGCAGTGACAACATGCTTTTTATTTTTAAGTGCATTAAAGACTAATTTTTTAGCTGCACCCTCTGCTCCACCAATCAACTCAATTATTAAATCAACATCTTTAATTTTTGTGGATTCTAAATAATTGTTCAACCACAGGTTTTTATTAATCTTTATTGATCTTTTTCTTTTTTTATTTTTGGCAGAAACATATTTAATAATTGGCATACAATTATTTTTTTCTGTTAAAATTTTTTTATTATCGTTTAAATATTTGTATAAATAACTGCCTATATTTCCTAAACCTATTATCGCGATATTTAATTTTCTCATAAATTAATTACTGCCTTGTTGTAATATCTGGAAATCTTTTATTTTTTCCATGTTTTATTAAATATTTCGATATCTCATCAATATTACATTTTTCTAATATTGTGCAAACATCAAAAACATCTTCTCTATTTTCATTCATATTGTTTATATTTTTTTTAGCTTTTTTGGCATCTTTAATTTTTATTTCTTTTAAATCAATTTTTTTAGTAATTTTTTTTTCTTCTAAATCTTTTTTTTTAGTAATCTTTTTTTCATTTTTCTTTTTTTTTAAATTTTTTTTTATCTTAGAGATTTCTTTATTGGATAATATTTTGATATCTTTATCTGTTTTTTCTTTAGATAAAAGGCTAATTCTTTTATTACCTTTTGGATTTTCGCTTAGATTTAGTTCAACTAAATCAATTTTACGTTTTTCTTTTTTTTTAATAATCTTTACTTCTATTGTTAAGTTCTCTTCAAAATATTGCTCTGCCTCAGATTTATTTACACAAATGTGATCTCCACAAATTAAAACATATTGAGGTTTACTGCAGGAGATCAAAAAAAATAATATTGCAATTCCTTTGAAAGTTCTCATTTTAAACCCATTTCTTCAGGATATTTGTATAAAAGATTCATATTTTGGATTGCTTGACCGGATGCACCTTTAATAAGATTGTCAATTGCAGAAAAGATTATATATTTATTTTTAATTCTAGTTTCACAAATCGAAATTTCACAATTATTAGTATTTAAAACGTTTCCTGAGCCTAATTGTGAATTTAATTTAAGAATTTTAATAAATTTTGATTTTTTGTAATACTTTAGTAAGGAGTTTCTTAAAGAATTAGCCGAGTTACCCTTTTTAGTTTTTATATAAATTGAGGATAAAATTCCTCTAAAAGTAGGTAGCAAGTATGGATTAAATGAAAATTTAATTTTTTTATTTGTTAGTCTAAATAATTCTTGATCCATCTCACAAATATGTCTATGATTTTTAGTACTATAAGCGTAAATTGATGAATATAAGTTACTATGAGTAAATTTCTTTTCTAAATTTTTACCTGCACCTGAATAGCCAGATTTTGAGTCAATTGTAATTTCATTTATTTTAATTAAATTATCTTTTATCAGAGGCACTAATGGAATTTGTATTGATGTCGGATAACACCCTGGGTTAGAAATTATTCTTATATTATTTGTAATTTTTTTTCTTAATTCAGGAATTAAATAAATTGAATCTTTTATTAACTTTTTTGCTTTATGTTTTTTTTTATAACTTTTCTCATAAACTTTTATATCAGAAATTCTAAAATCAGCTGATAGATCAATAAATTTTGTGTTGATATTTTTAAGATAATTTTTTTTGATAAATTTTTGAGCTTCACCGTTTGGAAGTGAGAGAAAAATTAAATCTAATATATCCCAATTAATATCTTTTATAGATATAATTTTTGGTAAATCTTTTTTAATTCTTTTATCAAAAAAAGAAATTTTTTTACCTAAATTTTTAGTAGCACATAAATGCTTGATAATTACATTTGGATGTTTTGATAGCATCAAGATTAGATCTAATCCTGTATATCCAGTTGCGCCTATTACACAAACATTTATTTTGTTATACTTTGACATAATTGCTTATATCACCGTCTTTATTAATAGTTAATCTTAAATGGTTATCTTTTAGAAAATTGGAAGCTTCTTCTTGCTTTCCTATGACCGTATTTTTTACGTTCAACTACTCTGGAGCCTCTGGTGGTGAGTTTGTCCTTTTTTAAATTCTTTTTTAGGCTTTCTTCATGCAATATTAAAGCCTTCGATATTCCAAGTATTATAGCTCCAGCTTGACCAGATAAACCTCCTCCTTTAACAGAACATTTAACATCATAGATTGTTGCTACTTCAGAAATTTCTAGCGGTCTTGTAACTATTATTTGGTGTACCGGTCTTTTAAAATACTCGTTCATTTTTAGTCCATTAACATGAATATTTCCTGAACCTTTTTTTACCCAAACTTTTGCGATAGATCTTTTTCTTCTTCCCGTAGCATATTTACTATCTTTAAAATCTAATCTTACTTTATTGGATTTGGTTAAAGTTTGGTTATTTTGTTCCATTATTTTACAGTATTCTTTTTATGTAGTTTTTCAAAATTAATAATTTTTGGTTTTTGTACATCATGAGGATGTTTTTCTCCATTATAAATCTTTAATTTTGTAAGCTGTTTTTTCGCTAGTGGTCCTCCTGGCAACATTCTTTTCACAGCTAATTTTAAAATTTCATGTGTTTGATTTTTTGCTTTTAAATCAGAAGGTGTCGACTCTTTAATACCTCCAGGATATCCAGTATGTCTATAATATTTTTTATTTATAAATTTCTTTCCAGTAAACTTAATCTTATCTATATTTGTAACAACGACAAAATCACCATTATCTAAATGAGGATTAAATTTAGGTTTATTTTTCCCTCTTAAAACTTTAGAAATATATGCTGCCAATCTTCCCACAGCAGCGTTCTGTGCATCTATTATATACCAGTCTTGTTTTATATCTTTCTTTTTAATAAATGGTGTCATTTTAATGAGGCTTAAATACAAAGAATGTGAAAAAAAGTCAATTTATTTAGCTCGATAATAATATAGATTTAATGCGCTAAAAACTAATAACACACTAGTAATTTGATGAATAGATGCCAAGTAAATATTAAGATTGCTTACTAAAGTGAAAATACCCAACAAGGCTTGTAAAAATAAAACTATAATTACAATTTTCAGCGGCTTATACAAATTAGATAGTTTTTTTTTAAAGATGTATAAAGTTAACAAAATAATATAAAAGACTAAAAAATAAGCTAAATTACGATGGTAAAACTGAACTAAAGAGTGATTATTAAACTCAAGTAAACTTTGATAATTTTCAATTTCTAAATCATTAGGCACGTATGAATTACCCATTAACGGCCAAGTTTGATAAATCTTTCCTGCATCTAAACCTGATACAAAAGCACCCATAATTATTTGAGTATAAATTATAACTATTAAAAATTGGAAAGGCAGGTATTTTATTGAAAAATTAAAAAACTTAATATTATTCTTATAATCAATATTTCTAGTCAACCAAAAAATTGAAGAAATTATAAAAATAGCTGTAGTTAAATGTACTGAGAGTCTATAATGACTTACGGTAACATCATTCACTAAACCACTTTTAACCATAAACCATCCAATAACACCTTGAAAAACTATTAAAAGGAATATTAAGTTACACTTTTTTAAATAAATCTTATCTATTTTTTTGGATATATAAAAAAATATTAATGGTATTAAAAAAAATAATCCGATTAATCTGGCTATTAATCTATGAGCATATTCCCAATAAAAAATAATTTTAAATTCATCTAAACTCATATTCGAATTGATTAATTTGTATTGTGGAATTTTCTTATACTGTTCAAAATAATAGTTCCAAGTACCTTCGTTTAAAGGAAAAAGAATACCTTTAAATAATTCCCATTCAGTAATTGATAAACCTGAGTTTGTTAATCTTGTTAAGCCTCCGATAATTATTATTAAAAAGACCAATATTAAAGATGTATTAAGCCATTTAAGAAAAAGGCTATTAATTTTTTTCTCGTTTACGAACATAAATTGTACTATATATTTAATTAATTATTCTTAAATTTAAATTTTGTCGCTATGGTAAATAAAAATATACTTAAAATAAGAAAAAAATTAGACAAATTAGATAATAAATTTTTAAAGATTATCAAACAAAGAATAAAATTAGTAGATATAGTGATCCAAAATAAAAAATACAAAAAAGATATAATTGATAAAAGACGGATTGCAATTATTCTGAAAAATATATCAAAAAAATCAAAAAATAAAAAAATCGATCCTAAAATAACTAATAAAATTTGGAAGTCGATGATAAATGCTTTTATTGACTACGAATTTAGAAATTTTAAAAAAAAATGAATATTAAAAGTTTTTATTTACTATGAGGGGGTAATTTTTTTTCAATAAAATATTCATGCTTTCGAGTATTAGGATTGTACTTCTTAAGTTTTAATTTATCTTTAGCTTTTTCACCTTTTGTTGGTTTCTTTGCATAATAAATAAATTTGCTATCCGGATTACTTTCTGGGACCATTCTAATTTTAAGATGAGTTTTTTTTGCCATTTTTCTTTATTTTATTTACTTTATCTAATAGTAATTTGCTTTTTAATTTTAAAAAATTTTTATAATATTCAGCTTTTAAACTACGACTACTTATATCGTCAAGTTTATTTACTTTAAAATTTACTAGATTTTTAGCGCCAGAAATAGTTAAACCTTTATCTTTAAGTAAAAATTTTATCATTTTGATAGTTTCTACTTGTTTTGTTGAATAATATCTTCGATTATTGATTTTTTTTGGTTTAATCTCTTTAAACTCTTTTTCCCAATATCTTAAAACATGATTTAAAGGTTTTTTAGTAACAGGATCTATCAAATTCAATAATTTTGAAAGCTGAGAAATTCCAATAAATTTACTCATGAAATCTATTTATTTCTTTAGATATTGTTTTTGATGGATTGAACGAAATTACGTTTCTTGCGGAAATAATAAATTCCTCTTTTGTCTTAGGGTTTCTGCCTATTCGTTTATTTTTAAAAATTTTTCTGAAAGTTCCTAAATTTTTGATATTTAATTTTCCTTTATTAATATTTTCAAGCAAAATTAAAATCAAATCGTCAATTAATTTATTTGATAGTCTGAAAGAATACCCTGTTGAAATACTTAAATTCTTTACGATATCTATTTTCCTTAAATTTTTTTTACGCAATTTTAGAATGTTTTAAGTTTTTTTTGATTTGAGCCATTAAATCTCCTTTTACTATCTTATAACATAAATCAATAGAATGATAAAATCCAACCGAATCAATTCCTCCATGACTTTTAACAACAGGTCCATTTAAACCTAAAAAAATTGCACCATTATATTTTCTAGGGTCTAATTTATCTTTAAATTTTTTTAATGAGAAATATGAAAATATTAAAGATATTTTTGTAATTAAATTTTCTGTTAGAGATTTTCTAAGATTCTTTGTAATAAACTTAGCAGTCCCTTCTGCTGTTTTTAAAGCAATATTACCAGTAAAACCGTCGGTTACTATAACATTTGAATCACCACTCATTATATTATTTCCTTCTATATATCCTTTATAAATAAAATTATCTTCATTTGATAATTCTCGTAATCTTTTGGATGCATTTTTTAAGATTTCAGTTCCTTTTATTTCTTCTGATCCAACATTTAATAATGCTACTTTAGGTTTTTCATCTGGATATAAAGATTTAAATAGAGCAGACCCAAGTTCAGCAAAATCGACTAAGTTTTGATCATTGCACTCTATATTCGCTCCTAAGTCTAAAACTACATTCATTCCATTTTGGTTGGGCCATAAACCAGCTAAAGCTGGTTTATTTAGCTCGTGCATCATTTTTAAAATCATTCTTGAAATAACAAGTAGAACACCTGTATTTCCAGCTGACAGACTTATATGAGAATGTCCGTTAAGTTGATGATTTATACAGTTCCACATACTGGTATTTCTCGAATTTTTAACTGCTGTTAATGGGGTTTCTTCATCAGAAACAACTGTTTCAGAATTGATTATATTAATATTATTTAAATCAATACCATATTTTTTTATTTTTTCTTTTATTTGTAGTTCCTTGCCAAATATATTTAAAACAAAATCGTTTTTAGATTTATTTTTTTCTAGAAATATTTTAATACCTTCTAGAGTTTTATCAGGTGAGTTGTCCCCACCCATTGCATCAATAGCAATAGAAATTTTTTTTGACATATTATGATTACTAAATATCTAGTATTTTTTTTCCGTTGTAGAACCCAGATTTTAAATCAATATGATGAGAAAGTTTATATTCACCACTTTTTTTATCTTCTACCACATTTGTAGATAATAACTTATGATGAGATCTTCTCATTTTTTTTCTTGAAACAGAAGTTTTTCGTTTAGGTACTGCCATAATTAATATTTAAAATTAGATATTTCTTTTATCATATTTTTACAACTTTGATCAAAACAAAAATTATAAAATTTTATAAAATAAGCCTCAAATTGATCATAATCAGTTTTTACCTTGTTCAAAGTATTAAAATATTTAATTACAAGGCTATAATTTAGTTTAAAAGCTTCGGTAGAAACACTATTTTTATGTTCAATTTTAAGTAAAATATCATAAAGAATTTTATTAAAATCTTTCATTTTTGAATTTACTGATACATCTCCAAAGCCAAGTTCTCTTAAATTATATTCAATTTTATTGAAAAATTTGTCGTAATGGCTTTGATCAAATTTTTCTCCCTTTTTTTTAAATATAATCAACAAAATTGAAAAGTGAAAAAACATGAGATAAATTCTTGTTTCAAAAGTATCTGGTAATTTATTTATTTTATAAAAAAAAATATTTCTAGATAAGCTTAAAATAATATTATACAAATCTTCAATATGGTTTTTTTTAAAAATTTTCATAAAAAATTCACTATTCTGATTGTTTTATTTATTTTAAATGCTTGTAAATTTCAAGAACCTTATAAAACACATGGAATTGTAAATCTTGCTAATCGTTCACAAACGTTAGAAATCAATAAATCAAACATTAATGATGTAATTAAGGTTATAGGACAACCCCATACAATTTCAATTGAAAACAATAATGAGTGGATTTATTTTGAAAGAGTTTTAACTAAAGGTGAATTTCATAAGCTTGGGCAAAATGTTTTAAAAACAAATAATGTTTTGTTACTAAAATTTAATAAATATGGAATTTTAGAAAGCAAACAACTTGTTGGAAAAGACTCTAAAAATAAAGTTGCATTTTCTAAGGATATTACAGAAAATAAACTTTCTGAAAAAAGTTTTGTTCAAAAATTTTTATCAAGTTTAAAAAATAAAATGTACGGTAAAAGATAACTAGTGTGCAATTACTGCTAATAGTAATAAAGCAACTATGTTAGTAATTTTAATCATTGGATTGACCGCTGGTCCAGCTGTATCTTTGTATGGATCACCCACAGTATCACCTGTCACTGCTGATTTGTGTGCTTCTGATCCTTTACCACCAAAATTACCATCTTCAATATATTTTTTGGCATTATCCCAAGCTCCTCCACCAGCCGTCATTGATACTGCAACAAAAAGACCAGTTATAATTACTCCTAACAGCATTGCCCCTAATGAAGAAAGAGCCGCTTCAATACCTCCAATTTGAAGTATAACAAAATAAAGTACAACTGGTGATAAAACCGGTAGCAATGAAGGTAAAATCATTTCTTTAATTGCTGCTTTTGTTAATAAATCAACTAACTTTCCGTAATCAGGTTTTCTTTTGCCTTTCATAATTCCGGGTATTTTTTTGAATTGCCTTCTTACTTCAATTACTACAGCACCACCTGCTCTACCTACGGCTTGCATCCCCATTGAGCCAAATAAATATGGTAACATTCCACCTATAAGTAAACCAGCTACAACAAAAGGATTTGATAAATCAAATGTTACTACAATTCCTTCTAATGCCGAGCCTTTTACTGTAGAAAAATATTTTATATCTTCAGTATAAGCAGCAAATAAAACTAATGCTCCTAATCCTGCAGAACCAATTGCATATCCTTTAGTAACCGCTTTTGTAGTATTACCAACTGCATCTAATGCATCAGTAGTTTTTCTTACATTTTTAGGTAATTTAGACATTTCAGCTATACCACCAGCATTATCTGTTACAGGACCATAAGCATCCAATGCCACTACCATACCAGTAAGTGCTAACATTGATGTAACAGCTATCGCTATGCCGTATAATCCTGCTAATTCATTTGTGTATAAAATTCCTGCAACTATTATTAAAGCTGGTATAGCTGTAGCTTCCATAGAAATCGCCAGTCCTTGAATAACATTAGTTCCATGTCCTGTAGTTGATGATTTAGCAACTGTCTTGACAGGTCTGTAATTTGTACCTGTATAGTATTCAGTAATCCAAATTAATAATCCAGTTATAACAAAACCAACTACTCCACAGATATAAAGATCCATTCCATTAAATTTTTTCCCACTGTTAATATAAGTTTCGGAAAGACCAATTACATTGTCTGTTACAGGATATAAAATTAAAAGAGAAGTTATAGCAGTAACTATAAAACCTTTATATAATGCACCCATAATATTTTTACTTTTACCAAGTTTAACAAACCATGTTCCAATAATTGAAGTTATTATACAAGCACCACCTATAGCTAAAGGGTAAATCATCAAATTATAGTTCTCTGGAAAAAATATTGATGACAACACCATTGTAGCTACAATCGTGACGGCATATGTCTCAAATAAATCTGCTGCCATACCAGCACAATCACCAACATTGTCACCTACATTGTCTGCTATAACTGCTGGATTTCTTGGATCGTCTTCTGGAATTCCTGCTTCAACCTTACCTACTAAGTCTGCACCAACATCTGCTCCTTTAGTAAAAATACCTCCGCCAAGTCTTGCGAAGATAGAAATTAATGAAGCACCAAATCCTAAAGCAACTAAAGCATTAATTATTTCCCTGTTATCAACATTTAAATTAATTAAAATTATGTAATAAAATGTAATGGCTAAAAGCGCTAAACCAGCGACTAATAAACCAGTAATGGCCCCTGATTTAAAAGCTATTGTCAAACCTGACTGTAAACTATTTCTAGAAGCTTCTGCGGTTCTTACGTTTGCTTTTACTGAAATTAACATTCCTATATAACCGGCAACTCCTGACAAGAAAGCTCCAATAAAATATCCAATTCCAACTAAATAACTAAAAAAATAAGTTACTATAGCAAGAACAATTACTCCAACAATTGCGATTGTTTTATATTGTCTATTTAAGTAAGCTTTTGCTCCAATTTGAATAGCCTCAGCTATTTCTTGCATTTTAGAATTTCCTGCACTTGAGGAAATTATTTGTCCAGATAAAAGATAACTGTACGCTACGGCTAAAACTCCTATAAAAGCTATTAGATAAAGTAATTCTAAAAAGTTTGTCATGATCAGATCGCATAAATGCCAAATAAATATTAAAAAGGCAAGCTAAACTTCAAAAAATAATAACTTTTTATTCACCTTTTCTTAATTCTTTTGATATTTTATCTAAGATTGCGTTTAAATAACCAATTTGAATTTTCTCCAAAAAATGCTCCGAAGTAAGTAAATATTCATTAATAATAACATTTTTAGGAGTATTGTGCCTAAACATTAGTTCAAAAATTGCTGCGAACAATATGATTTTTAATAATTTATCTGTTTTAGTTAGATCAATATCATTTTTTAAATATAACTTTATTTGTTCCTCAATTAAGTCTGATCTTTCAAGAGTTCCGGTTACCACATCTTTAATAAATTTTTTATACTGACTTTTGGGATATTCAATTGAAGTATTGGGATTCATCAAAGAATTATAAAGTTTTTGAATTACTTTTATTCTAGGTGAAGTGTTTTTAGATTTTTTTGGGTCCATTTTCTAAAATAGACCTGACTGCGTTCGCTGCTTCTGATCCTTTGTTTGGTTTTTTTTTATTTGTATCCACACATCTTTGATGAGCTTGATCCAAATTGTTTGCAGTAATAATTCCATTTCCTATAGGTTTATTAAAAGTAGTAGAAAGGTTTAAAATTGAATTAAATGTAGACGAACATATCAAATCAAAATGAGGTGTTTCTCCTTTAATTACGCAACCTAAAACAACAAAACCATCAAATTTTTTTATGTTTTTTCTTATTGCAATAGGGATTTCATAAACTCCTGGCACTTCAAGAATCTCTATTTTGTATTTTTTATCAATTAGTTTTATTTTTGCATTTGAAACTAATTCTTTAGAAATTTCTTTATAATAATTTGCATTAATTATTAAGATTTTCTTCATTTTATAATAATTTGTTTTTTTATTCTTAAACCAAAGCCATCAAGTCCAATTATTTTTTTTTTACTCCTAGAGACTAATATCATATTTTTTATATTTAAATCTTTAATTATTTGTGCGCCGATACCGTAGTATCTCAAAGTATTAATATTATTTTCTTTAGAAATATTATTTTTGTTATTTATTATCAACAATAAAAAATTCTTAAATTTTGACAAAAATGTTAGAGATTTTTTAATTTTTGTATTATTCAAAATATTCTTATTCTTGATTTTATAAGAAAGAACTCTTACTGGTACCGATTTTTTTTGATTGAAAGATCCTTTAGTAATAACAAAATTATTATTATTTTCTAATTTATTTTTATAAATATAGGTATTTACCTTTCCAATTTTTTTAATAAACGATGTTTTTGTTGTTACTTTATTTACTAATTTTTCATATTTTAGGCGGTAAGAAATTAGGTCTTCTATAGACGCTAATTTTATTTTATGTTTTTTTGAAAATTTAAAAAGGTCATTTAATCTAGCCATCCTTCCATCTTCATTCATTACTTCGCAAATAACAGAGCTTGGATTTAACTTAGATAATCTAGAAATATCTACTGATGCTTCAGTATGACCTGCTCTTTCTAAAACTCCACCATTTCTAGCAACTAAAGGAAATACATGTCCTGGAGAGACAATTTCACTTTTTTTAACATTAGGTTTTATTGCAGTTTTAATTGTTTTAGCACGATCTTGTGCAGATATACCAGTTGTAATTCCTATTTTAGCCTCTATCGAAATTGTGAAAGCAGTCTGCATTCTAGATTTATTTACAGAAGACATTAATGGTAATTTTAATGTATCAACCTGTTTTTTTGTTAGAGCTAAACAAATTAACCCTCTACCATGTTTAGCCATAAAATTAATATTTTTTGAATTACATTTCGAACCAGGTATAACTAGATCACCTTCATTTTCTCTATTTTTATCGTCAACTAAAATAAACATTTTTCCTTTTTTGGCATCTTGAATAATAGATGAAATCTTTGAAAATTTATTTTTAAGCATTTAATTAGAATATTTATATATATATTTGCTAAATATATCTAACTCTACATTTACAAGACTATTCTCTTTTAAATTCTTTAGATTAGTAAGTTTTAATGTGTGTGGGATAACAGTTATTTCAAAAGAATTTTGATAAATTTTTGAAATAGTAAGAGAAACACCGTTAATAGAAATTGAAGCTTTGTCTATTAAAAATTTATTCAATTTTTTATCTATAATTTCAAAATTTATAACCCAAGCTTTATCAATAAATTTGATCTTTTTAATTTTTGCTACAGTATCAACATGACCTTGTATAAAGTGACCTGAGATATTTTTACCAAATGATAAAGATTTTTCTAAATTAATTTCTTGATTAGATTTTAAAGACTTAAAATTCGATCTTCTTAAAGTCTCGTTTGAAATAAAAAAGAATATTTGATTTTTAGCCACTTTGTCTACTGTCAAACAAACTCCATCGCAACATACTGATGATCCTAAATCTTTCTTACTAAAATTTAGTTTTGTTTGAATGCCAACGTAAATACTATTTTTTTTCTTTTTGATAGATTTTATTTTTCCTGTATCAAAAATTATTCCATTAAACATAATTAAAACTCTTTTTTCAAAAGATTATCACCATTTAAATTAATTGTTAGTAATTTTGGATTAATTTTTTTTAAATAATCCGATGTACTGTTGTTTTTTCCATTTTTACCTAATTTTTTATTACTCCTAAAAATGTACAAATCATGAATCATTTTATTTTTAATTAAATTATTTAAAAAAGTTAAACCTGTTTCAATTAACATTCTAGAATATCCCATTTTATAAATTTTTTTATATAGCATATTTAAATCATTTTTATCTTTTAATTTATTAATGAATATAATTCTATAGCCCATTTTTTTATAAACAAGAATTTTACTAGTATTAGTTTTTTTTGTAATTAAAAAAGTTTTCCTAATTTTTAAGAACTTGTTCAATGATAATCTTTTTTTTAATTTAAGTTGTAAATCAATAATAAATAAATCAGGCTTATTATTATTTAATCCATTAATTCTACAATTTAATAGTGAGTCATCTTGGTTAATTGATTTTGATGTTGATAAAACACAATCATATCTATTTCTTAATAAATGACCTTTTTCTCTTGATGCTTCGTTAGTTATCCATTTTTCTTTTTTATTAATAGTTAAATAGTCTTTTGATATAGCGATTTTTGCTGTAACAAACGGGATTAATAGTCTCTTATTAATAAAATAACTTTTGTAAAATTTACTGTATTTTTTTGTATGGATTAATTTAGTTTTTATTCCTCTTTTAGAGAGTATTTTTTTTGCTTTTTTAAAAGTTCTGATGTCAGGATCTTCAAACGCATAAAAAACATTTTGAATTTTTTTTTTTATGATAATATTTGTACAAGGCGGTGTTTTCCCATAATGAACGCATGGTTCTAAAGTTGTATACAATGTTGCTCCTGAAGAATTTTTTAAATTTTTAAGTGCATTGTATTCAGAGTGTGGTCGTCCTTTCAATGAAGTTACGCCTGTAGAAATAACGGCACCATTTTTTACTATTACTGTTCCAACCGATGGATTTAGTTTGGTTTTTCCCAAATTTTTTTCAGCTAAATGGAATGCTAGATCTAAATAATTTTTATGATTTTTTGTCATCTAAATTGCCTACAAACTGTTCGAAATCTTTAGCTTCTTTAAAGTTTTTGTAAACAGAAGCATAG
>MDTD01053024.1_pt1 | contig 13407 bp, 12 predicted proteins | sample 811221 | NCBI WGS metagenome assembly MDTD01 (sample SAMN05326646, study PRJNA326480) | marine metagenome | isolation source: seawater | place: Pacific Ocean: South West | collected 2011
CCAAAATAAGGAGGATCGGGAAGCTAGCAACCAATAACTGCGTCCAAACCGATTGCTGCTCCGGCTGCTTGCCTTCTACCACCACATTGTGGGCGAGGAGGTCGTCCATTAATTTTGGATCTTCGACCATAGGTCGAATGGTCTCAAAGCTGGAGCCATCGGTTCGCTCCGCCGAGATCGTCAAACCGTCAACAACCACTTTCGAGAGACGGTTGTTTTGAACCTCTTGAATGAAGGCCGAGTAACCCAGCTGCTCTTTCTGGCCCTGGGTGTTGAAGTTGTTGAATACCGACAGCAGCACCGCCGCTATCGCTAGCCACAACAACATATTCTTCGCCATATTGTTCAAATCACCATCCTCCGGACTGACCTTGGCGCCTATCGGCCCACCAGTATAGCGGGGTATTCGCAAGACGCGCACTTAAATGACATGGAGACGCCAAGGTGCCATTTCAAGGATTTACGGGAAATTTCTGCAACTGGGTCTAACCCTTGAATCCTTTGGCAACCACATAAACCTCTTTTGAACGTGGTCGGGAGGCAGCTGGCTTTCGGCTATTCACCGACTGAAAATTGCCACGAACCGATTTCAGCCAGTCATCAAAGCCTTCCCCGTGAAAGACTTTTGCCACAAAAACACCGCCCTTTGGCAGCATCTGCACAGCAAGATCGAGCGCAAGCTCAACCAAATACATGGCTTTGGGCTGATCAACATCGACAATACCACTCATATTCGGAGCCATATCGGACAGCACAACTGCAGGCTCGTCAGTGCCAATCACCGCCTGAATCTCATCGAAGACCGACTGCTCGGTGAAGTCACCCTGGATGAAGTCAACGCCGGCAATCGTATCCATAGGTAAGATATCGCTGGCGATAACCCGCCCTTTATGGCCCACCAGCTGAGCAGCTACCTGTGACCAACCACCGGGTGCACTACCCAGATCAACGACGGTCATGCCGGGCTTGATGAATCGGTCCTTCTCGTTGAGCTCTAGGAGTTTGTAGCAGGCTCTTGAGCGATAACCATCAGCTTGTGCGCGCTGCACGTAAACATCGTCTCGATGTTCCTTCAGCCAGGCTTTGCTCGACCCACGCTTCTTCGCCATTTATAAGGACTCCTGAAACAATGCCCGCTAGAATAGCAAGCCTTCATCCACAAACCGCAGCTAATGAGAGCCACACCTTGGAAAACCGACTACTAAAACAGTACCGCGCCATTGCGCACAAACTTCACCCCATTGTAACCGTCGGTGGACAAGGTTTAACCAGTGGCATTGAAACGGAGCTTGATCGGGCACTGACCGACCACGAACTGGTCAAGATCAAAGTCAGCGTGGGGGACCGTGAAGCACGTGACGCTGTGATCGAGCAATTAGTCACGTCATGCGGAGCAGAGCTGGTTCAAAAAATTGGTCATACGGCAACGCTTCTGCGTCATTCGGAAAATGCTGATCCAAGAAAGTCGAATCTGCAAAGACCTTTCTGATGTCCAACATCCTGGAATTCCCCAGTCGCGAGAAACAAGCTTACGCCTATCTGACTGATCAACTCGGATCTTTGTTGCGAGATAAGGGTGCAGACGACGTCCTGATAGCCCATGCCACCGAGCTTTTGACAAAGGTCTATGGCGACCTTCAGGGGGAATCAGACTTCACCTTTAGCGTCAGCCTGCCCAATGGATTGGATATCGATGAGGTGCAACAGCTGCAAGAGGAAATTGGCTCGGGCGTCGAGGCCCTGCGCCAACACCACCACTCGATCATGATTCGCATGGCCGCGCAGCTATTACTCACCGAATTAGAATTATTCCAGCGAAGCCGGGATTAGCCCCATCTAGCTGAGTAGAACTACGGCTAGCTGATAAACCCCAAACGCAGCCAACCAGGCGAGGACGAGATAGCCGGCCATCAACGCCACGGCAAAACGCGCAGACTTCGCCTCGCGTGCAAGTAGCGCTACGGTAGATACGCACTGAAGTGCGATCGTGAAGAACACCACAAGTGCTGCCCCGGAGGCGGCAGTGAGCCCCGATGCCGCAATCTGATCAGCGAGCGGAGCGGGGTTCTCATCTGCTGTCTCAATACCAAAGATGGTGCCCAAGGTGCCTACGAACACCTCGCGCGCGAGGAACGAGGCTATGATGGCAACGCCGTACCGCCAGTCTAAGCCAAGAGGCGAAAAAACCGGTTCAATGAAACGCCCTATAGACGCAAGCCAGGAGCTAGACAGGTCTTGTCCACCGTTGGGGAAATAGCCAAGAATCCAGACAACCACGGTCACAGCGAAAATAACGCTACCCGCCTTTTGCACGAAATGCCCGGCACGATTGAGCGCTGTCTTAACAATCGTTCTAGCGACAGGTAATCGGTAGGCCGGTAACTCGAGGATAAAGGGCTGAGCGGTGCGATCCTCATCACTCATGCGGCCGACAAGCGCTGCAACGGTCAGCGCGGTGGTGATGCCAAAAAAGTAGATGCCTGACATCACCAGACCTTGCCAACCTATGAGCCCCCCCAGTGCCGTCTGGTTGGGAATTAAAATAGCAATGAGAAGCGCATAGACCGGTAGCCTTGCCGAGCAAGGCATGAGTGGAATCGCCACGTAAGTCAGCAACCGCTCCTGCATCGAAGATAGGGTGCGCGTCGCGTAAATAGCAGGAATCGCGCAAGCAACACCCGATAACAGTGGTACAAAGCTTTTGCCCGACAAGCCGAAAACACTGAGCGGGCGATGACAAATGAGCGCGGCACGAGCGAGATAGCCCGAGTCCTCGAGCGCACCGATAATGAGCGTCAAGATGAAGACGAGAGGCACAAACACAAGGAACGCGCCGAGCCCGCCAAAGATAGCGTCGGTTACAAAATCGGCAACAACACCTTCTGGCATCACGGACGCTACTGTCGATCCAATGGCAATGACCAACGCTTCAACGCCGTCCATCAGCGGAGCCGCCCATGTGAAGATCGCCTGAAAAAATAGGGTCATGATGGTGACGAAGGCAATTCCACCCGAGACGGTTCCGAGAAGCCATTGATCCAATCGAGCTTGACGGCGGACTAGAAGATCTCCTGCGGGGGCAAAACGTTCACCTATTTGCTGAGCCGTGCCTGTGATTAATGCGTCTGGTGTGTCGCCCCAAGGCGCAATGCCGAGTCCTCTTTGTTGTATGGCCCTCTCTGCCTTTGCAACACCAGCGCCAGTGCGAGCACTGACGGGGTATACCGGAACACCTAAAGCAGCGCTTAAGCCGGATACGTCAAGCTCGAGTGCATCGCTCTCTATGAGATCCATCATATTGAGAAAGACAACAAACGCCTTGCCGGCAATGGCTGCATCACGCGCCACCTGAAGACAATAGGTAAGGCCCTTCTCGAGCCGAGTTGCATCCAGCACCATGGCCACCAGCGCGTCCTGAGGCTCTTGCAGCGCAGAGCGCAAATTGGCGATCGCAACCTGCTCCTCAGCTGACACTGGATTCAGCGAGTACGTTCCGGGGAAATCCCATAGTGTCACCTGGGGGTTAGAGCTTAAACATCCTTTGCCGACATCAATGGTAATCCCGGGATAGTTAGCAACCTTATGCTTAAGACCCGTGAGCCGATTGAATAACGCACTCTTTCCCGAGTTGGGAGCGCCCACCAGCAGCACATTCGTCATAGCTCGGACTCTCTGGCAATCCTGACAAAGTGTGCGGTTTGCTTATCTAAGCTGTAGGTAGCACCCCCCACCGCGTAAACACGCGGGGCACCAAAACCCGGCTGCATTACGCAACTAACGCGCTGACCTTCTCGAAAGCCAATGTCGATCAGACGCTGAACTGCCTGGTCGGCGGTATCACCGCGAACCGAGACTATTTCCTTGGAGTCACCGACTGCGAGCTCCCAAAGCGACAGGGATGGCATTGATTTCGAGGACATCAGTGCTGATCAAGTCGGATAAGGTCAGGACTAGACGTGACGAACCTTATCGATCTCGTAATAGATATCGCCGCCGGGGGCCTTAACGACGACCTCATCACCCTCTGACTTACCCACCAAAGCGCGAGCGATGGGTGAACTGACCGAAATCATATTCTGTTTCACGTCCGCCTCGTCCTCACCAACGATTCGGTAAGAGACTTCCGTGTCGTCATCGACATTGATCAAGTCAACGGTGGCACCAAAAAGAACACGGCCGGTGTGGGCCAAGGTTGTGATATCGATGACCTGCGAGTTCGACAACTTGTACTCGAGCTCCTTGATTCGTCCCTCGGCAAAACTCTGCTGTTCCCGCGCAGCGTGATACTCGGCATTCTCCTTGAGATCACCGTGCTCTCTCGCCTCTGCAATCGCCGCAACGATTCTGGGCCGGTCGACTTTTTTAAGGCGCTCCAGCTCTTCTCGGAGGGCCGCTTCGCCAGCGACTGTCATTGGAACTTTATTCATTTGCCAAACTCACATGGAGATCTTGCAGCCTGCGAACCTGCCCATCAGGCTCTTGTTCCATCGACATACAAATGGCTTCGGCCGCTGCTAGCGTTGTAGTGTAGAACACCTGATGCTGCTCGGCACTCGATCTAATTGAGGCTGAATCCAAAATGGCCGTTCGACCCTCTGTCGTATTGATAATCAGTGAGGCCTCGTCGTTCTTGATCAAATCGACAATGTGCGGACGCCCTTCCGCTACTTTGTTAACAGAGCGGACGTCGAGACCAGCCTGCTGAAGCGCCTTTGCCGTGCCTTTTGTCGCAGCGAGAGTGAATCCCGTTGATACCAGTCGCTTGGCAACTTCAACGGCAGCCGCTTTGTCTGCATCGCGAACACTGAATAAGGCGAGTCCAGACTGAGGCGTCACATCGCCCGCACCCAACTGCGCCTTGGCGAAGGCATCAGCAAACGTGGGGCCCGTACCCATCACTTCACCCGTGGACTTCATCTCTGGCCCTAATATGGGGTCAATGCCAGGGAATTTATTAAAGGGTAATACCGCCTCTTTAACACTGTAGTAGCTGGGCACCACCTCGCCAGTAAACCCTTGCGACTCCAAGCTTTGCCCCGCCATGCATCGTGCGGCGATTTTTGCCAATGACACACCGATGGCCTTCGATACGAAAGGCACGGTCCTAGACGCACGTGGATTCACTTCAATCACGTAAATCTCATCATCCTGCCACGCGAGCTGAACGTTCATCAGTCCTTTGACCTCAAGCGCCACAGCCATGGCCTTCACCATGTCGCGCATCTTGTCTTGCACATCAGCGGGTAGGCTGTAAGGCGGTAACGAGCAGGCGGAATCACCCGAGTGAATCCCCGCTTGCTCGATGTGCTGCATGATGGAACCAATGACTACGTCGTCACCGTCGGACACCGCATCAATGTCAACCTCAATGGCTGCACTCAAGAAACGATCTAACAGCACTGGCGAGTCATCGGACACCTGAACGGCATCGCGCATGTACCGAAGCAAGTCATCTTCGCGGTACACGATCTCCATGGCACGGCCACCGAGAACATACGATGGTCTCACCACCAGCGGGTAGCCGATCTCTCGCGCCGCAGCGACAGCCTCATCAACACTGCGCACCGTGGTATTTGCCGGCTGAAGCAAGCCCAAGGCCTGAATCATCTGCTGGAATCGCTCTCGGTCTTCCGCTCTATCGATCTGGTCGGGGGTGGTTCCGATAATGGGGACACCAGCCGCTTCCAAGGCGCGCGCCAACTTCAGCGGCGTCTGACCACCAAACTGCACAATCACACCCTTAGGCTTCTCGAGATCGACAATCTCCAGAACATCCTCAAGTGTTACAGGCTCAAAAAATAGCCGGTCCGAGGTGTCGTAGTCGGTCGATACGGTCTCCGGGTTACAGTTGACCATGATGGTTTCATAACCGTCTTCGGCCATGGCTTGTGCCGCGTGAACACAGCAGTAATCGAACTCGATACCTTGGCCAATGCGGTTTGGCCCGCCACCCAAAACAATAATTTTCTCTCGATCGCTTGGCGCCGCTTCACACTCTTCCTCGTAGGTTGAGTACATGTAAGCAGTCGCCGAGGAAAACTCAGCCGCACAGGTATCGACTCGCTTATAAACTGGTCGTAAATCTAATGCCTGACGATGCGCTCGTACCGATGCTTCGGAGTCACCCATGACGGTGGCAAGCCGCTTATCAGCAAAGCCTTTGCGCTTTAGGTTACGCAATTCCGCGAACTCAAGATCCGTCACCGAGCGACCCTCAAGTGTCCCCTCGAGACGAACGATGTCCTGAATCTGAACTAGGAACCAGGGATCTACACCTGAGTAGCCGTAGACCTCCTCCATTTCAAAACCCGCTCTGAAGGCATCCGCGAGATACCAGATTCGCTCAGCACCGGGGTGGGTCAACTGCTTTACCAGCTCTGCACGCGAGTCGTCGTCGGTAACTACCAATCGCGGCTCGAATCCCGCTGATCCGACTTCCAAGCCGCGCAACGCTTTTTGAACAGACTCCTGGAAAGTACGACCAATGGCCATCACTTCACCCACAGACTTCATTTGCGTCGTGAGCTTGGCATCCGCTGTCGCAAACTTCTCGAAGGCAAAGCGAGGTACTTTAGTGACGACATAATCGATCGAGGGTTCAAATGACGCAGGAGTCACACCGCCAGTAATGTCGTTAGCCAACTCGTCGAGGGTGTAGCCGACAGCGAGCTTGGCGGCAACCTTCGCAATCGGGAAGCCCGTGGCCTTCGATGCCAATGCAGATGATCGTGATACCCGTGGATTCATTTCAATCACGACAATGCGACCGGTATCAGGACACTGTCCAAATTGGACGTTGGAGCCGCCCGTTTCAACACCAATCTCGCGCAGTACAGCGAGTGAGGCGTTCCGCATGAGCTGGTATTCCTTATCCGTCAGAGTCTGAGCGGGTGCTACCGTGATCGAGTCACCGGTGTGGACGCCCATGGCATCGAGATTCTCGATCGAACAGACGATGATGCAGTTGTCGTTCTTGTCTCGAACGACCTCCATCTCGAACTCTTTCCAACCAATAAGCGATTCGTCGATGAGCAACTCATTGGTTGGCGACAATTCAAGACCGCGCTTACAAATAGTCTCGAACTCCACTCGGTTGTAAGCAATACCACCGCCAGAGCCACCCATCGTAAATGATGGGCGAATAATGCACGGAAAACCGACCTTTTCGAGAACACCAAACGCTTCCTCCAGCGTATGAGCAATCTCGGCGCGAGGCGTTTCCAGTCCGATCTTCTTCATCGCGATATCAAACTTTTCGCGATCTTCGGCTTTATCGATGGCCTCTTGGGTCGCACCAATCATCTCAACACCGTACTCAGCCAACACGCCCTCGGCGTCGAGTTTCAGGGCACAGTTCAATGCGGTCTGACCACCCATGGTCGGAAGCAAGGCACAAGGGCGCTCCTTCTCGATAATTTTGGCGACGGTCTGCCATTCTACGGGCTCGATGTAAGTCGAATCGGCCATGGCGGGGTCAGTCATGATGGTGGCGGGATTCGAGTTCACTAGGATGACTCGATAACCTTCCTCCCGGAGCGCCTTACACGCCTGAGCACCCGAGTAGTCGAACTCGCAGGCCTGGCCGATAACGATCGGTCCAGCGCCGAGGATCAAAATGCTCTCAATGTCGGATCGTCTTGGCATTAGGCGGCTCCTCCCTGAGAGACGGCGCTGTTCATGGCCTCAATAAAGGCATCAAACAAGTACTTTGCGTCATGCGGGCCCGGGCTGGCTTCGGGGTGACCCTGGAAACTGTAAGCGGGCGTATCGGTTCGACGGATTCCCTGGACCGTACCGTCAAAGAGCGAGCGGTGCGTAACGACCAAATTATCCGGCAAGTCGGCATCTGCGACCGTAAAACCATGGTTTTGACTGGTTACCATCACTGTCTTATCAGTCAGGTCTTGAACCGGGTGGTTGGCTCCGTGATGACCGTGACTCATTTTTTCTGTGCGAGCACCACTCGCTAACGCCAAAATCTGGTGTCCGAGACAAATACCGAAGAGTGGCAAGCCTGAGGCCATTACCTTTTGCGCCAAATCAATGGCGTAGTCACATGGCTCCGGATCTCCAGGTCCATTGGAGAGAAAAACGCCATCCGGATTGTGGGCCATGACGTCTTCATAGGAGCTCTTGGCCGGCATAACGGTCACGCGGCAACCGAGATCAACCAGAATTCGAAGGATGTTGCGCTTGACGCCAAAGTCCAGTGCCACCACATGATGGGTAGGCTCCGGTCTCGCTGGCGATTCCACACCCAACTGCCAGGTAGGCTCTGTCCATTCGTAGCTTTCTTTAGTCGTCACAACCTTGGCCAAATCCATGCCTTTTAGGCCAGGGAATGACTGCGCCTCCGCGATGGCCACTGCTTCATCGGCCGCGTCACCTGTCAGGATACAACCGGCTTGGGCGCCCTTTTCCCGGATGATACGAGTCAGCTTGCGAGTATCGATGTCCGAGATGCAGACCGTATTATTGGCTACCAGATAATCAGCCAAACTTTGTTCGGAGCGGAAATTGGAGGCAATGAGTGGTAGATCTCGAATAATCAGGCCAGCAGCATGAACCGCGTTCGATTCTGCATCGGCCGCATTCGTACCGGTGTTCCCAATATGAGGATATGTCAGTGTCACCATCTGCTGAGCGTAAGAGGGGTCGGTCAAGATCTCCTGATACCCCGTCATCGCAGTATTAAAAACCACCTCTCCCACAGTTTTTCCATCAGCACCGACCGATCGGCCGCGAAAAACTGTGCCGTCTTCAAGCGCTAAGACAGCAGGTTTATCCACTCGACATCCTCCAGAGAGTCACTTGCCCGGTGCCCGTGAAGCCTCTCTTTGCCTCACTATTCTTCAACCGGATTGGCACCAGATATGTTATTGTTTCGCGCACACACTAAGGCGCCGGACTGACCCTCGGGTCGCCGACCAATTCATCAATGCGCTAAGACTCAATTGTACGGTTATGACGGTTTAGTGTCCATGAAAAAGGGCCTAATCGACGTCCGTTTCAACGTCAAAATTTTGCAGTTTATCGGGGGCCCTCAATGGCCAAGACAACAAGACAGACAGCCGCGATTACCGGGGCTGGAGACGGCATTGGACGTGCCCTTGCTATCAACCTGAATGAGCGAGGTGTCGACCTTTACCTCTGCGACATTAGTCAAGAGCGCTTGGATGCAACGGTGGCAATGTTGGACACAACTCGGTCATCTGTCTCCGCAGCCCTGGTTGATTGCGGCGACAGAGGTGACATCGAAGCGTGGGCAGCGACGATTACAGCGGAAAACGAGTGCTTGGATTTTCTGTTCAATAATGCGGGTGTTGCGTACGGGGCACAGTTCCGCGAAGCATCACTCGACAACTTTGAGTGGCTAATGAACATCAACTACTGGGGTGTTGTTTGGTGCACCAAAGCACTCCTACCCCTGCTTGAGGCTTCGCCGTCAGGTCATTTGATTAACATCTCGTCGATTTTTGGCATGGTCGGTATTGCGACGCAGAGCGCCTACAACAGCGCAAAGTTTGCGGTACGCGGTTTCACTGAATCGCTACAGGCCGAATATCGTGGCACTTCGCTCACTGTTACCTGCGTACACCCAGGTGGCATTGCAACCAATATTGCACTTCGCGCCCGTACCGATGGCGAAGCATCAGAAGCCAGCGCCGAAGAACGCGATGAGTCCTTTAAACAAGTCGCGAGAACCTCACCAACCAAAGCCGCGCAGATCATTATGAAAGGGACATTGGCGGGACGTCGTCGCGTATTTATTGGCTGGGATGCCTGGTTCATGCACACCATCACCAAGTTCATGCCCACCTCTTACCACGCAATTACCGCTCGGTTGGGATCAAAAAACGATGACATTGGCTGAGGCTGCCCAGACAGCCGAGCCGACAAAGCTTAGTCGTTCATCGTTTTTCATTCTGATTGCGGGGCTACTGGCGAATGCTGTCGGTCAGGCGTTCATTTTTGCCATTCTGCCGCCCTTGGGGCGGGAGGTTGCGCTGACCGAAATACAAACGACATCGATCATCTCGACGTCTGCCCTGGTCTTCACCTTTCTGTCCCCTTGGTGGGGTCGTAAGTCGGACCAAGTCGGTCGGAAAGTTGTCATTGTCATTGGTCTGACGGGGTATGCGGTTGGAACGGTGGTATTCGCGGGCGTATTTGCCCTAGGGATCAAAGGCATCCTGAGCGGATGGGCGTTGTACTTCACTGCCTTGGTTTGTCGCTGCATGCAATCATCACTCATGGCAGCTACCAGCCCCGGGGTCACGGCCTACGCGGCTGACCATAGCTCCCGCGCGTTTAGAACACAGACCTTGGCTCGAATCGGCACAGCCAACAGCCTCGGGTTAATTATTGGCCCTGTGCTCGCCGGGCTGCTAGCGGGTTTGGGATTGCTGGCACCGCTTTATATCGCTGCCCTATTCACGTTCATCGCGGTGTTTGTTGTCTGGAAATACCTGCCCGAGGGTGACAACGCGGGACCCGCGCGAAAACGCGCGCCTCGGCTGTCCTTTCTCGATGCGCGATTGCGGGTTTACTTGCTGAGTGCCATTGGGACCTTCACGGGTTTCTCTGCTATTCAACAAACACTGGGGTTTCGAATACAGGACAGCTTGTCGCTGACAGGTGTCGAGACCGCGCAGTACACCGGAGCGGCCCTCATGGTCTCTGCCTTCTTTACGTTGGCGCTTCAACTGTCGGTATCTCAACGTTACACGGGGCCTGCGCTTAACCTAGTGCGCATGGGGCTGGTGGCTAATCTGATCGCCGCGGCTGTAGTAACAGCGGCTCAGGGCCTCACTGGCCTGTTGATCGGAATGGCCTTTATGGGAGCAGGCCTCGGTCTACTGGGCCCCGCAATTGCGGCCGGAGCTTCGCTTGCCGTGAGTCGCGATGAACAAGGCGGTGCTGCAGGCCTCATAACGGCCTGCCCTGCTGCGGGCTTTGTAATAGGTCCCATCCTCGGTGGCGCCCTGTATCAGCTGAGTCCAACTTACCCACCGCTGTTCGCTGGCATTATCACGATATTGGTCTTGAGCTATGCGATGAAATCGCGTCCAAACCTTGTGGCTGAAGAAGACTAACCCAGACGTTCGATAGCCGTGCGTATGCCCTCGGGAATGGGGGCTGATCGATTAGCTTCGCGATCCACAAATGCATGGGTGAAGCGGCCCGTCACGCTGCTCAGTTCCGCGTCTTCAGCAAACACACCAATTTCCCAAGTCACGGACTTTCCACCCATGCGGCTAACTCGTAGTCCAAGCTCGAGCCCCTGCGGGTAACTCAAGGGTGAAAAATAATCAGCCGACGAGTTAACAACATAACCAACGACGGAATCGACACCGGGACGCATGCCGCCTTCCTCGATCAAGAAGCGATTAACGACCGAATCAAAAAAGGCGTAGTAAGCAACGTTGTTGATATGCCCGTAAATGTCATTATCGGCCCAACGACTGTTGAGCGGATAGAACACCAAAAAATCCGATCTTGGCGACGGTGTTGCTCGCTCAGTCACGCCCAACCACTCCAAGCTTCTCGATACAGTTGCAATGCTGTCGGCTCATCGACCTCGCGCGGGTTATTGATCAACAAGCGTTGCTGGAACATAGCATCGCTCGCCAGCATGGGCAGATCCGATTCGGGAATGTTGGCCTGTTCCAGGGTGGCCGGTAAGCCGCTCTCTGTAATCAGGCGCTTAAACCAATCGATAAGACCCAGCGCGGAATGGTCGGCTCCGGGTAAAACGGCTGCAAGCTCTGCGTAGAGCTCGGGGCAGGCTTCTGCATTGAAATTCAATACCGCGGGTAACATCAGTGAGTTACTGAGCCCATGCGGTATGTGATAGTGCCCCCCCACGGGATAGGCCAGTGCGTGCACCGCGCCAACGGGCGCATTCGCAAATGCCTGTCCCGCAAACATTGAACCCAAGAGCATGGCCTCGCGTGCCGGCTTGTCCTGAGGCGACGTTAGGACAGTTCTAATATTCTCGGACAGTAGCTTGAGTGCTCTCAGCGCCAACATGTCCGAGATTGGGTTTTTCTTAACCTTTGAGGTATAGGCCTCGATCGCATGCACCATGGCATCGATACCGGTCATCGCCGTGATGTGGGCAGGGAGCCCTACCGTCAGTGCCGCGTCGAGGATAGCAACATCGGGAAGCAGTACCGGTGAACTCACGCCCGCCTTGGTCGTTTCACCGGTAGTAATAATCGCAACCGGTGTGACCTCGGACCCCGTTCCAGCCGTTGTTGGCGCCAAAAACAGAGGCTTTCGTGGGGTGGATACCATTCCCACGCCATAGATCTCCGAGAGAGCCTGTTGATCGTTCGCCAACACGGACACCACCTTAGCGACATCCATGGAGCTCCCACCACCAACCGCAACAACCGAGTCACAATTGCCGGCCCTAAAAGCAGCGAGGCACGCACCCACGACCCGTTCGGATGGATCGGGCTCGATACCGTCAAACACTGAAACGCTATCGCAACTATTTCGGAGGTGATCGATTGCGGGCGTGACAACACCCAACTCAATCAACATGGCATCGGTCACGAACAGTGGTCTTGAAAGGCCTCGCTCGGAGAGCAGGTCAGGCAACTGCAAGACAGCGCCTGACTGCACGAGTGTCGTCTTAACCGATTGGAAGGAGAATCCGTCCATCACTTAGAAGGTGAAAATGACCTTGCCTTTGGCTCGCCGCTCCATCATTGCGGCATAGCCAGCTTCGTAGTCTTCAATCGGGAAGACATCGGTTACAACCGGATTGAGCTTGCCGTCATTGAACAGCCCCCACAGCTCTTCAACGTTCTTCTGCTGCTCAGCAGGCTCTTCGCCCAAGAAGCGTCCCCAAAAAACGCCGACCAAAGCGCAGCCTTTGAGAAGGGTCAGGTTGAGCGGAATGCTAGGGATAGGCCCAGAGGCAAAACCGATGACTAAGTAGCGACCATTCCAGGCCATACTGCGCACAGCAGGCTCCGCAAAATCGCCCCCGACGGGATCGTAAACCACGTCGACACCTTTGCCACCAGTGATTTCCTTGACGCGATCTTTTATCGACTCGTTGCTGTAGTTGATGACCTCATCTGCACCGAGCTGCTTGCATAGCTCAAGTTTTTCATCCGAGCTTGCTGCCGCAATCACGCGCGCACCCATGACCTTACCCAACTCAACAGCGGTGCTGCCCACACCACCCGCAGCACCCATGACCAGCATGGTCTCACCCGCTTTTAACTGGCCGCGCTGCTTGAGCGCGTAGTACGACGTGAAGTAGGTCATACCTACACCTGCCGCCGCTGTGAAATCGATGCCGTCCGGCTTCGGTAGAAGTGCGTTTTCGTTGACCACAGCCTCGCTGGCAAAGCCACCGACACCGCCCAACTGAATCACACTGTCACC
>MDTD01045288.1_pt1 | contig 13406 bp, 13 predicted proteins | sample 811221 | NCBI WGS metagenome assembly MDTD01 (sample SAMN05326646, study PRJNA326480) | marine metagenome | isolation source: seawater | place: Pacific Ocean: South West | collected 2011
TAATTCAAAAGTATTAAGGAAATAATCAATCCCAACTGTTTTATTCGCCTCTCCAGTCACTAAAAGCACATGTTCAAACCCAAGATTCTTCATCGCTTTGACCTCCTTTAAAATCTGAAGATCATTTAAAGTCTTTCTTGGTATCTTATTATCCAAAGAGAAGCCACAATATGTGCATATATTTTGACATTCATTCGATAAATACATTGGTGCAAAAAGCTGGATTGTCTTCCCAAAACGCTTTTGAGTAAGCTGCATACTTAACTGAGCCATCTCTTCCAAATAAGGGATGGCAGCAGGCGAAATTAACGCCATAAAGTCTTTTAAACTTCCATTTCCACCACGAGCTAATGCAATTTCCACATCTGCCGCAGTCATAGAGTTGATTTCACTAGTAACTTGATCCCAATCGTATTGTTCAAACGTCTGTCTAAAATTCATACAAGCTGTAAGTTGTAAGTAGTTAGAGCTCAGCAAGCTGAGCAGTGGTTAAGAATTGGAAACTTAACTACTGCTTAAGCGCAGCGAAAAGTTTTAACCACTTACGGCTTACAACTTCTCAACAACTAGCGATCATCTTTTGACAATACGCATCAAGCATTTTGCTTACTTCCTCTAACTGCTCGTTTAATATTTCATTAAACTTAATATAATCTAAATCTCTTGCGAGAATTAGGTAGTATCTACACTCCTCAATTGATCCTTGTGATATATTGAAGAATCTTAATCTATCTTTTACAGACTGCTTTTTCCAACCTTCTGCAATGTTTGCCGGTATTGAAACAGCAGCTCTTCTAAACTGGCTTTCTAAACCATATTTTTCTTTTTCAGGAAACCGCTCTGTTTCCTTATAAACGGCTAAAACAAATTGATGAGCTTTCTTCCAGAAGAGTAAATCTTGAAACGATTGTGGTTTTCCCATTTTTCTTTTCAAGATACACTCCTCGAATCAGCTACTTCAACTTATCAGAACTTTCAGCTTTTTATAGGACTGAAAGTTAAGTTTTCGCACAGAAAGAACGTAAATCTGCTAAATTACAAGTTGTAAGCAGTTATAGCTGAGCAACGCTGAGCAGTGGTTAAGATTTTAGAACACTTAACTACTGCTTAAGCGCAGCGAAAAGCTCTAACCACTTACAACTTACTACTATTCCAAAAACGCAGTAAGTGGACTGCTAGCCTCCCCTACTTTTCCAATCACACCAAGCTTAGCTTCATAAGCCATTCTCCCTGCTTCAACAGCCATCTTAAAGGCCTTTGCCATTTGCACGGGATCTTGAGCAACTGCAATCGCAGTATTCACTAAAACAGCATCAGCTCCTAATTCCATCGCTTCAGCAGCATGAGATGGCGCTCCAATTCCAGCATCTACTACAACAGGTACATTAGAATGTTCGATGATAATTTCCAACTGATCTCTTGTGGTTAACCCTTTATTTGTTCCAATTGGAGCTCCCAATGGCATAACGGCAGCAGTGCCAACATCCTCTAATCTTTTACAAATTACAGGATCAGCATTCACATAGGGCAAAACATAGAACCCCATTTTTACTAGCTCTTTCGCTGCCTTTAGCGTCTCAACAGGATCAGGTAATAAGTGCCTGGGATCTGGATGAATTTCTAATTTCAGCCAGTTTGTCCCTAACGCTTCACGAGCTAACTGAGCTGCAAAAATTGCTTCTTTAGCATCCCTAACTCCTGAAGTATTTGGTAATAAGTTAATGCGCGAATGTTGTAAATGAGTAAGAATATCATCCTCTTCATTTTTAACATCAACACGCTTCAGCGCTACTGTTACCAATTCACTTTCTGAGGCCTCTAAAGCCTCCTGCATTTTAGTAGATGAGGCAAACTTACCCGTTCCCGTAAATAATCTACTTTTAAATACTTTATCTCCTAATTTTAAAGGTTCCATCCTGAAACAATTGCAGCGTTAAACTTTTTAATCTCTAAGGGCACATCCTCCGCATTGATAATTCCTCCTGAAACAGCAATTCCGTACACTCCTGTAGGAGCAATAAAAGCCGTATCAATAAATCCAATTCCACCAATAGCAATCACGGGAATAGAAACGCCCCTCTTTTTTAATTCATCCGCTATCTCTTTATAACCACCAGCACCAATAATTGGACTCAATTTCTTCTTCGTGGTTGTAAACTGATAAGGACCTAAGCCAACATAGTCACAATGTGGTGAATGATAAATTACATCTTCGAGTGTATTGGCAGTACCCCCAATAATGAAGCCTTCACCAAAAATATTCCTCGCATCAGCAGTAGGCAAGTCTGTCAATCCCAAATGAATACCATCTGCTTTACTCTCTTGGGCAATATTCAAGTTATCATTCACAATCAACTTTGTCCCATATTCATGTGCAATCTCCACACAATTTTTGGCCGTTGTTAAATATACATCCTCTGCTACATTTTTCATGCGCAACTGAATCCAATCGCACCCTGCTGAAGCAACCAATTTCACTTGTTCCTCATGGCTATACTGAGGATGATCTTTTGTAATGTATTGTAACCGACTAACTGTCATATATATACTTATTTCATCTTAGTTTCAACAACCGCACTAATCAATTAGTTAAAAACTAGAGCCCGTTGTGATATGCTAACAAACCTCTATTACTTATTAAGGCTTCAGTCAAGTAAGCTTTTCCATTCTTACAAGCCTCCTCTATACTCAACCCTTTTGCCCATTCAGAAAGGATTGCTGCGGATAAAATACAACCTGTTCCATGCTTGCTAAAATTAACATATCGAGTACCCGGGAAATTTATTTTCTCACCGCTTAAAATCAATACATCATTAGCAGAATCTCCATCCGAATGTCCACCTTTTACTAACACAGAAACATCAATAGGTAATTCTTCGCCAAACAACTCCTGAACTTCCATTAAATTCGGTGTAATCAAATCAACCAGTTGAGCAACCTCCCTTAAATCAGCAACAGAATGATGAAAAGCCTCACCTGCACTAGCCGATAAGATCGGATCCCATATAATTTTTGCATCGGGATAATAAAATCGGATTATTTCAACTACTTCCTTTAATAGATCAGCAGACTGTATAATACCTATTTTAAAAAACTTGATGGTAAATTTTTTAACCAACCTTAACAATTGATTTTTTATAATTTTCGCATCTACCCAATTAATCTCAAAGAACTCATTATCCGTTTGAACAGTAGTTGCAGTACACACTGAAAACCCATAAACCATATGCTGTTCAAACACTTTTAAATCAGCATTTAAACCGGCTCCTCCAGAAGGATCATGCCCCGCAATCGTACATACATATGGTCGTTCCAAGCTCAATATTTACTAGTTAGATTTGCTCATTCACTTTGATACCAGTTAAGAATAAATTTCCGATCCCTCGTCCACAAACTTCTGACTCATCTCTTCCATTCCTTTTTCAATGGCTTCCTTATCACCATCTAAATTGTTCTCAGCTGCGAAATCTCTCACCTCCTTGGAAATTTTCATTGAGCAGAATTTTGGGCCACACATTGAGCAAAAGTGAGCAACTTTAGCCCCTTGAGCAGGAAGAGTTTCATCATGAAATTCTCGTGCTCTTTCAGGATCTAAACCTAAATTAAATTGATCTTCCCATCTAAACTCAAAACGCGCCATACTTAAGGCATTATCTCTATGCTGAGCACCTGGATGACCTTTTGCTAAATCAGCAGCATGCGCAGCTAACTTATAAGTAACAACCCCAACACGAACATCCTCTTTATTTGGAAGACCTAAGTGCTCTTTTGGTGTAACATAACAAAGCATTGCAGTACCATACCACCCTATCATAGCAGCTCCAATTCCTGAAGTAATATGATCGTAACCAGGAGCAATATCAGTTGTTAAAGGACCTAACGTGTAAAAAGGCGCTTCATCACAAGCCTCGATTTGCTTCTCCATGTTTTCTTTAATCATATGCATTGGAACGTGACCCGGACCTTCAATAAAACACTGAACCTCATGCTTGCGAGCTATTTGAGTAAGCTCACCTAACGTTTCTAATTCAGCAAACTGCGCTTCATCATTTGCATCAGCAACAGAACCTGGACGCAATCCATCACCTAATGAAAAGGCAACATCGTACTGCTTTAAAATTTCACAGATCTCTTCAAAATGAGTGTACAAGAAACTTTCTTTATGATGCGCTAAGCACCACTTGGCCATGATCGAACCTCCACGCGAAACAATCCCTGTAACACGCTTAGCCGTCATTGGCACATATCTTAAAAGAACACCTGCGTGAATTGTGAAATAATCAACACCTTGCTCCGCTTGCTCAATTAAGGTATCCTTAAAAATCTCCCAAGTTAAATCTTCAGCAACTCCGTTTACCTTTTCTAGTGCTTGGTAAATCGGCACTGTACCAATTGGAACAGGAGAATTTCGCACAATCCATTCTCTCGTTTCGTGAATATTTTGTCCTGTAGATAAATCCATGATATTATCCGCGCCCCATCTACAAGCCCAAACAGCTTTTTCAACTTCTTCTTCAATCGAGGACGTAGTCGCAGAATTCCCAATGTTTGCATTAATTTTCACTAAGAAGTTTCTCCCTAAAATCATAGGCTCAGCTTCTGGGTGATTAATGTTTGATGGAATTACCGCTCTTCCTCTTGCTACTTCCGAACGAACAAATTCAGGGGTGATTTTCTCTGGAATAGAAGCCCCAAAATCCTGTCCTGGATGTTGCTTTCTAATCTCAGTCATCTCATCGATTCTTTGATTTTCACGAATCGCAATGTACTCCATTTCTGGTGTAATAATTCCTTTTTTCGCGTAATGAAGTTGGGTAACATTTTGCCCTTTTTTAGCACGTAACGGTTTCTTTAAGTGGGCAAATCGCATATGATCTAAACTAGAATCATTTAATCTCTCATTACAATACTTTGACGTAAAACCATCTAATTGCTCAACGTCTCCTCTTTCTTTAATCCAATTCTCACGAATTCTTTCGATTCCATTGTGAACATTGATTTCTTTTGAAGGGTCTGTGTAAGGCCCTGAAGTATCATAAACGGTAACAGGTTCATTTTGGGTAACCTTTCCAGTCATTGAATCTTTCGTTTCACTCAACGTTATTTCACGCATCGCTACTTTAATTTCAGGGTGAATTTCACCTTGAACATAAATTTTCTTTGAATTTGGAAAAGGTTTTCTTGTAATCTTTCCCTCCTGTGGAGCAGTATCTTTTTTCTTCATAACTAATATATTGAGCAATTTAAAATGGTTATCCTCCCTGTGTGGCTTGAATGATTAAAACATTGTCATTGGTATTTATCACTTTAGATCCCCATAAACTTTGAGGAATCACCTCTTGATTTATGGCTACCGCAATACCCGATTTAGGAATACTATCTACTTGTTCAACCATCTGATCCACAGAGGATCCGGCCTTAATAATGATTTCTTCGTTGTTAATATTTATTTTCATGACCGGTAAGCTAACAATTGAAAAGAAAAGATGTTATAACACGTAGAATAACAAACTAAACTTTACACTTGATTACATTCTTATAGGAAGTTGAACAGGAGGAAAAATTACACAAATTTTTCTTGCCTATTCCCGACGCCTGCATGACCAGGATCCGGTGATAAGGGTATTTCTCAGCCTGAACGACACCCCTATAAGCGTAATCAAAAATAACGAATAAGTTTACCTCTTCCAAGTGTTGTTAATAAGTTGTCTTTATCATCATATTTAGAGGAAAAAATTGGAATACAAGGAAGTTATCCAGAGATATTAGAAATTAGAGTTATGATTATATATTGGTTCAGAAGAGATTTAAGGCTAGAAGATAATACCGCACTTTCTCATGCCTTAAACACATCAAAAAAAGTTTTACCTATTTTCATTTTTGATGATGATATTTTAAATAAGCTTCCTAAAAATGACCCACGAGTCAACTTCATTTACAACCAATTAAAAAAATTAAATAACAAATTATCGGTGCACCATTCTGGCATTCATATTTTCAAAGGAAATGTGAAACAAACCTGGGAAGCTATTTTAGAACAGCACCCTGTTACAGAAGTTTATTTCAATCATGATTATGAACCTTACGCCAGAAAAAGAGACAAAGTCGTTTTTGAGCTTCTCCAAAACAAAGGAATAGAAATAAATCACTTCAAAGATCAGGTCATTTTTGAAAAAAAAGAAGTTGTAAAGAAAGACGGGCTACCCTACACTGTATTCACTCCATTTAAAAACAAATGGTTAGAACGCTATAAAAATGAAGGATTAAAAACAAACCCAGAAACCAATTTCAAAAATCTCCAAAACGTTCAGCAACGTTTTCCCGAACGACAAAAATTAGGCATTGAGCCATCTGAAATTGAAGTAAAAGATTGGGATACATCCAACATTGAAACCTATGAGGAAACAAGAAATTTCCCAAGTTTATCCTCAACCTCCTATTTAGGGCCGCACCTACGGTTTGGAACCGTTTCAATAAGACAACTTGTAAAAGCAGCTGAAAAAAGAAGTGACACATTTTTATCTGAGCTCATTTGGAGAGAATTCTTTATGCAAATCCTATGGAATTTCCCTACCTCTTCCGAAACTAATTTCAAGCCTCAATACAATCAAATAGAATGGCGAAACAATGAACAGGAGTTTAAAAAATGGTGTGAGGGAAAAACCGGTTATCCTATTGTTGATGCAGGTATGCGTGAATTAAACCAAACCGGTTACATGCACAATCGAGTAAGAATGATAACTGCAAGTTTTCTCGTAAAACACCTGCTTATTGATTGGCGTTGGGGAGAAGCTTATTTCGCAGAAAAACTATTGGATTATGAGCAATCTAGTAATGTAGGAAATTGGCAGTGGGCTGCGGGGACAGGATGTGACTCTTCCCCGTACTTCCGAGTATTCAATCCTTACGAACAAGTAAAGAAATTTGACAAGAAACATCAATACATCAAAAAATGGGTTCCCGAATACCAAGAATTAACCTATCCTCAACCAATGGTAGAACACAAAATGGCCCGAGAAAGAGCCATAAAAACATATAAAGAAGGATTAAACAAAATGTAATCCCTTAACCAATTATACCCAACGTATTCTTTCTTTCACCCAATCAAAAACGGAAGTTTCGTTACTTAATTCACAATTAAACCTTTAAAAATCAGGAAATAAACCACCTCCGCTCACCATAATTGCCAGTATATTCGATTAAGGTGAAAACATCAAACTACATCATTCTCCTGTGCTGCATGTACATTACTCAAATACATGCCCAGCGTGTAAATGATCGGTACATTAAAATTTATCCCTACACCATTTATGCAAAAGGATTCATAGGGAACAAAACCAATGAACTTCAAATTGAAGATCAATCACCCGAAAAAGCACTCAATTACAAAGTTGCCCCCTCAACGAATTTTGGCGCTGGATTTTCATACAGATGGATGGCATTATCCGGTTCTTTATTAAAACTGAATGATGTTGACCCACAACAAAAAGGAACCACCAATCAAGTGGACTTCCAATGGAACTTTTATTTAAGAAGCATTACTGCAGATATAAGAATCCAGCATTATGAAGGATATTTCTTAAGTAATTCTAACGCCATTCATAATTGGCAAAAAAACAACTCTAAACTGTATCAACGGGACGACTTAACAACAACCTCGTTAGGGGGCACCATACGTTACAATTTTAATTACAATAAATATTCCGCACGAGCTGTTTATGCGCAAACAGAGCGGCAATTAAAAAGCGCAGGATCTCCCACCATTGGACTAAGATGGAATATTGTAGAGGCCAAAAGTGATTCATCCTTTATCCCCAATAACCTCACAAATAACTTTGAAGACCTATCCTTAAATCAATTGTCTTTAGAAGACCTTGGGATTGGCGGAGGATATAACTACACCTACGTTCATGGAAATTGGTTTGTAAACATTGGAGCTATGGCATTCCTTGTTCACCAAAACGTAATGTATGAAACCAATAACAACTATGGCGACGAACAAAAATTTCAGCTTAACTTTCAAACATATTCTGCCATGGGGTATGCAAACGACCATATCCATATTGGATTCACAATCATTTCGGACCAAATGTATTCCAACTGGAAAAACAACATGAACTTTTTATACACCTTTTCCAAAACACGCTTTGTAATTGCGAAACGTTTTCACCTTAAACCCCTCGTTCAAAAGCACGAAATTTGGTTTTAAAACTCAACTATGAATTATAAAAAAGTCAGCGCATCTCAAGTAACATTAACCGAACTCATGATCCCTTCCTATGCCAATTTTGGAGGTAAAGTGCACGGAGGGCAAATACTATCATTAATGGATAAAGTAGCCTATGTCTGTGCTACAAAACATGCCGAAAATTATTGCGTAACAGCTTCTGTTAGCGGTGTTGACTTTTTGGCTCCTGTTGACGTAGGCGATTTAGTATCACTAAAAGCCAGCGTGAACTATGTAGGAAACTCCAGTTTAATCGTAGGTATTCGAGTAGAAGCTGAAAACTTCCGTAAAGGAATTGTAAAACACACCAATTCATCCTATTTCACCTTTGTGGCAATTAACGAAAAAGGAACATCTGTGAAAGTACCTGGATTAGAACTTTCAAATAAGGAAGAAGTAAGAAGATTTGCACTAGGGAAATTAAGGAAAGAATTAAAAATTGCCGACAAAAAAGCCTTTGATAAGTTAGAAGCAAACATCAATTTTGAAACAGTGCATCAAACTTGGACAAAAGAAAACTGTAAAGTCACCCAATAATTTAACGAGTAAAATCAGACTAAAAAGAAGCGTAATTAGTTTTTAGAAAACTTCTTAAATAGATAAACAACGGCGTAAACAATAGCCGCTATAATAGCAACCTCAATCACAATAGCCAAAATACCCGTTAGCAAACGCCATACAATTTTGAATATAAACAAACCAAGAGCAATGGCCAGCGCTAAACCTAATATTTTCTTTACATTATCATTCATGTCCTTCAAAAATAAGAAAAGCATTTAAATTTTCGTGCCTCAATAAACATTAATACCCCACACTCTTTACTATAAGCAATTCACCAACCCAAAGAAAAGCTTAACTTTGAATCCAATGCCTACCAGAATTAACAAATACCTCAGTGAAGTTGGCTACTGTTCACGTAGAGCGGCCGATCAGCTTATTGAAGAAGGGAAAGTAACCATAAACGGAAAAGTTCCCGAAATGGGAACAAAAGTAGAAGACGGCGACGAAGTAAGAGTAAATGGAAAACTCATTGGTGTACCCTCAAAGCAAAAACATGTATACCTCGCCTTCAACAAACCTGTTGGAATAGTATGCACTACAGACACAAGAGTAGAACCCGATAATATCATTGACTATATTAATTATCCCAAACGAATCTTTCCAATTGGTAGATTGGATAAGCCAAGCGAAGGCTTAATATTTCTCACCAATGATGGAGATATAGTGAACAAAATACTAAGAGCCAGAAACAATCACGAAAAAGAATATATTGTAACAGTTAATCAACCTATCACTAAGGATTTTATCACAAAAATGCGAAGTGGCGTTCCTATTTTAGATACCGTCACCAAAAAATGTGTCGTTAAACAATTAGGACCTAAAAAATTTAAAATTATTCTTACCCAGGGATTAAATCGACAAATTCGAAGAATGTGTGAATGTTTAGGCTATAGAGTAAGAACCTTAAAAAGAATTCGAATAATGAATATTACACTGGACATCCCAGTTGGAAAATATAGAGAATTCACCCCAGAAGAATTAGCGAAATTAAATCATCTACTCTCCGATTCTAGCAAAACACATCATTAAATAATTTCAGCATCTCGCGCCTTCTGCTCAACCTGAAAAACATAATCCTCCACAACGTTTAAATAGGTTTCTATTTTCCCTTTTAAATTTGAACGATCATTCGGATTTAAGCATGCAGATTCTAAACTACGAGATACCGCAACAAGCGCATCGCAACCAATCAAATCAAAAGAGGCAATCATATTGTGAATAATAAGTCCTATTTCTTTAAACTGATCCAAACCTACTAGTTTTTTAATACTCGTGATTTGAGCAGAAGTTTGGGAAATAAACAACCCTATAATTTCTTGATTAAATTTCATATCTCCACTGCCTAGCTCATCCAATTTCGAGAAATTAATATTAAGATCATTTATTTCTTTTGGATACTCAGACTCTTCAACCTTTTGAATATCACTAATCACTGATTCACCAATATAATTCGCAACAGACTCTACAACACCTTGAATATTCATCGCAAGATTCGAAAGAAAGTCAAAAGGATTTTCCAAAATCTCCATTCCCTTCCCCCACATTTCAACTTTCTTCAACGCAGTTTTAATATCCTCACGGTCCACCATCACAAAAGAAGATTGAACAGTATGTGCAATTTTTACCATACTCTCTAAATCCCCACGATTGAAGGATGAAACCAACGCATTCATATTAATAGGAACCTGCGATACAAACATGGCAAGAATCTCATGAATAAAATCATCATCCCCAGCACTCAACTCCTTAATATAAGACAACCCAAAATCAGAAGAAACGATTTCCTCATTTACACTTGAACTGATTTGTTCAGAGGCATCTTTCAACGATAGTTCTAAGTATTGACTTAATTTAGCTTTTAACTCACACTCATTATAAGGCTTTAATACAAAATCATTGATCCCTTGCTTTTTTAATTGAACACCATCCTTTTCCAATACATGAGCAGAAACCGCAATAATAGGAGTAGAATCATCGCGATCTCTTATTTGTTGTGCAGCCTGAACACCTCCAATAACAGGCATTTGCAAATCCATTAGAATAAGGTCAAATGTATCCTTTTCCAATGCTTTCAGAAGAGCTTCACCATCATCAACAATTGTTAAATCAATCCCCCACTTTTCAAACAAATTTTTAGCCAAATACTGATTCATGGGATAATCCTCTGCCATAATTACGCGCGCAGACTTCACCAATTCCAACTCTTGTCCAACATCATCTAATTTTAAAGAAACTTCTTCCTTATCAATATCATATCCAAGCTCTACAAAAAATGAACTTCCTTGATTTGGAGAAGACTCCACCCTTACAACGCCTTTTTGTAACTCCACCAATTGTTTAACAATTGATAAACCAAGACCAGTACCCCCATATAAACGAGCAGTATCCTTATTTTCTTGAACAAATTCCTCAAAAATACGATCCTTGTTTTCAGGGGATATACCAATGCCCGAATCAGAAACCTTAAACTCGATGCGAACATGACCACCCTCAATTTGAATGATATTTACATGCAATTCAACGAAACCTTCTTTAGTAAATTTTTCAGCATTGCTTAATAAATTCAACAATACTTGTGTTAATCGGGTAGGATCACCAATTAAATTGCGAGGAAGTTTTGAATCAATGTGAACCGAAAATTTCAACCCCTTTTGTGTTACAGATTGATACAAAATAGATTTCAACCCATTAATAAGATCATGAAGATCAAAAGGAATATATTCAAGCTCTAATTTATCATACTCCATTTTAGACACATCTAAAATGTCATTAAGCATAATTAATAAATGATCAGCAGACAGTTTAATAGACTTAACCAAATCCATTTGTTTCTTCTCCAAATCACTACCAATCAACAACCTCGCTAACCCAAGAATAGCCGTTAAAGGCGTACGCATTTCATGACTAACTTTTGCCAAACAATGTTGCCTCATAAACCTCTCCCCATCAGCCACTTGAATTTCTTCAAGTTCATCTAAATTCATCTCAGCAAGTTTTTGCTTAGAAGCCTCCAACTCCTTTTTCAACCGATTATTTTCAATCAGTAAATCATTATATTTCTTTTCAGGATGATTCAAAACCATTACAAATATACAAGCGATTTAGCCTAAAACACTGCTTTAAACGCAATCAATTCAATATAGTTTAATGATTCATCGAGGTTTTACAACTTTTTATCGAGCACTAGAGAAAAACAAAGAATCTAATAAGCAAAAATTCGAAAATAGCACCACAACAAGTTTTTTGAGCTAAAAAAACAGAAGAACCCCAACCCCACAAAACAAAAGGAACATGTTAACGATATCGCTTCGGCACATCAAATAAAAGCAGTCGTGCTTTAGAGTTAAAAAGATCTTGCCAAGTTTTTGCATCATCCCATTGTAAAACAACCATTCCACATGTTGGAATATTATCGAGTTTAACCATAGAATACGCATTTACAAAATCAGTAAATGCCGGATTGTGACCGATTAGTTGAATGTATTGAGCATCCGTATATAGAGAAGAAATAAACGCCGATAAATCACTCACATTAAAGGTATAAAGAGAAGGTTCAATAAAGGTTCGTTGCCTTTCCAGCTTGAGTCCTAAAGCAGTTTGCTGGGCCCGTTTAGCCGAACTCACATATACAGCCTCAACCTTTGCAAATTCCTTACTCATCACTTTTGAGAAAACAGCCGCACTTTTAACACCTCGATTATTTAAGGGGCGATCATGATCCGAAAGCGTGTTATCCAACCAGCTTGATTTAGCATGACGGGTCAATAAAATTTTTTTCATTAAGCTTTAATCTAGCAAATATTTTTACTGAATGAAAGAACCAAAATACATTATAACAAAAATGGGCGATGAACACTCACCACCCATTACATCAATGAATTATAACCAATCTTTTCGTTAAAATTTGATTATTCCAAACAACAAAAACCATATACGTTCCAGGATCAATTTGAGAAACATCTACCTCTACAATTTCAGAATTTAAAGAAACCTCTGAATAAACTATCCCTCCTTTTAAATCCATAATTCTTAAATTACTGAACTCACCTAAGTCACCTAATTTAATTATCGTTTTCTGATTCGCTGGATTAGGATAAACTTCTAAAGAATTTGTTTCAATTTCCTCGATACTATTAGGCTCAGAATAATCTCTCATTTGAATACTACTCTTTCCTTTACAGTTCAACTTAAACTTATGACTAATCACCTTAGGAGGACAATTATCATCATAATGAACAGTAACTTTTATATCATAGGAATCATTACCCTTTGGATAAACATGTTTATTCCACCATACATTAATATTATTGTCAATTGTTCCATCTCCCCAATCAACAGTATAATTTAAATTTTTGTTTCCAAAAACAATTCGAGCAGACTTACAATCTTGCCGCTTAACCTTAATTTTCACTTTTGGCTCATCACAGCAGTTTTCCACAATAACCGTTTTCTTAACAACATCCTCACATCCCGGCTTCTGAGGATTTTCAATTTTCACATAAAAATCATACGAACCAGCTACGTTGTAAGTAAATGTTTTTGAAGTACCCCAAACCTGATTATAATTACCATTATCTTCAGCTAATGAAACCTTTATTGGCCATTGAGCAGAATTGTA
>MDTD01055459.1_pt1 | contig 13405 bp, 13 predicted proteins | sample 811221 | NCBI WGS metagenome assembly MDTD01 (sample SAMN05326646, study PRJNA326480) | marine metagenome | isolation source: seawater | place: Pacific Ocean: South West | collected 2011
CTTATGTTGAATTACCAAAAAAATTATCTGTAAATGAAAATTTGGAGGTTTATGGAAGACTATATGGAGTAAAAAATTTAGATAATAGGATAAGAGAAATTTCAAGTGACTTAGATTTAAATTCTTTTTTAAATAAAAAAACAGGTGAACTCTCCTCTGGTCAAAAAAATAGAGTTTCTTTAGCAAAATCTCTTATAAATAAACCAGAAGTTTTATTCTTAGATGAGCCTACGGCCAGTTTGGATCCTGATGTTGGCGACTTTGTAAGAAATTATATAAAAAATTACAAATCAAAAAACAAAGTAACAATAATTTTAGCCTCACATAATATGATGGAAGTCGAAAAACTGTGTGATCGAGTAATTATGATGAAACAAGGTAAAATTGTTGACGAGGGAACATGTCAGGAGCTTATTACAAAGCATGGAAGAGACAATTTAGAAGATACGTTTTTAAAAATTGCTAGGAGTAAAAATGAGATGGCATAAAATTTATGGTTTAAGCTTAAGGCATGTTTATTTGATAAGAGGATCTTTTCCAAGAATTCTTGATTTGATTTATTGGCCCTCAGTCCAAGTGTTTTTGTGGGGTTTTATATCTAAGTTTTTTACTATGAGCTCAAGTTATTATAGTAATACAGTTGGAGTAATATTGACTGCCGCCATTCTTTATGACTTCCTATTTAGATCTAGCATAAGTTATAATATGATGTTTTTAGAGGAAATTTGGAGTAGAAATTTTACTAACTTATTTATTTCACCAATAAAGATAAGCGAGATTATCACAGCATTAACATTAACAGCAATAATAAGAACTTTAATAGGGTTAATACCTGCGGTGTTAATTTCTATTCCACTTTTTGGTGTTTCAATTTTTAAACTTGGTTTACCTTTACTTTTTTTATTAATAGCACTCTATCTATTTGGAATTACTTTAGGATTGCTGGTAACCTCAGGTCTATTAAGGTTTGGTCCATCTTTTGAAAATATCGCTTGGGCAAGTTTATTTTTTTTAGCCCCTCTAGGTTGTATATACTATCCAATAGAGATACTTCCTAATTGGTTGCAAATAACTGCTAAGGTTCTTCCTTTGGTTCATATTTTTGAAGAAATGAGAAATATATTAATCAATCAAACAGTGGACACGGTGCAAATAATAATAAGTTTAGTCATTTCATGTTTTTATTTTATTTTAGGCGTGATAACTTTTTACATTTCTTACTATGGAGCAAGACAAAAAGGAACATTGATAAACATTGGCGAATAAATCTATGAAAATAATTGATTGTTTTATGTATTTTGATGAAGACTTGGTTTTGGACATAAGACTTAATACGCTAAATAACGTTGTTGAAAAATTTGTTATTGCAGAAGCAACAAGAGATCACGCAGGGAGAAATAGAAAACTAAATTTTGATATCAAAAAATATTCAAATTTTGAAAATAAAATAGAGTATTTAATAATTGACGATATGCCAGTCAGTGTCCAAAATAAAAAAAGTAATTGGCATGAAAATCACTTGAGAGATCAATTTCAAAGAAATGCACTAGAGAGAGGATATACTTCATTCGATGATGAAGATTTGATAATGATTTCTGATATTGATGAAATTCCTGATCCAAAGAGAATAAAAGAATTTAAAATAAAAAATAAATATGCTTGTTTTTTGCAAAAAAATTTTCAATCTAAATTAAATTTACAAAATACAAGTCGTGATTATTGGCCAGGAACAAAAATATGTCAAAAAAAATACTTACGCTCACCACAATGGTTGAGAAATATTAAAACAAAAAAAAGGCCTTTTTGGAAATTTTATAAACCAAAAGAACCTCAGCTTATTTACAATGGTGGTTGGCATTTTAGTTTTTTAAAAGATCCAGAGTCAATAAAAAATAAAATAATTTCATATTCTCATCAGGAGTTTAATAAAGAAGAATTTACAAGTACAAAAAATATTCAAAGAAGGATCGCTGAAGGAAAAGATCTTTTTAATCGAAACATAGAATATAAAATTGTACCAATAGATGAAACATACCCGGAGTATATTTATAAAAATCAGAATATTTTTAAAAATTGGATAGCGTAAAAGTTTTGAACAAAATATTTATTTACTACTCTTTCTATTTTTCATCTTTAAGCAAATATGGTATTTCTTCATTTAATTGATAAATATCTTCTTTAACTTTAGAAATTTTTTTTTCATTATTTTTTTTTTGTTTCTTATTAAGAAATTCCTCGGCTTGTAAGATTATTTTTTCTGTTTGAGGATCTAAAGTACTATCAATTTTTTGATCCAATTCTATTGATTTATTAGTAAGTGTATCAACTGCTTGCAATATTTCTGTAATGCTAAATTTTTCCTGCATAAAATTTTTTAAAACATATTCTTTTGAATAGGTGTATCTTTAAAAATTTTTCTCTTAGCTTTTTTGTTAAGTATTTTCTTAAAATTTTCAGCTTTTAAATAAATTCCTGGTCTCCTAGCTTCAATTTTCTTTAATAAAATCTTTTCTCCTTTTTGTATGTCAGCTTTGGCAAAAATTGATTTTCTAAAAAATTTTCTCATTTTTTTCTCATTATTTGAAGGTTCAATAATTCCTCTTCCTTTAATTGTTTGAAAACTTTTTGCAAAATCACATATTGTCTTCATGTCTTTAAAATCTGCTGATAATATATGATCGGCGCCCTTCCATGACTTATTTATTGTAAAATGTTTTTCTATAACTTTACTACCCATTATCATTGCCGATAAACAAGCGTTAACTCCAAGTGAATGATCGCTATATCCAATTGGTAGATTAAATCTTTTTTCTAAAGATTTTATTCTATTTAAATTAATTAATTTATTTGGACATGGGTAAAGAGAGACGCAATGTAGTAAAAAAACTTTTTTACCCTTCAAAATGTTTATAGCATTTTTAATCTCATTAAATGAGCCCATGCCAGTAGATAATATTATAGGTTTATCTAATTTTTTAATTTCATAAATTAATTTTAAGTCTGTGAGATCTGAAGATGCAATCTTATAAGCATCTAGTCCTATTTTTTTTGATAATTGCAAACTCTCTTCGTCAAAAATTGAACAAATAAAGTCTAAAGATAAACTTTTAGAGTACTTTTTTAATTTTTTTAGTTGGTTTAAACTTAGCTTCATTCTAGCTAACATTTGAAACAAACTCTCTTTATTTGACGTTCTTTTTTTTTGGTCTTTTGTTTTTTTTGATTTTTTTTGAGCTAAAGTTTTAGGATTAAATAATTGTAGCTTGACTGCTTGAGCTCCGGCTAGGCTCGCACTTTTAATTGATTTTTTAGCTAAGTTAAAATTACCTTCGTGGTTTATTCCGATTTCGGCAATTATGTAAGGTGTATTTTTTTTGATTTTCATCACTGCTTTTTTCTTTTTTTCTTTTCTCTTTTAAAAAATAAATTTATTTTTTTTATTATATAATTTATTTGTTTTTCAGATAAATATTCCATAGCGGGCAAGGTAATTATTTCCTTAGACAATTTATCAGTAATTGGAAGAGAAAAAATCTTTTTATTAGTGTCTTTAAATGCCTTTAATTTGTGTATGGGTATCGGATAATGTATTTTTGCTTCAATTTTATTGCTTTTTAAAAAGTTAATTAATTTTTTTCTCTTTTTTGTTTTTACTATAAATGTTTGGTAAACAGATTTATAATTTTTGTTTTCTTCTGGTAAAACAATACTCTTATCCAATTTTGATCTATAAAGATTTACGTTTCTATTTCTTATAGAGATAACTCTTTCGTAATTTTTTAGTTTTTTATCTAGAAACATAGCATGTAAAGCATCGAGTCTCATATTATGAGACCAAAAATCACATAGGTCTCTACTTGGGTGGCCATTGTTTCTTGCTCTAATTAACCATTTATAGAATCTTTTATTATTTGTAACAATCATTCCACCATCTCCTATTGCATTTAAAGTTTTCAGTGGATGAAAACTGTAACAACCAGAAAAACCAAAAGTTCCTACCTTTTTTTTTCCTATAGATGCACCAGTCGCTTGTGCGCAATCCTCGATGATTCTTAAATTATGCTTTTTTGCAATTTTTCTAATTGTATTCATTTTTGCAGGAGTACCACATAAATGAACTGGTAAAATTACTTTGGTATTTTTAGTAATTTTTTTTTCAATTTTTTTTACATCAATATTGTAATTATTATAATTTACATCTACTAGCACAGGTCTAGCTCCAACTAAATGAATGACCGAGACTGTAGATAGATATGAGTTAGCGACGGTGATGACTTCATCATTTTTTTTTAAATTTAAATATTTTAAAGATAAATATAATGCATCGGTCCCCGAACCTACTCCAATTGCAAATTTTGTACCAATATATTTTGAAAAATTTTTTTCAAATTCTCTAACATATTCTCCCAAAATAAATTGACCTGATTTTAAAAATTTTTTTAGACTTGCCTGAAAAGGTTTGACATAAAAATTATGTTGTTTTCCTAAATTAATATAGGGAATTTTATAGTTAGAATTTTTCATTTTAAAATAGATATTTATATTCTATATAACCTTTAAATTTATTTTTTTCAAAAATTGTATTCCATTGCTTTTTGTTATAATTTGATTTGTGAGTTAAGTCCCACTTCTTAAATAAAATTCTATCTTTTTCCTTTTTAAACGTTTGAATACATAAGTAAATATTTCGAGGTTTTTTAGATACTCTTACAATTTCTTTCATTAAACTATTTATTTTAGAAGGTGAAATATGGGGAAAAACTTCTTTACAGATAATTAGGTCAAAGTGTTGATCTTTGAAGTTTAACTTCTTCTCAATATTGAAATTAAAGATATATTTCCTCAAAAGTTTATGACAATTTTTTTTTGCATATTTGCTTTTATCTAAACCTATTACATTTAAACCATATTTATAAAATTCTACTAGAAGATACCCCTTAGCACACCCAATTTCTAAAACTTTGGAATTTTTTTTTAAATTAAAAAAATTAATCATTTGCTTTACAACTTTTTTAAATCTGCCATCATAATTATAGCCTCCGTAACCAATCCCCACATTTGAATTATCAAAATAAGTTTTTCCAAAATTTATATAATCTTTGATGTAAAATTTTTTAATTCTTTTTTTACTAAAGTTTTTTAAAATTTTTTGTCTTGATTTTTTTCTATTAAAGAAATTTTTAAAAAAAGAAATTTCTTGCATTATTTGATAATTGATAGTTTTTTTATTTTATATATTGAAGAAAAATGGGCTGGTAAAATATGCCTACCTAAATAAGACAATTCTTTAATTTTGACATAACCTTTTTTGGTTTTTACAATAAAATTAAAATCATCTATTTCTATAATCTGGCCAGGCTTATAGTTAGATTTAAATTTTTTTTTACAAATTTCAACATCATGTATTGCTACAATTTTTTTTCCAATTACACATTTTGCTCCTATAAACGGATATTTAAGTGCGCTAACTTTATTTTTTATTTGAATTGCATTCATGCTTTTAAAGTTTAGCAAATCAGTTTTGCCATCTATCCATAAATTAATTGGTACGTTTTTAATATTGTGGGAATACCCTCTTAATCTTTCATTTTTTTTAAATTTTGGTAATTGTCTATTTAAAATTTTTTTAAGTGCGTAATTATGCTTAAGATATAATCTTTTAATATCATCTCCTTTTTCAATTAAAATTTTTTCTTTATCGACTACATCTCCCATATCAATTTTTTTAGAAATATGGTGCATCGTTAGTGCTGTTCTTTTTTTTCCTTTTATTAAAGTAAAGATTGGTGCTCCTCTGCCTCTATCGTCAGGCAAATTAGAATTATGAAAATTATAGCATCCTAATTTTGGAATATTTATAATTTTTTCAGTCAAAATAAAATTTGTAAAAGCACAAAATATCAAATCAGGTTTTTGTTTTTTGACTAAATTGATAGTGTTTTTGTCTAAAAAATTTTTTTTTTCTTTTATTGTAATTTTTTTTTCTTTGGCTAACTTTCTTATATCTCTATACCAAGAATTAATCTGATTATCGTGTTTTCTGTAGTCGCCAATTATCAAAGAAACTTTTATTTGATGCTTTTCAAGTTCATCAATTAAAATACAGCCTATCTCGTGATAACCAAAAATTATTGCTTTTTTCACTGTTTTAAATTAAGTCATAAACTTAATCTATAAAAATCATGAAGTCAAAAAAAATACTTATTTTCGGCGGATCTGGATATGTTGGAAGCAAACTAATATTTAATTTGTTAAAAAATAAATTCAAAGTAATAAATTATGATTTAAATTTATTTGGAGGTAGTCATCTCCCAATCAAAAATAAATCCTTTCATCAAGTCACAGGTGATATTAGAAATATTAATAAAATCTCAAAAATAATTGATAAATATAGACCAGATACAATTATTCACTTAGCTTGTATTTCAAACGACCCTGGTTTTATATTAGACAGAATCCTTTCAAAAGAAGTAAATTATGACTCTTTTGTTAGTCTAATAAAAATACTCAAATTTAAATCAATTAAAAAATTTATTTTTGCCTCTACGTGCTCTGTTTATGGGGTATCAACAAAAAGAAAAGTTACAGAAACCCACCCTTTAAAACCTATTACTCAATATAATAAATACAAAATGAAATCTGAAAAAGTATTTTTAAAAGCTATAAAAAAACAATATTTTCAAGGAATTATAATTAGACCTGCAACAGTTTGTGGTGTAAGTCCGAAAATGAGATTTGATTTGAGCGTAAATATTTTAACAAATTTTGCTTTTAATAATGGATTTATAAAAGTTTTCGGAGGAGCTCAAAAAAGACCAAATACACATATCGATGATATGATTAGGTTATATGTTAAATTGGCAAATATTAATCTAAAACCATTCAATGGAAAAATATTTAACTGCGGTTTTGAAAATTACTCAATTTTAAAAATTGCTAAAAAAGTTAAAAAAATTGTTGAAAAAGTTAAAAACACAAAAATCATTATCAAACGTGAGCCTGTAGATGATAAAAGGTCATATCATGTAAATTCAGATAAAATTAAAAAAATTTTAAAATTCAGACCAAAAAAAACGGTTGATCATGCAATAAAAGAATTATGTAATGAGTTCCGTAAAGGTAATTTTAAGGATAGCTTCTCGAATTTAAATTATTTTAATGTAAGAAAATTAAAAAAAATTAAATTAAAGTAAAAAATTTATAATTTATGAATTTAAAATTTTTCAAGCTGCTACAAAATTTAAAGAAAAATTACCTATTAATTTGGTGCGCCCGGAAGGATTTGAACCCTCAACCTTCTGATCCGAAGTCAGACGCTCTATCCAGTTGAGCTACGAACGCATAAAGTGTAATTTAATTTTAAATGGATAATAACACAATAAAATTCTTAACTCTCAAAAATGATGTTGATGAAAGACTTGATGTAATTCTGACTAGAAAATTGAGTGATTTAACACGCTCAAATATTAAAAAAATAATTGAATCTGGTCAAGTTTCAATCAATGGTCATAAGGTTTTGTTTCCTGCAAAAAAATTAAGATTAAATGATACTGTATCACTTGCTTACAATGATAAAAATAATGAAATAGATAAAATAAAACCTTCAAAGATAAAATTGGATATTCTTTTTGAAGATAATGATCTTTTGATTATAAATAAACCTTCAGGCATGGTTGTGCATCCTGGGGCAGGAAATTATGATAAAACTTTAGTTAATGCATTGGTTTATAGATACAAAAACAAATTATCTAATATTAATGGAAGTCTAAGACCAGGAATTGTACACAGAATTGATAAGGAAACGAGCGGTCTGTTGGTTGTTGCTAAAAATAATATTACGCATGCAAATCTTGGAAAACAGTTTAGTGAGCACAAAATTAAAAGAAAATATATAGGTCTAGTGTGGGGTGTCATAAGGCCACTTAAAGGTAAAATTGAAACTTTAATTTCAAGAAGTAAAAAAAATAGACAGCTTATGACCGTAAGTAGTATAATTGGTAAAAAAGCGATTACTAACTATAAAACCTTAAAAGTCTTTAATATTAAAGACATACCTAAAATTAGTTTAATCGAATGTGAACTCGAAACAGGAAGGACGCATCAAATTAGAGTTCATATGCAGTACAAAGGGGCTTCTTTGTTAGGAGATAGGCAATATGGAAAGAAAAATATTAAATTTAAAAAAATAAATAGAGATTTTGAGAAACGACTGTCTATCCTTAGTGGCCAAGCATTGCATGCAAAAAGTCTAGGTTTTCTACATCCCAAAAAAAATAAATTAATAAGTTTTGACTCAAAACTACCCAATGATTTTAATAAATTGCTTAATTTACTTGAAAAACTGAGCGGTTGAAAAAAATTTTTTTAGTATATATTTAATAACTATGAATAATGAAAAAAATTTAAGTAATCTACCTACTCCATCTACTGGTGGGCTTTCTTTATATTTAGCTCAAATTAAAAAGTTCCCATTATTGGATGCTGAAGAAGAGTATATGTTAGCAAAAAACTGGAGAGAAAGAGGAAATTTAAAATCTGCTCATAAATTAGTAACCAGTCATTTAAGATTGGTTGCAAAAATAGCAATGGGTTACAGAGGATATGGGTTACCGGTAAATGAATTAATATCAGAAGGAAACATTGGATTAATGCAAGCAGTAAAAAAGTTTGATCCTGATAAAGGTTTTAGGTTAGCGACATATGCCATGTGGTGGATCAAAGCAGCAATACAAGAATACGTTTTAAGATCATGGAGTTTAGTTAAAATGGGAACAACTACAGCTCAAAAAAAACTTTTTTTCAATCTTAAAAAACTTAAAAATCAAATAGCTCCTAATCAAGAGGGAGACTTAAAAAATGAACATGTTGACGAAATATCAAAAAGACTCAACGTGGATTCACATGAAGTAGTAAATATGAATCGTAGAATGATGGGTCACGAAAAATCATTGAATGACCCAGTTAAAGCTGGCGAGGCTGAGGAATGGCAAGATTGGTTGGTAGATGATAGTTTAGATCAAGAGCTTATTATTTCTCAGAAACAAGAGTTTGATGACAAGAAAGAACTTCTTTATGAGTCCATGAATATTTTAGATGACAGGGAAAAAGAAATATTGAAATCAAGACGGTTAGCTGAAAACCCTAAAACTCTAGAAGAACTGAGTAAAAAATATAAAATCAGCAGAGAAAGAATACGACAAATTGAAACAAGAGCTTTTGAAAAACTTCAAAAATCTATGATAAATTCAAGAAATTCAAAAAACTTACTTCCAGCAAATTAGTAATATTTATATATCAAAAGGATTCTCAATTAACACTGTATCTTCACGCTCGGGGCTGGTTGATACACTAGAAACTTTTGCTCCCACAAAGTCTTCAATTGCATGAATATAATTCTTAGCTTTTTCAGGTAAGTCTTCTATGTTTCTGACACCCTTTGTTGTGCTTTTCCAGCCTGGAAATGTTTTGTAAATAGGTTTTACATTAAATTGATCTTCGGAAGCTGCTGGCAAATAATCAATTTTTTTTCCATTTAGTTCATACTCAATACACATTTTTATCTCATCCAACTCGTCTAGAACATCAAGTTTTGTTAAAGCAATTCCAGTAATGCCTGAAATTTTTATAGTTTGGCGAACCAAAACACCATCGAACCAACCGCATCTTCTTTTTCTAGCAGTAACAGTTCCAAATTCTTTTCCTCTTTTTCCAAGCGAGTCTCCAATTTTATCTGTAAGTTCTGTTGGAAAGGGGCCGCTACCAACTCTAGTAGTATAAGCTTTCGTAATTCCTAAAACATAATTTATTGTTTCTGGCCCACAGCCAGTACCTGTTGCTGCCATAGCTGGAACAGTATTTGATGAAGTAACGAATGGATAAGTTCCATGATCTACATCTAATAAAATTCCTTGTGCTCCTTCAAATAATATTTTTTTCTTTTTTTTTTTAAATTCATCTATCTTAAGCCAAACTGGTTTAGCATACTTAAGTATTTCTGGTGCAATTTTTAATAATTTATCGAGAAGGTCTTTTTTTTTAAAAATCTTTTTTTTGAGTCCTTTTCTAATCGCATTATGATGTAATAAAACATTTTCTAGCCTACTGTCTAAATTACTTTTCGATCTTAGATCCATTACTCTTATAGATCTCCTTCCTACTTTATCTTCATAACATGGTCCAATACCTCTCCTTGTTGTGCCTAATTTTGCTTTACCTGCGGCGTCTTCCCTTATTTCATCCATTTCTCTATGAAAAGGAAGAATTAATGAAGCGCTTTCAGAAATCATAAAATTCTCAGGCGTTACATTTATTCCCTGTTTACTGATTTCTTTTATCTCTTGAAGAAGTGCCCATGGATCTATAACTACTCCATTTCCTAAGATAGAAATTTTATCTTTTCTCACTATTCCAGATGGTAATAATCTTAATTTAAAAATTTTCTTGTCAATAACTAGCGTATGCCCTGCATTGTGTCCGCCTTGAAAACGTACTACAATATCAGCTTGATCAGAAAGCCAGTCAACGATCTTTCCTTTTCCTTCGTCTCCCCACTGTGAACCGATAACTGCTATATTTCTCATTATTTAAATCTTTTATTTACTTTTATTGAATTCAAATGATTAATTGGTCCATGTCCTTTTCCAAAATTTATATTAGACTTTATTGCTTGGTTAACATATTTAATACCTAGCTCACAGGATTTCTTTAGAAGTTTTCCACACGAAAGATGTGAAGCAATAGCGCTAGATAAAGTGCAACCAGTCCCATGGGTATTTTTAGTTGTATATTTTTTACTCTTAAAAATTTTAATTTCATTTTTATTTACTAAAATATCATAAATAATTTTTGATTTTAAATGACCGCCTTTTATCAAAACATTTTTTGCACCAAATCTTATAATTTTTTTTGCAGAGACAATCATATCTTCTTTAGATTGAATCTTTGTATTTGTTAAAATTTCAGCCTCAGGGATATTTGGAGTTATTAAGTAAATTCCTTTAATTAATTTCTTTTTTAACATTTTTACAGCATGAAAATTAATTAACCTACTTCCTCCTTTTGCAACCATCACAGGGTCTAAAATAATTTTTGAGATTTTAATTTTTTTTAACGATAATGCTACTGCTTCTATAATTGATTTTGAATGAAGCATTCCTATCTTCACTGCACTAGGTCTAATATCCTTACAAGTAAACTCTATTTGATTTGAAATTTCTTTAGGATGAATTGAAACAATTGACTTTAACCCTGTTGTGTTTTGTGTTGTCACTGCTGTAATCGCTGTCATTGCATAAGAACCAAGTGCTGTAACTGTCTTGATGTCGGCTTGAATCCCTGCACCCCCAGATGAGTCAGATCCAGCGATAATTAAAACTTTTGATTTTGGTATCATTTTATTTTATCGATCTTTTAATTATTTTCATACATTTTAAAAGTAAACTTCTATTAGAAGACTCTCCCATAATTCTAATTTTTGGTTCCGTCCCGGACTTTCTAACTAGTAATCTTCCTTGTTTTTTAATCATTTTTTCTGCTCTTCTAATGGCTGACCTAACTGTTTTTTGATTTATAATATTTTTATTTTTAACATTTATGTTTTCTAATTTCTGTGGGATTGGGTTAAATACATTTAATAAAGTGCTTGCCTTCTTTCCTTTTCTTATCGAGAATAAAACTTCCAAGGCCACTAAAAGTCCATCGCCAGTGGTTGCGAATTTTCCAAGAATAATATGACCCGATTGTTCGCCTCCAAGATTATATCTTAGTTTTTTCATTTTCTCTTTAACATATCTATCACCAACATTTGCTCTAACAAATTTAATTCCTTTCGTCTTTAAGAGTGTTTCTAAACCATAATTCGACATTAGTGTTCCAACCACTCCACCTTTTAAGATTCTTTTTTCTTTCCATCTTAATGCAAGCATTGCAATTATTTGATCTCCATCTATAATTTTTCCTTTTTCATCACACAAAATTACTCTGTCTGCATCTCCATCTAAAGCAATCCCTAGGTTAGCTCTGTGTTTTTTTACTGCCTTTTGCACTCTGCTTGGATTAGTTGAGCCACATTTTTTGTTAATATTAATTCCATTAGGATTTACACCAATTGGGATAACTTTAGCACCTAAAGATGACAAAAGCGAAGGCCCGGCTTTATAACCTGCGCCGTTAGCACAATCGACAACAATTTTAATTCCTTTCAAGCTAAATTTCTTTGGAAAATTTTCTTTTAATATTTTGATATAATTTTTATTAGCTGTTTCTAATCTTTTTACTCGCCCTAGAATACTTGGTTTTAAAAGATGATTTTTGATCTTTGTATCAATCAAATTTTCTATTTTTCGCTCAATTTTATCAGATAATTTTAAACCGTCTGGTCCAAATAATTTTAATCCATTATCATAATAAGGGTTGTGCGACGCAGTAATCATAATGCCCATGTTAGCTCTCATTTTTTTTGTAAGCATTGCTAGGCCGTTTGTTGGTAAAGGCCCCAAGGTAAAAACATGCATTCCGACTGATGCCAATCCTGATACTAATGCAGGTTCAAGAGTGTAACCAGATAATCTTGTATCCTTTGCTATTATTGCCGTTTGTTTTGACTTTTTTTGGTTGGTAAAATAGGTCCCTGCTGCTACGCCAAACTTAAAAAACATTTCTCCATTAATATTTCCTAGGTTGACTCTTCCGCGGATTCCGTCAGTTCCAAAATATTTCTTTTTCATTTTTCTAAAAGGATTTTTTTATAAACCAATATCCCCTGTTTTACTTCTTTTACATTATGAACTCTAAATATTTGCACTCCTTGAGAAAGCATATATATAATTGAGGATAACGTTCCTCCAATTCGTTCTTTGCTATCAAACTTTCCAGATATTTGATTGATAAATCTTTTTCTAGAAGTACCTACTAATAAAGGAAAACCCAGTGAATGAAAAAGAGAAATTTTGTTCAAAAGGATCAAATTATGTTTCAATTTTTTTCCAAAACCAATTCCTGGATCCAATATAAATTTTTTATATTTGAATTTTTTAAAATCTTTATTAAGTTTTTCCTCAAAAAAATCAAAAATATCTAATAATACATTCTTATATTTTGGATTTATTTGCATAGTATTTGGAGTTCCTTGCATATGATGCAAGACTTTCCAGACATTATATCCCTTTAACTTTTCAATACTATCAGGCCTGTACTGAAAACCAGACACATCATTTACAATATCGGCCTTTTTATTTATTGCCTGTGTCATTACCTCAGGTTTTCTTGTGTCAATTGATAAACAGATTTTAGGATATTTTCTTTTAAAATTTGAAACTACGCTTGATATTCTTTTCCATTCTTTTTTATGAGGTATGTCTCTAGATCCTGGTCTAGTTGACTCTCCGCCTATATCAATGATATCAGC
>MDTD01103946.1_pt1 | contig 13405 bp, 11 predicted proteins | sample 811221 | NCBI WGS metagenome assembly MDTD01 (sample SAMN05326646, study PRJNA326480) | marine metagenome | isolation source: seawater | place: Pacific Ocean: South West | collected 2011
ATAGTCAAGGACTTAGAGGGTTTAAGGGTGGTCCCACCTGGGCTCGAACCAGGGACCAACTGATTATGAGTCAGCTACTCTAACCAACTGAGCTATAGGACCTGAGTTAAAGTAATTGGTACAAAAATAATCTTTTGAGGTATTCTGTGGCACATATATGGCACTTTTTCATTTTACCAATTTATATACTTTGAAAAATAAATCCACAAAATTTTTTAAAACCACGTTATATAGTAGAACAAGCAGTAAAACGCTAAGGGCGTTGCTGTATCTAATTCACAAATATGACAACAGTAAATAGAAGAGAATATGGTAAAGCACTATCAACATATGGTTTTAATTATCACAATGTAATAAGGTATAGAAGAGATAGTGGTATAGACAAGGTATCTAAAAGGCAAGTAGATTGGTATATGAATAACTTAGTAAAGCGTCCTGATGTAAGTATGGTATGGGCATGTGTAGAGCCTGACTATGATAAATACACAGGACAAACGTATAGCTCTAATCATGTACACTTTGCTTATGTAGGTAATAAAAGCTTAAGTAATAATCAGCTATCTAATTATATGAGAGTGAATAGGTATTATCTACTAAATACAGAGCCTGTAGTGAATGGTATGGGATACTTTACTAAGCATTTAGGTAAGGATTTGAGTTATCATAACCTTTATGTTTAATCGCATCTTAGTCCTATAGTAGTTTAAAGTAGTAGTTAATAATATAAATAGTGAAAAATTATGAATAGTAAAGTATTATCTGCAATAATAGCAAACGAAACCCAAAGTTCACTTTTTTGATTTTTCTTGACAAAAGCTTCAAAGCTATAAGATAATAATGCGTTTGCAATGATTAAAGAAACCCCCAAAAAAAAGATAGGGTCAAAATCCTCAAACACACCTAATAACAAATAATACGAACAATTTAAAATAGCTACTGTTCTAACAAGCCTTTTCCAATGATGGCTCAAATAACCATAAAAGTATCTATTCAGCATAAAACAAATATATGAATACAACAGGCAAGAAATATGGTGGCAGAAAAAAGGCACACCAAACAAGCTTACAGCTGAGGTAAAACAAAAGGTGCAATCACTCTTAGATGGTGCTATTGATAGCATAGACCTAAGTAAGTGTACAACAGCTGAGCGTATACGTTTGATTGAGATAGGATTGAGATATACTTTGCCTACTATGAAGCAGGTAGATAAATACCCTGAAACAGAGTATCAGAGCATAAACTTCAAAGACCTAATAAAGTTTGTGGATTAGTCATAATAACTACATAAACCTCGAGCTAATACTTCAGTACCACCTGCGTTTATTTCGTCACAATCATTTTTAAAGCTTGGTTTTGGTGATGTCCATTGTTCTGTGCCAAAACAAAAAGCAAAACAACGAGTTACATTGTCAACATTCCAAGAACTAATGTTTTGATTAAAAGATTCAGCACCACTAAACATAGCGCCCATATTAAAAACATTTTTCACATTCCAAAAGCTTAAATTTTGATTGAATGATTTTGCTTGATAGAACATATAGTTCATATCAGTTACATTCTCAACATCCCAAGAGCTGATGTCTTGATTAAAAGAGTTGTTTTGATAAAATAGTTCTGAGAGATTATCAATTTTTGAAGTACAAACCTTAGAAACATCCCCACCATCTTGTATCATTTCTTTTAGTGTTTCTAAATCCACTAAAGTGTAAGTGGCATCATTAACAATTCCTGTATCGCCAATTATTGCCCATTCTCTACATTTTATAGTAACACCATTCTCCTCATCTAAGTAAATTGGGTTTAACATCACTCCATTTTCATCCACAGGGACACCACTTCTTGTATTGTTATCTAAATCATCATCATCACCTACTCCGTCACTATCGGAATCTAAAAAATTGAAATTACCAACCAATGTTTTATCACCATCCATAATAAGGGTAAGTGGATACTCTGAACCACCCCAATCACCGCTCCATTTATCAAACTCATAATTTGGATTTGGAGAAACATTTATTGTAACCTCAGCTCCTTCTTCGTATTCACCGCTTAATGGGTTAATTATTCCACCTTCAGTTGGGTTAGATGAAACATTTAAAGTATATATGGTTGTTACTTCTACAATACACCCAATAAACAATAAAGTAGAAAATAGAAAAAGAAGTTTCTTCATTGTCTTGTTTTTAGTGGTACTAATTTAATTATTTTAAGCGAAGCTCTAATTTTATGTCCGCCCTTTGATAGTTAGATTTTTTTTCTAATTCAACTTCAGTGAAGCCAAATGATTTATATAAATATATTGCGTTTTCAAGCTTTCTGTTCGAATAAATAATGACTTTTTTTAGTTTGTCTAATTTCACTTTCTCGATACATTTATTTATTAAAAGCCTTCCCACACCTTGGTTTCTAAAACTTTTTTTAACCCCCATTTTCGTTAGTTCAAATACGTCAAGCTTGTCTGTGGGCATTAACGCAACAACCCCAATAATTTTTTTATTTTTTTTTGCAAAAAAAATACTACCGCCTTTATTGATGATGTGTTTTTGAGGGTTCGATAAAATCTTTTGATCATAATCTTCCACCAAAAAAAACTCCTTCAGCCACGCTATGTTTAAATCATAAAAATGCTTCTCATACTCGATCTTGAAGTTTATAATCTCATATTTTGTCATGAATTACTGCTAGCATTTAATATATCCCAAAATAATAAATAAAATCTTAGGCATTTCTTTTTCCTTCAATAAGTCTAAGATTGTTTATTCCGGTTTGGTATAGATTTTGTTAGTTTTGGCATATGAAACTTTTTCTCTTTTCCCTTTTGTTTGTTGTTCAAATGTGTCAAATGGATAGCATTACAAAAAGTTCAGATGAGTTAAGCGGTCAATATATCCTTCAAAACGTTAGCTGTTTCTGTTTTTTCGAAGATTATGATTTCCGTAATAATCAATTGTGGGTTTTCCCGAGTAAAAATCTTATCGTTAGTAAAGGGAACGTAAATGATGGCGTTTACATTTCACCCCCAAACGAAGCCGAACAGTATAACCTAATCAACGGGGTTTTAACTCTGGCGGATAGTAGCAAAGAATATGTGGTTGACTTTAATGGTGATGAAGTCGCGCTCACATTTATTGATGATCCTTTAATTGCAGATGATGAAATCACTTACTATTTCAAAAAAGGTGAAGCCAAAGGAAATTGTGTTAATCCCGAAAATATAAAGTTAAACACTGCTTGCACAAAAGAATATGACCCTGTTTGTGGGTGTGACGGTTTAACATATTCAAATCCTTGTACGGCCACCAATTATGGTGGTGTAAGTGCCTATACAAGGGGTGCGTGTTCAAACTAAACCACAGGCATACCTTTTTTTGCTATGCGGCCTCTTATCTTTTAAATCGTCGGCGATACTTGTAAACTAAAATGCCCTATGGCACTTGTGATGCCTTATTGAATCTAGGGGCTATCCGCTCGCTTCGTAAAGTATGATCACACTAAGCACCAAATAAGCAAATGCGGGCAAAATGTCTGAAATATTGTCTTTGATTTTGATTCGAACCCCAATCGCCACCAGCATCATTCCTGCTAAAAAAGCGGAAGAGAGCACAAGAATCGTGTTCCATTTTAACCCCAACAACAAGCTTGTTCCGCCTAGAAGTTGGCTAAACGCAATGGTTTTTCGCTTGTTCTCTAGACCCCACCTTTTAAACTCTTTTTTCATGCGTTGAGAAATAAAAGAATTGATCCCATACGCGATAAAAGAAATGCCGGTGAAGAGAACAATAGTTAAAAAATAATCCATCCTAAATGACCCCGAAATGGAATAACGCAATAAAAAGCGACATGAATAAAAACACTAAAGACGGTAGGCGTTGTGTAAATGGGTTTTTAACCCGAAGGTGAGAAAGCTGCGCAGCCAACATAAATGCAGCCATGCCCGTCGCTGCATAAGGAGTTAACTCCGCATACCAAATTCCTGTCAACAATAGGGTTGAAATGGCAATTTTTGACGCGCCAACAAAATTTCTAAAAACATCGGAATAACCAAACTGCTGAAACTCGGTTATCACATTGTGATATCGAAAAACCCAAACGATCAGAACAGAAACTGCAACAACTCCTTGAAATAATAATGAAATGTGCTCCATAACTTTTGATTTGTTTAAAGTTACAAAAACATCAGAATATAATTATTTGCAGACTCTTTGTGCAGAAATATGGGGCCCTTTACTGTTCCTCCTTTTTCTTCACGATCACTTTTACCTGCTTCGATGCTGGAGTGTATCAATCATAACCTCCAGGTTTTCATTGTACAAAGATTTAGTTGGTACAATGTATTATAATTTTTGTTTGAAATAGAGGTCTCTGAAAATCATTAAGTCTTTTTTAACGGTTTGAAAAAAAGTAAAAAACTAGGCCACAAAAGTGTTGTGAATGGGCTGGGTGTCAATAATGTAGCATATTGATGCTTTGGACAGCTTTGTTTACTACTCATGTGAGATTGCCATCTATTTGATGCGCTCAACAATTTCTGCTATAATTGCCACTCCGATACAAAGTGCAATACTCGCTAAAAAGACTCCTCCGACTCCCATGTGGCAAAGATACTGCATTTGATGTTTTGTTTCCAATCAAAACCCAGCACTTTTTTCTATTTTTACAACATGATAAATTCTTTTTTTTATGTCCTTTAGTCAAAAGCAAAATATCATTTTTTATGTTGCCTTAACCCTATCGGCCTTTCAGTTGATCCAATACCTAATGAGCGGGGGGATTTTCTTAACTCTACTCGCAGGGCTGGTGCCATTTTGGTTGTGGTCGACTCGAAAAAAGCTTCTCGCAGATGTAGAAATTGGAAGCTTTGATCAGGTGATGTCTTATATAGTGGTCGTTTATGCCGCTTTTGCTGGGCTTATTGCTGTCTTGATTTTTGTGTTTTGGTTGATGTATTCAAGTATTGACCCCGCACTTATTGAGTCTGCTTTAGCGGACAACCCTGCCATTAATGATCTAAATGAAGAGGAGCTCAAGGCCCTTGATCAAGTGATGGGAAACTTACCGTCCCTTTTACCTGTACTTTGGCTGTTTTTGGGGCTACAATCGTTTTCTTACCTCTACTATGGGATTGGGGTGATTCGAAAAACCACCAACTAGACTACCTCTGTAAAATTAATATCTGGCGTGTAAATTTCGATCACAAGTTTTTCAAGTTCCTTTTCAAATCTCTCAAGATCTTCTTTTTGTAGTTCGGTGCGCTTTGTTCTGCCTGCCCCAAACCCGAGAAACATGATTCCGCTGCTCATATTCTTTACTGAAATTACCCCTGCATAGAACGGACTGTTTGGGTCGTCTTCTGCCCAAAGCATGCTGTAAAACAACACCTGAAATGACTTGCCATAAACAGAATTCGATAAGCAGTCTGATACCTCACTTGGGCGTAATTCTTTTGAGCTAGTTTGACCTGTTTTATAGTCCAAAATCCGCAAAACCCCATCTTTACGATCAATCCGGTCAATAACACCATGAAATGTAATGGGGTGTTCAAGGCCTGAATAAGTCCGTGTGACTTTACGGTATTCCTCTAGACCCAACAGTTCAATCGTTGAGCCTGCCAAAATGTCTTTTTTGTCGGACTCTAAAACACGTTTGATGCTGTGCGCTGCAGCCGTGAACAACAACAGGTTTTTACCTTTTTTGTGGCTCGATTTACCGAGTTCGTCTTCAAAGTGTTTTTGAAGGGTTTGCTTAAGAATGTATTGCATCTTTTCAATGTTCTGAATCGTCAATTGTTTCGCAACATAAGGCGTGTACAACTCCTCCAAAGTGTTGTGAATAACCGTTCCTAAAGTATGATGGGCAATGGATTCCTCCAACTCTTTGTTTTCCGAAATGCGAAGGACATCGTTGTTGTAAAATCGGATTGGATCAGCAATATAATTCGATAATGCGGTAGGAGACAGCCCCTTTTGTGCCATTTCCTGTAAGCGCTTGAGAAGGCTGGGTGTTTTGGGAATTTCAAGCCGTTGTCTGGTCACCGTATTGAAAGTCACGCTTTGGTTGAAAAATCGCATGCTGTGATTTTCTGGCAACCGGGTTGCCCATTGGCGAACAAAACGGCTTATCTCTCCTCCGCCAAGCCCGTTACCTTGTCCATCATAAAGTATATAAACCTTTTTGGCGCGATACATCAATCGATAAAAATGGTATGAAAAAATGGCGTTTTTTTCGTCTCGAGTTGGAAGCCCTAACTGCTTTTTCATGTCATAAGGTATCCACGAATCATCGATAGCTTTTGCGGGCAATATTCCCTCGTTGGCTTGTGTGAGAATCACAGTATCAAAATCCAACAGCCTTGTTTCAAGCATTCCCATAATCTGTAAGCCCTCTAGTGGCTCACCTAAGTATGACAATTTATGGGTTCCGATTTGTGCCTTGTATATCGCACGCAAGTCGCTGATTTGTTTGATAAAAGGGTGCATACGCAGCTGTAGATCCAGTTGATGAAAGAGAGTTAAAAACAAATGAATCGACTCTAACTGTCGACTGTCTTCGGGTTCAGCTGTCGTCAACAGCAATTGAAGTACTGTACATATCGATTGAATGGCCTCTATTGGGTTGTTCCAAGAAGAAAAAAGAAAGTCAAGGTCTTTGAATAGTCTAGTCTTCTTCAGCTGGTTTGTGGTCAAAAACCGTTGGTTTCCTGAGATTATTGATTGGGCAAACTGTTTCGGGTCTTCTAGTTCGTTTTTTAAACAGTATGTTCGAATCGATTCATGGGTCAGGATTTGCACGATTGATTTATAATAGAACCCCTTTTTTGTTTGGTTCATCTGCAAGTCAAATAGGGTCTCAACAACAACAGCAATGGGTTGCTGTTGCAAGGGTTGTCCCATAGTGATGTTGAGTTTGTTAACCTCAGGGGGCAGAGCGTGAAGAACCGGATTCAGCAGGGATTCATCAGGAAGAACAACTGCTACGCGTTCCCAGCCGTGGTTTGTTATTGAAAGCTCCTTAAGAATGCTTCCGACCTGTTTTGCTTGCGCAATCCGTCCTGCGGTTTCGATAACCTCAATCTCTTTTTGGTTTAAAAACGTGTTGTGGCTCCCCAAAAAGGGTTGGTTATCGTAGTAAGGCCAATTTTTGTAGCTATTCAAGTAATGCCCCGATTGTTCTTGCGGGTTTTGTAAAAAATAGGTGTCCGCATCCCAGTATATTTTTCCGCGATTTTGTGCCAGAATAGATTGGAATAAGGTCGACTCACTTTCGGTTAGTGCATTAAACCCACAAATGATAAAGGTGGTATTTGGTTGAGCTTCTAAAAAGACCTCCAGGTTACGAACCGCTTCACGACAAAGCATTCCCGTTGTTCCATACCCTTTTTGTAAAAGAGCAGAGAAAAACAAATCATATATTTTTGGTAATCCTTTCCAAAAACTTAAATACCGGTGTACAAATGCGTTATCTTCCGAACCCCATGCTTTGATCTCTTGCATTCCAGCCAGCAAACTAAACACCTCTTTGCGATGTAAAAGATTCCTGTCTATCGCGTCTAGGTCACCCAATAAGGTGTCCCCCCATCCTAAAAAAGTAACAAAATCATCCCTTTCTTCGATGCCAACGACTTGACAATAACTATTATATAATGCAAACAGTTGTTCCATTTTTGGTGGAGCATCAAGTCTTGATAGGTTGTGGATGAATGAATCAATATCTATGATTTCAGGGGCAATCGTAGGGCTATCGAGTTGAGAAATAATGGCTTGGGTTAAATGTAGTGCTGATCGTTTGTTGGGCACAATAAAACACAGCTCCTTCCAGTTGGGGTTGGAAAGTGAACTCACTACCTCATGCAGAAAACTATTGTTCATTGTAGAATAAAAATAAAAAAACGCAGTGAGTTCACTGCGTTTTTTCTGTTGCGTTATTTGTAGGTACTCTACTCCACTGCAAAATCTACTCTACGGTTTTGTGCGCGCCCGTCAGAGGTGTTATTATCGCCAAGTGGTTGAGATGAGCCATAGCCAACGATGCTTAGCCGGTCTGGGCTGATTCCTGCTCGAACGAGATAATCGAGAACTTGACTTGCTCTGAGTTCTGATAGTGGTAGATTGATCTGATCGTTTCCTGTAGAGTCCGCATGCCCTTCAATGATAATTTTCGCCGTACTGTTTGCTTCAATAATACGGAGGGCTTCGGAAAGTTGCTCTTCGAAAGCCGAATCAATTTCAAATGAGTCTGATCCAAACTTAACGGACAATTCCTCGAGCCCTTGAATGGGATACTCTGGACAACCTGCGTTTGAGGCTGTTCCGGGCACATCGGGACAATTGTCATCTTTGTCAAAAACTCCATCACCATCTCGGTCTGACCATGGGCAGCCGTTGTTTTCGACAGGACCAAATTCCTCTGGGCAATTGTCATCATTATCAGCAACCCCATCTTCATCTGCGTCAGGACAACCATCTAAAGTTGGTATTCCCGCAACTTCTGGACATGAATCATATTTGTCAGCAACCGTATCCCCGTCCATATCGGGACAGCCTGCCAAAGCTGCTAAGCCCGGAACGTCTGGACAATCGTCATCACTGTTGCGAACCCCATCTTCGTCGTCATCCGGACATCCATTTAGCTCCGGTAAACCAGGTGTGTTCACACATGCGTCTACATCGTCTTTTACTCCATCTTTGTCAGTGTCTCCGTTTCCAAAAGCATAGCTAAAACCAAATAGAAATTGATTCACATAGTCGCCGTTATCAGTTTTGTCGCCAATTAAATCGCTAACATCCCTCGAAAATGTTTTTCTTTTTGCCTTGAGTGTCAAGCCGAAACTTTGATCAAACATATAAGTTAACCCAAATCCTAAGTTGGTCGTGATGTGATCAAAGTCGTTGATGTTCGTATATCCAGCTCCTAGACTTAAAGTGGGATTTAGGTTCCCTGTATCCAAAAAGGCCGTAGATGAAAAAGAAAGCCCTCCATCAACACTGAAATACAAGTCTGGATTCTCAGAGGGGTTACTTGTAATTCGATCGACTTGATTCAGAGACCCCCCAACTTGAAATGATATCCCCTTTCCGAGATATCGAGAAACCTCTAAATAGGATAAGTATTTTGAATAATTAATTTTGTTGTCAAATTTAATCCCATCATTACCGGTTTGGTATTGGACCCCTGCTCTTTCGTAAAACTCTACTGCGTTTGCCCCAAGTGTGATTTGCCAAGGGTTGACAGCTGTTTGCCCATGTAAAATCAAAGCTTGGGCTCCTAAAATCAGAGTAAATAATATTCGTTTTTTCATTCTCTTCTTAGATTGGTTTCGCTGCAAAATTAGTAAATATGTTCTAATGAGACTTTTTGATCCACATAAACGATTGTTTTTTGGGTAATTTGGTGCCCTAGTTTTTCAAAAAAAGAAGCGTATTCGAGGAGTTGGTCTTTGTGTTCTGGTCTGGGTTTTCCCGTTTTATAGTCCAGGATAGCAACCGCTTTATTTGGATGCACTACAAAGCAATCTGGTCGTAATGGCGAGCCGTCCGGACGTAAAAGGGTTCTTTCGTTGTATTGGGTGTTGTTGGGGTTGAAAAAGCTCTCCAATTCCTTGTGGTGAACAAGTTGTTCAATTATATTTTGAACATGATCCAGCTGGTCCGTTCCAATATTTCCTTGACTGTGTGCATATTGTACAGCCTCTTCAACATCTGTTTTTACATAAATCCGAGCCATAATTTCATGGAACACATGCCCAAAGTCAACTGCATTGTTTTTGTCTTGGCTTCCAAAGGGTTTACTTTTTCGGAATGTGGCATCAACATTCGGGTTTACAATCCATTTTGCGGTTTTTGTCGGTCTGCCTATTGGTGAGGTGACAAGGTTTGTGGTCAGCTCCCCGACTATGAATTGATTCTCCTTACATTTTGGCAAATCGTTTATACGAACATATTCTACAAATAAATCTGCATACGTATTCGATATTTTTTTGGGGTCATAGCTTATGATATGCAGTTCCTTTTCGGGACGAGTCATGGCAACATAAAGGATGTTGAGCGCGTCTAACACTTGGGTTTCTCTGGCTGCCTCATAGATCGCTTGGTTTTCATCGCTGATTTCTGAAAACTCTTTGTTCAAACCAACCAGCAGAGAAGAAAAGCCTGCAAATTCACGCTGTGGCACATCGAGCCAATGTGTTGTGGGTTGAGTGGCGTAAATTTTTGTTTCGGCAAAAGGAAAAATAACTATTGGAAACTCAAGGCCTTTGGCTTTGTGAATCGTCATTACTTCTACTGCATTATTTTTTGATGTTAAACGAATCGATCGTCGATCTTTCACACCCTCCCAATGTGATAAAAACCCTCTGTCGCTAGTCGCCTTAATTTTTGTGTATTCTGTAATCTCTTCCAAGAATCCTGAAAGGTATGGGCAAAGGTTTGGTGTCATTCCAAAAGCATCGATAGTATACTCTACCGCTTCATAAAGGTTTGCTCCAGCAAATCGTTTGAATGAAAACGCGTGCTTATCAGTGTTGATTTGCTCGACGAAATCTTTAATTGGTTTGTTGAGTCCGTGTCGATCCCAATCATAAGCATCTTGTTCATCAGCCCGAAAATAATCCAAAATTACCTTCCGAGAAACTTCATCACTTGGATTTAACCGCAATCGAATCCAGCTCAGCAACACGTTGACTGTTGTGCTTTGGGAAAGAAGTAAAGTTTCTGCTGAAATCACATCGATTTCTTGCTGAGCTAAATATTCTGTCACCAAAACCCCTTGATTGCGTGTGCGTACCAAAACGCAAATTTCATTGCGCTTGTAGTTACGGGTTTCACATTCGATGATGTGTTGGTGTATGGCTTCTAAATAATTTGGTTCGCGCTCGTCCAGTGTGTCTCCGTCAACAAATGTAAATGTCACGGCCCCGCCTGGTTTGTTGTTGGTTTCTTGATTGGCTCCCTCTATAAATAGGTTTTGATAGTCTAGCGTTCTCAATTTTGACGCCGCTTGTTTGAAAAGGCTGTTGTTTGTCGTTACAATTGTGTCTTGGCTTCTGTAATTTCTCGGTAGTTTAATGGCTTCTGGAGAAATAGAAAAAGGCGTTTCTCCCTTGGTAAGTCGCATAAACTGCTCGGGGTAACCCCCGCGCCAACGATATATGGATTGTTTGGCGTCCCCAACCAATAGTACTGTGCTGTCTGTGCCTCCTGTGGCATTTTCCAATAGAGGAATAAGGTTTTTCCATTGCAAAACCGAAGTGTCTTGAAACTCATCAATATAAAAATTTGTGTATTTAACCCCGAGGCGTTCGTAAATAAATGGAGTTGGCATGCCGTTTATTGTTTCATATAAAAGAGGGTTAAGCCCACTTAACAACCTTGTGTCTTGCTTCTCTTGCAGTTCTTGTGTGGTTTGATAAATCGCATGAAGAGTAGAGAGCGGAACGCGCTGTCTTTCAATAAGTTCAAGAAGGGTTTGTTTGTTTTGTTGATGAGCAACCTCATCTATCCACCCGTCGATGTCGCTTTGCAAACGACTCAGGGCGTCTCGTTCGTATTGGCTAGCAGACTTTTTTAATAGCTGTCGATTTTGATTTTGGCTCCGCAATCGTTTGCTTGGAATTGAACTTGGGTTTGATGACTGACCTTTCTCCAGTTGATTGAGAAGCTCTCTATGGGAAAACGACGCCTCATCAATGTGTAAGTTAATGATCTTTTCGTGCAATGATTTTGATCGGTTATTAATGACTTCAACGACTTCTGCCATTTGAATCTGAATTTGATTTTGTAAATGCAAAAAGTCTGTCCACGTCTTGTTGCTCATTTGACGAAACTGCTGGTAATGATTTTCATTATAAACCAGCGGTGCAATGTTATTCAGGTCATATGAAATGTCCCATGGCCGATTGTCTTTGGCTTTTTGAATCACAAAATCCGTGAGAATTTTTGTTTGTTTCTTGTTTTCTCCAGTCTGTTCTATTAAAAAATCTACGGCCTGTTCTAGAAGTTGGTCCGTTTCAAGCATCAATTCAAAGCTAGAGCTCAGCCCCAAGTCTCTAGAAAAAGTGCGTGCGATTTGATGGGTCAAACTGTCAATGGTCGTAATCGAAAAATGGCCATAGTGTTGAAGAATATGAGATAGGGTTTGCGTGGCGCGTTGTTGTATTGTTTGCTTGGTTGTGCCAGACGACTCAACAATTTCTAAAAAAAGCTCTGTCGGTTCAACAAGAATCTTCTCAGAGGAAAATTCTTCTAGCTGCTTCAAAACACGAGTCTTCATTTCTTGCGCCGCTTTGTTTGTGAATGTTATGGCTAAAATTGACTGGTATTTTTCTGGGTTATCTGACTTTAAAACCGTCTGTAAATAATGTCGCACAAGGGCATAAGTCTTTCCTGAGCCTGCAGAAGCGTCGTAGATAAGAAATGATGAATTCGATTTTTGTTTCAACGGGTTTTAGTCATCTTGTCAATTGTTTAATATTACATAAATTTGTGGTTCATCACAAATAAAAAATTATGTCTTTCGAACTACCTCAACTTCCTTATTCGTATGATTCTTTGGAGCCGCATATTGATGCGCGAACCATGGAGATACACCACACTAAACATCACGCTGGGTATACTGCAAAACTCAATGCGGCTATTGCTGATACCCCCCTTGAGGGCCAGTCTATTGAAGACATCCTTCAAAATTTAGATATGAACAATGGGGCTGTTCGCAACAATGGTGGTGGGTTTTACAATCATTGCCTTTTTTGGGAAGTGATGAGCCCTAGTCCGAATGCCCTTTCGGGTGCTTTGGCAGATGCCATTCAAAACTCATTTGGCTCCTTTGATGCGTTTAAAACTGCATTTAGCGCTGCTGCTGCAACACAGTTTGGATCAGGATGGGCTTGGTTATGTGCTCATAAAGGGGGGCGTTTAGAAGTTTGCTCAACCCCGAATCAAGACAACCCTCTGATGCCAGGGGTTGCGTGTGATGGCGTGCCAATCCTAGGGCTTGATGTTTGGGAACACGCCTACTATCTCAATTATCAAAATCGCCGACCTGATTATATAGATGCTTTTTTTAATGTTATTGATTGGGGGGTGGTTGCAAATCATTTCGAGAGTGCCAAATAAATAATCGTAAAAACGATCGATACAAACAAAAGGAGCGTAGAGCTCCTTTTTTTATAAAATAAAAAAGGAGGAAAGACTCCTCCTTTTTTGCCCCAAATCTTACCATGAACTTAACCTACTTATGTTATGGCTTTGCTAAAATACATTTTTTTTTAAACCAAATCGCTTTTTAGAAAAATTTCTGGGAAATTAGGCCGAAAGTTTCTTTGTTGTGTATAAATAAAAAAGGAGGAAAGACTCCTCCTTTTTTGCCCCAAATCTTACCATGAACTTAACCTACTTATGTTATGGCTTTGCTA
>MDTD01035211.1_pt1 | contig 13404 bp, 8 predicted proteins | sample 811221 | NCBI WGS metagenome assembly MDTD01 (sample SAMN05326646, study PRJNA326480) | marine metagenome | isolation source: seawater | place: Pacific Ocean: South West | collected 2011
CGACCGATGACGGCGTGGTCATGGCGACCTACCTGCGGCAGTCCTTCGACGCGTCCCGTCCGCGGACCGTCGAGGAGATCCGGGCGGCCGTCGTGAAGGCCGGGCTGCGGCGTGTGCGACCCTGCATGATGACGACGGCCACGACGACCCTGGCGTTGATTCCAGTGCTCACCTCCACGGGCCGCGGTTCGGATGTCATGGTCCCCATGGCGATCCCTTCGATGGGGGGGATGATGGTCGCCGTCGTGACCATCTTCGTCGTTCCCACTCTGTTCTGTCTCGCGCAGGAGCTCCGTCTCCGACGCGAGTCCGGTCGTCGGCGAAAGAGCTCGGCGATCACTCAAACTCGATCAACATGAAGACGATTCTCACCCTCTTTGCGCTGATTCTCGGCGCTTCACCGGCGCTTGCTCAGAGCAAGGCCATCAATCTGAATTGCCCGATCGGCAAGGAAGCGATCGATCAGGAGACCTTCGTCGAGTACCAAGGTCACACGATCGGATTCTGCTGCGCGGGCTGCGACACCAAGTTCCTGGCATGGGACGAGGCGCGTAAGGACGCCTTCGTGAAGACCTCGCTCGCGGCGCAGCAGCAGCCCAAGCCGGAGCCCAAGCAGGAGCCGAAGGAGGAGCAGGCGAAGCCGGCCGCTTTCGTGGGAGATCCCTACCTGTTGGAGACCTGTCTCGTTTCCGGCAAGAAGCTCGGGTCGATGGGCAAGCCGATCGATGTCGAGGTCGAAGGCCGCGCGATGAAGCTCTGCTGCAAGGGGTGCATCAAGAAGCTCAAGGCGGAGCCGAAGAAGTACCTGGACGCGCTGGATCGGCAGATCATGGAACAGCAAGCTGCCCTCTATCCGACGAAGAAGTGCCTGATCTCGGGCGAGCTTCTTTTTGAGGACGGCGAGTACACCGGCGTGGACATCGTGGTCAAGAACCGCCTCTTCCGCGTCTGCTGCAAGCGTTGCGCATCCAAGGTGAAGGCGGACCCAGCGCCGGCTTTCGCCAAGCTCGACGCGATGGTGATCGAGGCGCAGTCCAAGGCCTACCCTCTGGAGACCTGCCTGGTCCGGGAGAAGAGCAAGCTGGGCTCGATGGGTGATCCGGTGAAGCGGGTCGTCGGCATGCGGCTGGTGCAGTTCTGCTGTGACTCCTGCCTGCCCAAGTTCGAGAAGGACCCTGCGGCTTATCTGAAGCGTCTCGACAAGAAGGTCACGCCGGCGGCGCAATCCCACAAACATGACGGATCGTCTCACTGATCCGGTCTGCGGCATGGAGGTCGCGGAGGCCGACGCGGCCGCCGTACGCGAGTACGGCGGCCAGCGCTTCGGCTTCTGTTCGGCGCGGTGCCTTGAGCGTTTCGACGCGGAGCCGGGCGCGTACGTGACCGACTGCGGCCATGTACGCAAGAAGGAGCGGCAGCGCGACTCGGGTGACACGCGGATCTATATTTGCCCGATGCACCCCGAGGTGCGGCAGGAGGGCCCTGGATCCTGCCCGAAATGCGGCATGGACCTCGAACCAGAGTCGCCTTCCGGGGCGGACGGCGAGGACGATCAGGAGCTGCGCCGCGTCGCCCGCCTGACTTGGTGGAGTGTCGGTCTGACCGTGCCGGTCCTGGTGCTCGCGATGGGCGACATGGTGCTCCCGGGTGCGCCCGTGGACTCCTGGTTGGGCGCGTCGTTCGCGGACGCGCTTGAGTGGATCCTGGCGAGCCTCGTTCTCTTCGTGACGGGCCGGAGCTTCTTCCGCCGTGGGTGGGACTCTGTCGTCCACCGCTCGCCCAATATGTACACCCTCATCTCGCTGGGTGTGCTGGCTGCCTATCTCGCGAGCGTGGTCGCGATTCTCGCTCCCGGGGTGTATCCCGAGGCGGTGCTCGACGAGGCGGGGCGCGCCCCGCTCTACTTCGAGGCGGCCGCGGTGATCATCTCCCTGGTCTGGCTGGGACAGTTCCTCGAAGTGCGCGCGCGCAGTCGAGCGGGCGCGGCGATTCGCTCTCTGCTCGAGCTGACTCCCTCCAGCGCCCATCGGCTAGCCGACGACGGAGAGGAAGAGATCGCGGTGTCCCAGGTGCAGGTCGGAGATCGACTGCGCGTGCGCCCCGGCGAGCGGGTGCCCGTGGATGGAACGGTCCAGGAAGGAAAGAGCTCCGTCGACGAGTCCATGATCTCCGGCGAGCCGATTCCGGTGGCCAAGGAGGTGGGGGACTCCGTCGTGGCGGGGACCGTCAACGGGACGGGGGGCTTTGTCATGGAGGCTTCTCACGTGGGCGGCGAGACCGTGCTCGCGCGGATCATTGATCTGGTCGCCCGGGCACAGCGGAGCCGCGCGCCGATTCAGGGTCTGGTCGACCGCGTCTCGGCGGTCTTTGTTCCGGCCGTGCTCCTAAGCGCGGTCATCGCGGCGGTGATCTGGGGCTCGGTCGGTCCTGAGCCGCGCTCTGCGCACGCGCTGCTGGCCTTCGTCTCGGTGCTGATCATCGCTTGCCCATGTGCGCTGGGCCTAGCCACGCCGATGTCGATCCTTGTTGGAACCGGGCGCGCTGCCCAGGCCGGGGTTCTGTTCCGAGACGCGGAGGCCATGCAGACGCTGCGCGACGTCGACACGCTCGTCCTCGATAAGACTGGCACCCTGACCGAGGGCAAGCCTGCGGTCACCGCGCTCGCTCCGGTGGACGGTGTCGAGGAAGAGGAGCTACTGCGCCTAGCTGCCAGCCTGGAGCAGGGTTCGGAGCATCCGCTGGCGCAGGCGATTCTGGAAGCCGCGGACGAACGCGGGCTCCCGCTGCATGCCTCCGAGGACTTCGAGTCGAAGACTGGGCGCGGTGTCGGGGCGACGATCCAGGGGCAGCGCGTGATCCTTGGCAACCGCACCTTCCTCGAGGAGGAGGGCGTCGATCTCCCCGCGTCGATCGAGGTGATGGAGAAGCTGCGCGACGAGGGCGCGACGGTGATCCTGCTCGCCCGCGGGCAGGAGTATCTCGGGGCTCTCGGGGTCCGGGATCCCATCCGCGACAACGCTAAGCAAGTGCTCGCCGACCTGCGGGACCAAGGACTGCGGATCCTGATGCTGACCGGCGATCATGAGCGCACCGCCCAAGCGGTCGGCGCCGAGTTGGGCATCGAGGAGGTCGTCGCGGGCGCCTTGCCCGAAGACAAGGTCCAATGCGTCGAGCGCCTGCACAGCGAAGGCCGTCGCGTCGCGATGGTCGGCGATGGAATTAACGATGCCCCCGCGCTGGCCAAGGCCGAGGTCGGGATCGCGATGGGCAGTGGGACAGACGTGGCAATGGAGACTGCCGGCGTGACCTTGCTTCGCGAAGACCTCTCGGGGTTGCTGCGGGCACGCCGCGCCAGTGTTGCCACGATGGCCAACATTCGTTCCAACCTGTGGTTTGCCTTCGGCTACAACGGCGTTGGCGTTCCGGTCGCAGCCGGCGTGCTGTACCCCTCGATGGGGATTCTGCTCAACCCCATGCTCGCGGCGCTTGCCATGAGCCTGAGCTCGGTGTCGGTGATCCTCAACGCCCTGCGGCTGCGTCGCGCGAAGCTGGAATAGCGAACAGGTGCACGCGCTTTCCGCGGGATTCTCCCTGTGCCCCACTTGGATAGGGGTTAAGCGAACGCGCCATGAAGCAGCACGTCGTCATTTTTGAAGCTCGCGGGGGTTCCGACAAAGGAGAGTACGGCTACCGTCCCGACTCGAAACCGATCATCGATTCCTTGTCCGAGCGCGGCTGGACCTCGGAGATCGTCTTCTATCGGGACGAGGACCGCGGCGAGATTTATCGTCACACCCTGGAGCGCGCCGGGGCCTACGTCAGTCGGGTCAACCCGGGCAATCTGCGTGACGAGACGGGCTACTTCCAGATGCTGCGCGAGCTAGTCAAGCACGGGGTCGTGGGCCTGCCGCACCCCGACGCGATGATCAACTACGGCGCCAAGAACTGCGTCGAGAAGCTGAAGGGCACCGATCTGGTGCCGCGCGACGTGCGCTGCTACTACGACTTCGAGACCTTTAAGGCCGAGTTCCCGCGCAGCCTGACCCACGGGGTGCGGGTCGCCAAGCAGAACCGCGGCTCGACCGGCGAGGGCATCTGGAGGGTCGAGGTGATCGACGAGTTGCCGGCCAACGCAACCGCGGTCAAGCTCGACGCGCGCGTCAAGTGCACCGAGGCGAAGGACAACCACGTCGAGGAGATGACCCTCGGCGAGTTCATCGACTTTTGCGTGCAGTATCTCGATGGCGAAGGCGGGATGATCCTCGACATGCCCTTCCTGGAGCGGATCAAGGAGGGCGAGATCCGGGTTTTCATGCTGCGCAACAAGGTGGTCAACATCGTCCACAAGAAGCCGGCCGACGCGCCCGATGCCTTCTCGGCCACCCTGTTCTCCGGGGCGGAGTACAGCTACCAGCACCCCAGCGAGTGGCCGGACCTGGTGAACCTGGTGCAGAAGAACGTGCCGCTCATCCGCGAACGCCTGGGCGGCTATGACCTGCCGCTCATCTGGACCATCGACTTCATCCTGGATACGGATGCGGTCAGCGGCGCGGACAAGTACGTCCTGGGCGAGATCAACGCTTCCTGCGTCGGCTTCAGCACCCATCTGGAGCTGAGCGAGGACGTCGCCGACGAAATCGTGCGACTGATGGAAGCCGAAGCCGTGGTCAACCCGCGCTGGATGGCTTTTACGGCCTAGTCCACGCGGCGCAGCCAGGCGCGCTGCAGCCCGGTCACCGGCAGGACCTCGACCGTGATCTGGTCGCCGGTCTGGCCGGGCTCGCCGCCGCTGGTGAGGATCTCGAAGCTCCAGCCCGGCGCGCCGTCGGGCCCGGCCTGCAGGCGCTCGCGGACTAGCAGCCGGGTGCCCTGGACTTCAAACCAGGAGTACAGGCTGTCTCCGAGCAGCGTGGCCTCGAGCACGATGCCGTTCTGTTCGTCGATCGCGTACTGCCCCGTGGCAGCGTCGCGCTCGATCAGCAGGTAGTTCCGGGTCTGATCGCCGGCATCCCCCGAGTAGATCGTGGTCCAGGTATAGACGCCCGGGTCGTCGGTGGCGGCGACGATCCGCTTCATCTGAAAGCGCGGGGTCAGCGCGCCGCCCGGTGTCGCGGTGTGCACTGCGCCTTCCCAGCTGCCGATCCAATCGCCGGGGAAGGAGGGCGGCGTCGCGCCCGGGCCTTCGGGAGTGGCGCGGACCTGCGCGCACGCGCCCATGATCAGGGTCAGCCCGATACTGCGCGCGAGGCGGATCATGGGTCGACCCGGAACATTGGATAGGGAGTCGGGAACAGGTCCCCGACGCGGGCGAGATCCTCGCGGGTGATGTAGCCCTGCATCAGGCGGCCTTCGTCGATCGAGGCCTGGGTGTGGATCTGCAGGTGGGTGTGGGTAAACCACTGGCCGCTGTCGCGGCGCGCGCCGATGCGGGCGAAGGACGCGCCGCGCTCGATGACCTGGCCCGGCTGGACCTCGAAGTCAGTGCGGACGTGGCCGTAGAAGGAGTAAAAGGGCTCCTGGTCTTCGTGGTCGCGGCCCGGTTCGTGGCGCAGCACCACGTAGCCGCCGTAGTTGCCCACACCGTCGTCGAGGCCGCAGGCGTGGACGGTGCCGCCCAGCGGGGCGAAGAGCGGGACTCCCTCCGGCACGATCACATCGAGGCCGGCGTGGATGACGCGCCCTTCATCGATCATCTGCGGGAAGGGGCGCAGCAGGGTGGCGCGCTCTTCGAGGTAGTGCCCCAATCCCCAGCTGCACTTCGACGCTTCCAGTTCGTCGAAGATCTGGCGCTGAAAGCGGTCGAAATCGCTGCTCGCGTAGTCGGCGACGCGCGGGTTATCCGCCGAGAAGTCGAAGACGTGCGGATCGCCCTGAAGCAGATCGCCGAACAGCGGCGCGGGTCGGAAGGAATCCGATCGGGTGAGCTGGAGGTATCCCATCGGCGCCGCGCAGTCTACGCGACGCGTCGATCAGTTCGCGAACGGTTGGTCGATCGACGGCGAGGGTTCGGTGAACCAGCGCGGCCCGTCCTCGGTCATGTAGAAGTGATCCTCGAGCCGCACGCCGAACTCGCCCGGCACGCAGATCATCGGTTCGTTGCTGAAACACATCCCCGGCGCGAGCGGAGTGTGATCACTGCCAACAAGGTAGGGGCCTTCGTGGATCTCCAGTCCGATGCCGTGCCCGGTGCGGTGGGGCAAGCCTGGAAGCTCGTATCCGGGCCCGAAGCCGCGGGCCTCCAGGCTGCGGCGCGCGGCGGCGTCGACTTCGCTGCAGGCGACGCCGAGCTGCGCGGCATCAAAGGCCGCGGCTTGCGCTTCCTTCTCGGCATCCCAGACCTCGCGGTGGCGCGCGTTGGCTTCGCCGAAGACGTAGCTGCGGGTGATGTCGCTCTGGTAGCCGTGCAGGGTGCAGCCGGTGTCGATCAGCACCATGTCGCCGTCCTGCAGCGTCTGCGGATGGGGCACGCCATGCGGGAAGGCCGTCGCCTCGCCGAACAGCACGATGCAGAAGCTCGATCCGCCCGGCGCGCCCAGCCGACGGTGCGCGTCGTTGAGGAAGGCCTCGACCTCGGTGGTCACGATCCCCGGCCGCAGGATCGAAGCCGCGGCCTGGTGCGCCTCGAGGGTCATGTCCTTGGCGCGCTGCATCAGCGCCAGCTCGGCCGCCGATTTGCAGCCGCGGCAGGATTGGATCGCCGGGCCGGCGTCGACCAGGGCGAACGCCGGGGCGACGGCTGCGCGGATGCTCTCGGTCAGGAAGAAGGGGGCAGAGGGGTCGATTCCTAGCTTGCCCGCGGACACGCCGAGCGCCTGCAAGGTCTTGTGCAGCAGCGTGTAAGGCGACTCGTGCTCGTGCCAGAGCGCGATCGGGCCGGGGATGGTCATGCGCTGCTGCACGGTGCCCTCTTCAAAGTAAGGGGCGAGGTAGTGCAGCTGTCCATCCGCCGTGATCAGCGCGCCGACCAGGCGCTCGCTGGGGTACCAGCTGGTGCCGGTGAAGTAGAGCAGGTTGGCGCCGCCGTGCAGGTAGACCGCGTCCAGCCCCGCCGCCTGCATGGCTGAAGCGAGGGCCGCGATCCGGCTGCGGTGCTCTTCGGTCTGGATGGGCGTGACGCCCGCGGTGCGATCGCCGAGCTGCTCCAGGGCTGCGGCGGGGGTGCTTCCTCCGACTCCAATCGTCATGGCAGGAATCGTACGCGCGACGCGGCCTCGGTGGGCCTTCTCGTCCGATTCTCGGATCGCAGCACCCGGTGATGGCTTCGTGGCGGCTCTGCGAGGCTTCTTGGGGGTCGAGAAGGGGGAATCTTGAAGATTGATTGATGAATCGAAGTGCTTTGGGGGACTCATCGCTCCGTGTTCTCAATTGCTTCTCGCTTCGCACAAGCAATCCCACGAAATCGCCTTCGAATCTCCGTTCCACGCGATCTTCACCGAGGTCCTGCAAGCCTCCCACACTCGCGGCCTAGCATTCCGCGGAACGTGCCAGGTCATTGCCCTTCGTGCGACTTGGTCACGGTGTTCCCCAAGAACCTCCCTCAGAGAACCCTCGATCAGGAGAAACCCTTGAAACTGAGCCTTCCCAAGTCGGCGGCTGCCGTGATGCTCGGCGCCGCGCTGGCCAACTCGGCCGCAGCGCAGACCACCCAGAGCGAAGTCTTTGTCACCTCTGACATTTCGACTTCCACCACCTGGACTGCCAACAACACCTACAACCTGCAAAAGCAGATTTACGTCCTCCCGGGCGCCACGCTCACCATCGAGCCGGGCACCATCATTGCCAGCACCACCGGCCTCGGTGGCTCGCTCGCGGTCTCGAAGGGCGCCCAGATCTTCGTGCAAGGCACGAAGGACAACCCGGTCATCATGACCTCGAAGGACGACGTTGCCACCTGGATCGGCGGCAACCCGGACACCGCGACCTGGCGCGAAACCGCCAACGAGTGGGGCAACCTGACCATCATGGGTGGCGGTTACATCTCGGAAGATGCCACCACCGGCAACGTCCCGACCCCGAACGCGAGCAACGTCGCGGCCATGGAAGGCCTCGTCGCTGGTTTCGCGGGTGACCCGAAGGTCCTCTACGGCGGCGGCAACGACGACGATGACAGCGGCTCGATCAACTACCTGTCGCTGCGCTACGGCGGCAAGGTGATCGGTCTCAACAACGAGCTGAACGGCCTCTCGCTGGGCGGCCTCGGTCGCGGCACCGACATCAGCCACGTCGAGATCATGAACAACGTCGACGATGGCATCGAGATCTGGGGTGGCACCGTCAACCTCCAGTACGTCAGCATCTGGAACGTCGGTGACGACAGCTTCGACATCGACCAGGGTTGGCGCGGCAAGGCGCAGCACGTCTTCATCGTGCAGGGCTTCAGCCTCGACGCCTCGCAGGGCTCGGGCGTGGGTGACAACGCCATCGAGACCGATGGTGCGGAAGACTCGGACTGGCAGCCGGTGACCAGCGCGGTCATCTACAACGCCACCGTGGTCGGTCAGCCGATCGACGGCGACGGCCTGACTGCCTGGCGTGACAACGCGCGCGTCCAGTACCGCAACTGCATCTTCATGGATGGTGGCGAGAAGGTCGTCCGCTTCGACGATGTCGACGGTGACGGCGCCCAGGGCTACGGCCACAACGGCACCACCAGCTGGGCCGACACCTGGACCACTCCCTTCGACAGCTACAGCACCGTCAACGCTCCGGCGAACCCGGCCGACTTCTACAAGTCGCAAGTCGACGGCAACCTGGCGGAGATCAAGGACTCGGTCTTCTTCAACAACAACGACTACGCCGAAGCGCTGGCTCGTGGCATCGACGCCCCGGGCAACAACAACGTGATCGAGCCGGCCAGCATGCCGATCAAGGGCATCACCCGTGACGGCTCGGTCGTCAAGGGCGGCAAGGTCATGCAGCGCGTCACCAAGATCGACGTGCGTCCGACCGCCGATGCGATGACCTCGGCTGGCATGGCGCCGAACGACGGCTTCTTCACCACCGGCAACAAGTACCGCGGTGCCTTCGATCCGGGCAACCCGAACTGGCTGCACGGCTGGAGCGCTGCGGACGCCATGGGCTTCCTCGGCGACAAACAGATCATTGCTGACATGGTGATCGGCGTCACTCCGGTGGCCCGTCTGGTCGTCAGCCCGAACGTCACGAAGGCGACCGTGGTCCGCAACGGCCAGGTCCTCTGCGACGAGACTCCGATCTCGGCCGGTGGCGGTGTGTTCAGCTTCAACTGCGGCGGGACCGTCGTGAACATCAGCCGCGTCGGTGGCTCCTACCAGTGGACCGTCCCGGCCATTGGTGCCAGCGGCAAGCTGCGCATCATCGACCTGTAAACCGTCCTGAAACGGTCATTCAAAGGGCTCCCGGCGTGCCGGGAGCCCTTTCCCAATTAAGTGAGGGGGCACTGTTCCCCATCGATTCTGCGAGCAAAGCTCAAGATGTCTTCTCGACTCCTTCTTGCATCACTCACTCTGGGATGGCTCGGCCTGCTGTCCTGCTCTGGTTCGGAAGAGCCGACGCCCCAGGATCCGGTCGGCTCCGAGGAGTCCAGCGAGGCCGGGCTCCGCGACGGGCAGCTCGCCCCGGAGCTGCACGCGCTCCTCGAGCTGGCCTTTGAGGCACCCAGCCGGATGCCCAACAACCCGCACCTGAAGAACAAGGCGCGGGGCCAGGAGGCGGCGACTCAGGCTGCGCTCGCGACGCAGCAGTTCGCGACCGCCTATCGCTTTGCCAGCGAGATTGAGAACTGGCGCAAGGGCGCCTGCTACGCCGACCTGGCGGCAGCGCTGCTGGATCAGGACGCAGCCACCGAAGTGCAGTGGCTGCTCGACGCGGCGATGGAGGTCGCGGAGGCGCCGGCTGCGGAAACGGTCGACCAGGAGTGGCGCCGCGACCGCGTGCGCTCGAAGGTCGCCGCGGTCTATCTGAAGCTCGGCCTCGAGGACGAGGCCAAGGAGACCGTGCGCGGTTTGCAGGCCTCGGAGACCACCTACTTCGAGCAGATCCTCGCCGCGCAGCTCACGCCCGAGCAGGTGGACCAGCAGCTCGACGTGGTCCCGGAGCTGATCCAGAGCGCCAACTTCGAACAGCAGGTGTCGATCCTCACCAACGTCGCGCTGCTGCACAACGGCCACTACGAGGACGAGGCGCGACGGACCCGCGCCAAAGAGGTGCTGATGGCGAACTGGGGCAAGCTGCCCGTCCAGGTCCATATCGATCTGATGATCCAGATGGCCGAGGGGGCTTTGGAGCATCAGGATGCGGCAGGGGCCGTGGCGCTGGCCGACGAGGCCCGCACCCGCCTGGGTGGGGTGGACCTCGCGGCAGAGACCTACATCGCCTTCCGGGCGCAGCTCGCCAAGGTGCTGGCCCGCGCCGAGGCCGCGCCGCAGGCGATCGATGGCCTGGACGCGGCGATGGCGATCTACGAAGCCGAACGCTCAAGGCTCGTGGACATGTTCCGGGCGGGCGTGCTGCGACCGGTCGCTGAGGCCTATCTGGTTGCCGGGGCAACAGAGCGCGCGGAGGAGATCTACCTGCTGGCGCTCGAAGAGGGCGCGCTGAATCCCAACTCGCGCCCGCGCGCATTGGATCTCACCGAGACCCTGGCTTCGATGGTGCGCTTCGGCTTTGTGCCGACCGCGCAGCTCAGCTCGAAGATCGAAGAGGTATCTGCCGGCCTGGGAGAGCCTTGGTAGGAAAGCGGAATGCGGCGGAAGGGCGTTGACGCAATGTTCACTTTCATCCGCGCCCATCTTCATCTTTCCCTCGCAAAACTCGCCTAGCCTTCCGCGCCACGTCTGCGCTGCCTCCCACAACGAGCGCAAGAGCGTTGCGATCCCTCCTCATCCCTGAATCCGGAAGCCCAGCTTTGCCCACATGGCGCTCGATCTGGCTGCTGATTGCAGCAGTCCTGTTGTGTGCTTCGAGCGCCGAGGCACAGCAGGAGGCGCCGGGAGCGATTCGTGGTCGCGTTTACAACCGTGACTTCGAGATGGTGCTTGCCGGTGCAACCATCACGGTGGTGGAGGCAGAGCGGACCGCGACCTCGGGTGCGCAGGGCGACTTCCTGATCCGCGATCTGCCCCCGGGGCAGTACACGGTCATCGTCTCGGCTTCGGGCTTCGTCAGCCAGGTGCCGCCGAAGGTCTTGGTCTCGCCCGGCGGCGTCTACGACCTGGGCACGATCGAGCTGGCGGCGGACTTCACCGAACTGGAGGAGTTCGTGGCGCAGGACCTGCTGCAGATGGACACCGGCACCGAGGCCGGGCTGCTGCAGCTGCGCATCGAGAGCCCTTCGCTGATCGACTCGATCAGCTCGGATCTGATGAGCAAGGCCGGCGCCAGTGACGCGGCGGGTGCGCTCAAGCTGGTGCCCGGTGCGACGGTGAAGGACGGCAAGTCGGCGGTGATCCGCGGCCTGCCCGACCGCTACGTCAGCTCGCAGATGAACGGCGTGCGGCTGCCGACCGCGGACGAGGACAAGCGCGCGGTCGAGCTGGACCAGTTCCCGTCGGCGGTGATCGAGAACATCCAGGTCTCGAAGACCTTCACGCCGGACCAGCAGGGCGATGCCTCAGGCGGCGCGGTGGACATCCGCCTGAAGGGCCTGCCCGACGAGTTCTTCTTCGAGTTCAAGAGCCAGATCGGCTTCAACTCGCAGACCACCGGCAACGACGAGTTTCTGACCTACCGGGGCGGCGGTGTGGGCTTCTGGGATGACGGCGCCGAGCGGCGCGCCGAGCAGGAGAACGGCACCAACTGGGATGGGGCCGTCGGCGTTTCGAGGGGGAGCGCCTCGGCCGATCACAAGTGGTCCGCCGCCTTCGGGGGCAGCCACGAGTTCTCCAACGGGGTGCGCTTCGGCGGTCTGCTCAACTTCTTCTACGAGCGGGACAACTCCTATTACGACAACGGCATCGACGACTCCTACTGGGTCGAGGAGCCGGGCGAGGGCCTGGTGCCGAAGCTGGGCCAGCGCGACGGGGCGAACACTTACAAGACCCAGCTGCTCGACGTCAGCCGCGGCTCGCAGGAGATGCAGTGGGGCACGCTCGCGACCTTCGGGGTCGAGTGGGAGGATCACCAGCTGGGTCTCGTCTACCTGTCGACCCAGACCACCGAAGACACCGCGACCCTGGCCGAGGACACCCGCGGCAAGGAGTACTTCTTCCCGGGCTACGATCCGGGCGACCCCACGACCCCCGGCCACGAAGAGCCGGACGCCGCGCCGTATCTGCGCCTCGAGACCCTTGAGTACACCGAGCGCAACGTCACGACCCTGCAGCTGAACGGGCGTCACACCTTCACCGATGACGGCTTCGGCCCCTTCGGCCGCCCGGAGTTCGACTGGACCCTGGCCGACAGCTCGGCCTCGATGAACCAGCCGGACAAGCGTCAGTTCGGCTCGGTCTGGTTCGGCGATCGCATCGCCGGCGGCCTGCTGATCGATTCGAATTTCCGCCAGTACAAGCCGGACGCCAACTTCACGCTGGGAAACCTGCAGCGGATCTTCAAGCGGATCGACGAGACCAGCTCGCAGTACTTCTTCAACCTGAAGCTGCCCTTCCAGCAGTGGAGCGGCCTGGACTCCTACCTGAAGTTCGGCGTCTTCGACGACGAGGTGAAGCGCAAGTACCGCCAGGAGTCGTACTCGAACTTCACCGACCCCAACAACTTCTTCAACGGCGACTGGGACGAGTTCTGGAGTGAAGCCTGGGGGACCGAGGATCACATCATCACCGAGGCGCTGGTCGACGTGGACTACGACGGCGATCTCGATGTTTCGGCCACCTACATGATGGCCAATATGCCGCTCCACGAGCGGCTGACGATGGTCACCGGCGTCCGCTTCGAGAAGACCAACATCGACGTGGTGCTGGATCCGGAGGAGGAGGCCAAGTGGTTCAAGCCGGGCTTCCCGGGCCTGATCGAGCTCAACCCCGGCGACGGCGACGCCTCGATCTCCGACAACGCGACGCTGCCCTCACTGACTTTCATCTGGGACGCGACCGACACCTTCACGGTGCGGACCGCCTTCGCGCGCACGATCGCCCGACCGACCTTCAAGGAGCTCACACCTGTTCTTCAACAGGAATTCCTCGGGGGACCGATCTTCATCGGCGATCCTCGCACCGGTTTGAGCTCGCTCGAGAACTACGACCTGCGTCTGGACTACACGCCTTACCCAGGCGGTCTGGTGTCGGCTTCGTACTTCATCAAGGACATCAAGGATCCGATCGAGTACGTCCAGCGCGCCCAGCCTTTCGACTACACCACGCCGGTCAACTACCCGGAAGGCGAGCTGTCGGGCTACGAGCTCGAGTTCCGCCAGGATCTGGGTTACTGGACCGAGTCGCTGGAAGGATTCTCGATGGGCGCCAACGCGAC
>MDTD01048433.1_pt1 | contig 13404 bp, 9 predicted proteins | sample 811221 | NCBI WGS metagenome assembly MDTD01 (sample SAMN05326646, study PRJNA326480) | marine metagenome | isolation source: seawater | place: Pacific Ocean: South West | collected 2011
GCGACTGCACCATGCGCGGCGGATGGCCGAGCTGCGTCGAGAGTCGATTGGTCGCGTCGCTGCCGCCGTGCACCAGCACAACAGCCCGGCGGCCGCGCAGGTCGTCGCAGATCGCGTCGGGGATAATCCCGGAGGCGCCGCCGATTTTGATGATGGTGGTCATGATGCTGAAGTTCAAGCCGGGAAGATCCCGGCAAAGTCGAGCCCGCGTGTCTCGGGCAGATCGTGCATGAGGTTGAGGCACTGCACCGCGCTGCCGGCGGCGCCCTTACCCAGGTTGTCGAGCGCCGAGAGCAGCACCAGCCGCCCGGTCGTTTCATCGCGCGCCCAGCCGAGGTCGGCGTAGTTGGTCCCGTCGAGCAGCTTGAGATCGGGGTGACGGAAGGCGCCGCTGCGCTCGTGCACCGCGCGCAGAAAGGGCTCCTCGGCCGTCGCCTCGCGGTAGATGGTCCACAGCTCGCGTTCGCTGGGCAGCTGCTCGGGGAAGAGCTGCACCGTGGCGGCCGCGCCGCGCACGCGGTCGATCGAGGTGATGCTGAGGTGCACCTGGCGGAGGCCGTGCAGCTGTTCGACCTCGGCGGTATGACGATGGCCGACCGGCGCGAAGCTGCGCAGCACTCCCGAGCGCTCCGGGTGATGGCTGCTCGCGCGCGCGCTGCGCCCGCCTTCGGAGCTGCCGGCCTTGACCTCGGCGATCACCCGCCCGTCCGCGGGCAGCAAGCCGGCGCGCGCCAGCGGCAGCAGCGCCAGATTGACCGCGGTGGCGTTACAGCCCACGCCGCTGACCCTGCGCGCGCCGCGCAACGCGTCGCGCCGTGCCTCGGGCAGCCCGTACACCCACTGCCCCAGCTGCTCCGGGCAGGGGTGCGCTTCGCCGTACCACTGTTCATAGTGCTGCGGCTCGCTCAGCCGAAAGTCGGCCGAGCAGTCGAGGATCGCCGTCGCCAGCGATTCCAGTTCGGGCAGGCGAACGGCCAGCGCGCCATGGGGCAGCGCGCTGACCAACACGTCCACCGGCTGCAGCTCGGCAAGCGGCACGAAGCGCAGAGCAGTGCGCCCGCGCAGATGCGGGTGCAGGCGCGTCAGCGGTTGGCCGGCTGAGCTCTCCGAGGTGGCTTGCACCACCTCGAAGTCCGGGTGCGCGAGCAGCAGGCGCAGCAGCTCGCCGCCGACGTAGCCCGAAGCGCCGGCGATCGCGACCCGAAATGGTGCCGGGGACGACGCGCTCATCCCGGGACCCCCTCTTGGCTGCGGGTCAGCGCGTCGTCCACCATGCGACCGGGGATGTCGACCCCGGTGACCTCGATGCTGTTGCGGAACTCCATCGAGTGATTGACCTCGAGCACCAGCAGTTCGCCGTCGCGCCGTTCGATCAGATCGATGGCGAGTTGGCCGCCGCCGACGGCCGCCGCGGCCTGCTGCGCGAGGCGGACCAGATCCGGCTCAAGCGCGCGGTTGGCGGTCTGCGCGCCGCGGGCGGTGTTGGTGATCCAGTGCTCGCTGCGCCGCTCGATGGCTGCGATCACTTCATCGCCGATCACGAAGACCCGCAGATCGCGCCCCGGCTTGTCGACGTACTCCTGCAGGAACAAGACGCCGTGGGTCCAGTCACCCAGGGTGTCGCGGTGCTCAAAGACGGCCTCGGCGGCGTCGCGGTCATTCAGCCGCGAGGCCAGGCGGCCCCAGCTGCCGACCGTCGGCTTGGTCACCACCGGGTAGCCCAGCTCCTCGCAGGCCTCCAGAGCCGCCTCCGGCGAGAAGCAGGCGCGGGTGCGCGGCGTGGGCAGCCCGTGCTCGGTCAGCGCGAGCTGCGTCCGCAGCTTGTCGCCGCAGGTCGCGATCACCGCCGGGTCGTTCAGGCAGGTCACTCCGTTGGATGCGAAGACCTGCATCGCGGCCAGCGAGCGGCCAAAGGAGAGCGAGCGGTCCCAAACTAGGCTGGCCGCGATCTCGGCGGGCGAGTCCAGGTGCAGCTGCAGCTTGCGCAGATCCTGCGTCTGGAAGTCGACCCCGCGCCGCGCGAGCACCTGGAGGAGCAGCTTCTCCTCCAGGCGCAGGCGCGTGTGCAGAAAGAGCAGCGGGTCGCTCATTCGCCCCAGTCCTCTTCGACTTCGGGAGCGAGCGCGAGTTCGACCGGAGAGATGGAAAGGACTTCCAGGTCGGCGCCGCAGTCGTCGCAGGGCAGGACCTCGCCGGCGAGCAGGTCGGTGGGGAGCGCCAGTTCGGCGGCGCATTCCGGGCAGGAGGCCGTGGTCAGAGTGGTGTCGTTCATGATGTTCGGTTTGCGGTGAAGTGAAGGGAAAAGAAGGTGGTGTCCGGGCAGACCTCTCCCGCAGACCGCACGCAGAGCGCCGGTGGGAAGAGGTCGAGGCAGGGCTCAGGCCGGGCCGCTTCGTCGACTCATCACGAGAAGAGCACGCGCAGCGCCGCCGAGCCCCAGGGTTTGGGCTTGGCCTCCATCGGTTGAGCGTTGCGGTTCATCGATTCTCGGTTGTGTGCGTGGCAAAGAAAAAACCCGCCGGGCGTTTGGCCCGGCGGGTGATTCGGTTTGCCTTGGTTTCTTAGGCGAACAGGGACACCCCAGCCGGACCTTGCGGGCCGCGCTTGGCTTTCGCCTTTTTCAGGGTGCTGCACTGTTGCATGGGAGCGAAGTGTAATGAGTGAATCAGTGCTGTCAACCAAGAATTCAACAGGGAATCGCTCAGGGCAGGATCTGGAGGCTCCGCAAGTTGGAATCCTGAATCGTGATTCCGTCGTAGGCGACCACCTCCAGATAGAAGGTCCGTCCAGCGGCGACTGCGGGAATCACTGCGTCGATGAGGTCCCCTCCGTTGGCATCCAGCGTGGACTGGAAGAGCACCTGGACGGGAAGCCCCAGGTCAAAGTTGTGTCCGTACTGGTTGCGCCCGGCGTTGGACAGGCTGTAGCTGAACCACTCAGTCGCAAACGGTGTCCCGTTGGACCAGTAGAAGCTTACGCTGTCGCCGGACGCCGCCTGCGTCGGCCCGGTGAGCTGAATCGGGTCACTAGTCACAGGCGTACGCGTGTGCACGAAGAGCCCTCCGTTGAGCATCGTGGTGCCGCCGATCAGATTGCTCGAGCAGCTGGCGAAGGCGATGCGGTTGCCGTCCGCTGAGATGCTGGCGTCGGAGGCGCTGTCATTGCCGAAGACCCCGCCGCTGCCGAGGTTGACGTTCTGCGTCAGCCCGGTCACGCGGCTGTAGGCGAAGACGTCCCCAGCGTTGTTGTTGTCCCCAGGAACGATGGATGGATCTGTCGTCTGATAGACGATCGTGTTTCCGTCCTCCGAGATGCGTGGGGAGAGACACTCGCGGGCCGCCTCGCTGCCATCCCAGCGCTGAGAGATGCGCGTGATCGAGCCAGTCTGGCGATCGCGGAGGAAGATGTCGGAGACTCCATTGGTGTCGCCCGGCACGAGATTGGTCGCGGCGGATTGAAAAACTACCCAGCGGCCGTCCGCGGAAACGCTCGGGTAACGGCAGTGACTGTTCGGCTCGCCGCCGGTGGACGTGCTGCTGATCCACTCGGTGACTCCCGTATTCAGGTTGCGGATATAGACATCGTCGCGCGAATTCCCCGCGCCGCCGGGCAGATTGGTGGAGATGGTCGAGAACACGACCCAGTCAGCCTGCGCGGAAAGGAAACCGTGTCGGCAGTCCTGATTGGCGGCGGCGCCGAGCGACGTTTCCGTCGTGCGCGTGGTGGTGCCGTTGAGGGTATCCCGGAGATAGAAGTGATTCCGGGTGTTGCCGTCAGGATGCATCTTGGCGCTGCGCGTCGAAAAGAGCACGTAGCGCCCGTCCGCGCTGAGCCCGGCGACGTAGGAGTCGTTATTGGACTGTTCGCCCGAGGTGCTGAGGCTGATGCGCTGCGTGCTGCCTGCGGCGCGATCACGCAGGTAGACATCACGCGCACTATTGGTATCCCCGGCGACCAGGTTGTCGGCGTAGGTCACAAAGGCGACGCGCTGACCATCGCCCGAGACGCGTGGCAGTTCGCTCAGCTTATTCGCGAGCCCGCCGCCGTCAGTCAGGCTAACGCGTTCGGTGCGGTGCAGCAGCAGATCGTGCAGATAGACGTCCCCGAAACCGCTCGGCGCTCCATCGAGATTGAGTGCGTCGGAGCTAAACACCGCGCAGCTTCCATCGGCGGAGATGCGCACATCGCTGCTGCCGCGGTCGCCGAGCGCGCCCAAGGAGTTGACGTTCACGCGGCGCGTGAATCCCTGTGCAGAAATGCAGGGAGGGAGGGCGACGATCGCCCCGAGCGTCAGGATGAATAGGCCAGTTCGCATCGCGTGGAATCTAGCACAAGATCGCGAAGCATTCGGTCTAGAATCGGGGCGTGATCCGCGCCGCCGCTGTCCTGGCCGTCTTGTGTTCCTGTGTGATGCCGGATCAGGAAGCGCTGCCGAATATGGTCACTGTGGCGCTCTGTCAAATGGAGGTCGGGCCAGACGCGGAGGCAAACCTGAAGGCGATCGAGAGGTCGATCGCAGAAGCAGGAGACAGCGGAGCTCAGCTCGTCGTCTTCCCCGAGGCCTGCGTCTTCGGCTGGGTCAACTCGGCTGCGCACGATGCGGCGGCGACCATCCCCGGCCCGATCTTCGATCGCATCGCGGCCGCGGCGCGGCGCGCCGAAGTGCACGTGGCCATCGGCATGGCCGAACGGGACGGACCCGCGCTGCACAACGTGGCCGTGCTCATCGATGACCGCGGCCAGCTGCTGGCCAAGCATCGCAAGCTCAACATTCTGAGCGAGCTGATGGACCCGCCCTATGCGCCGGGCGACGGCGAGCCGGTCGTGGTCGAGACGCGCTTCGGGCGGGTGGGCCTGCTCATCTGCGCGGACACCTTCCAGGAAGAGACGGTCGCGCGTGTGGCGGCCGAGCAACCCGATCTCATGATCGTTCCCTACGGCTGGGCCGCCCCTGCCGAGCAGTGGCCGCAGCACGGCAAGAGCCTGCACGCCTGGATTCAGAACACCGCGCGCGTCTGCCAGGCACCCACGATCGGCGTCGACTCGACGGGGCAGCTGCACGACGGCCCCTGGAAGGGCTTTGTCGTAGGCGGGCAAAGCATGGCTTGCGACGCAAGCGGAGCCGCGCTGATCCAGCTCGCTGATCGCAGCCCGGAGATGAAGCTCGTCGATATTCCTCTTCGCCCTCGCATTCAGTCATGACCGACCTGAGAATCGTCGCCATCTACGAGAAGATGGTCGCGACCCAGCCCGGCATCGAACGCAAGGGCAAGGCCAACCCCTACACCTCGATGAACGGCAATATGTTCAGCTTCATCACCAAGGAAGGCGAAATCGCGCTGCGCCTGCCCGAGGAAACGCGCCGACTACGGGCTCTGACCAGTTACACTGGCATTCGCGCCCACAGCCCCGCCGCAGTGTTGGAGATCGGCTACTGGCTCTGACCAGTTACACTGGCCGCCGAGGCTTCGAAGCAGCTGCAGGAGTTGGAGATCGGCTACGGGCTCTGACCAGTTACACTCCGCCGTTCGTCTTCATCCAGTGCCAGCAGTTGGAGATCGGCTACGGGCTCTGACCAGTTACACTCCGATCGCTCGCTGGAAGATGCCGTCCTTGTTGGAGATCGGCTACGGGCTCTGACCAGTTACACTTCTCGCGATCAACTGCTGGCCGAGCAAGCAGTTGGAGATCGGCTACGGGCTCTGACCAGTTACACTCGTGCCTGGATCGACGACGACCAGGTCGCAGTTGGAGATCGGCTACGGGCTCTGACCAGTTACACTCAGCTCGGCCCTGCGGTGACTTCATCTGACGTTGGAGATCGGCTACGGGCTCTGACCAGTTACACTTGGGTTGTCGGTGTAGTAGCAGGCGAACTGTTGGAGATCGGCTACGGGCTCTGACCAGTTACACTCCCGGTCTACTGGAACTACGGCATGCAGGCGTTGGAGATCGGCTACGGGCTCTGACCAGTTACACTGAAGTGGTCTCCCGGGCCATCGCCATTGAAGTTGGAGATCGGCTACGGGCTCTGACCAGTTACACTGAACCAGCAGGAGCAGAACCAGACCGAGAAGTTGGAGATCGGCTACGGGCTCTGACCAGTTACACTGCACGGCGGCGGGTCGAGCTTGGCGAGGGAGTTGGAGATCGGCTACGGGCTCTGACCAGTTACACTCAGATCGTCCGCCAGGGCGACATCTACCTGTTGGAGATCGGCTACGGGCTCTGACCAGTTACACTGGGAGTGTGGATGGTGAATCCCCTAGCGGTGTTGGAGATCGGCTACGGGCTCTGACCAGTTACACTGTGCACGACCACGCGCCCTTCGTCCCACCAGTTGGAGATCGGCTACGGGCTCTGACCAGTTACACTAGTCCAGCTCGTCCAGGGCCGGGAGTTCCCGTTGGAGATCGGCTACGGGCTCTGACCAGTTACACTCGAACAAACGCAAGTCACTCTGGAATAGTGGCTTGCGTTTTTTCTAGGAAACTAAAAGAGGTCAAGCTGACGAGGCTGTGACTCCGGGGCAACCGGAATCGCGCCCTGGTAGCAATCCATGCGTGAGAATTGCTTGTCGGTAAAGACGAGGATGCGCACCAGCCCCTCAGGCGGAACTGCCTGCTGCACACGGCGTCGGTGGACTTGAGCATTCTCTTCGGACGGGCAAGGTCGAGTATAGACCGAGTACTGGATCCGGGAAAATCCATCTTTTAGCAGGTATTCGCGGAAGCTAGTTGCCAACTTTCGTTGCGGTTTGGATTTCACGGGGAGGTCGAAGAGGACGAGAAGCCACATGGCGCGATAAGCACTTAGTCTCATCATGCGCCGTGCGTCGGCCATTGCGGAAGTGCGAGCAACCCTGCGGCATCGACCGCGCGCAGCTGCTCCGCAACAGAAGCGCGTAGTGCTTCTGCCAGGGTTGCAGCGGTGTGATCGAGGCTCGCCCAAAGAGGCCTCGTCCCTTGCGCCGTCCCCACGTCATGAGTCAAAACTTCAAGCGCGAATGCGCGCTCGTCCCGCCCGAGCCTTGTGCATCCGCGCGCGATGATCTTGCATGCTACGGCGTCGACCCAAGGCCGGAAGGGCTCCATCAGATCATCAGCAAGCGGGAAGCCGCTATAGCGGTTGTGATGGTGGATACCGTGTCCAGGATGAAGTCCGGCGCCAACTAGTGCACGTGCGCTGGCGGCGCGAAGGACTGCGTATCCATAGTTAAGGACAGCATTCGGAAAGGCTCCGTGTCGATCACGCCGGAATTGAAGAGTAGGATCGTGTGTGGTAAAGAGCTCGGCCCAGTAGGATCTTGCGGCTTGCGCCTCGACATTCGAGACATCTCCGCTGCATACTTGCTGTGCCAGCGTGTGTAAGCGCCTATGTCCCGGCTTTCCTTTGAGGAGTTGCCGCTGGTTTAGAATCTTCGCGACCACGATTCGTTTCCATAACTGCTTACGGAGTGGTTGAGAGGCAGCAAATTGATAGCGAATTCGCTCGGCATGAAGCCCGTTCCCGACGACAGGTAGCGCTAGAGAGCTTGGTAGGTGCTTCGCATCGCAGGCAAGAACAGCTGCGCCTGACGATGCTAGGGCGTTTAGTGCGCCGGAAGTGATTCGGATGCCAGACCCTTCCAGGGTGACGAGCCCAATATCCTCTACAGGAACTTGACTGAGGGTTTCTCCTTCGAGTTGAACGACAAGCTGAGCGTTGCGAATAGAAAGAGAAACCCCTTTTGTTGCAATAGCGATCGTGCGTTTCATGCGAACAGAGCGCAGGGCGTGCCTTACGCATCGTCCGGAGAAGGGGCGCGCCTTTAGTCTCCAGCCGGCCGAACTCGACCTAATGGGTCAATCGTCACCTTCTTAAGATGAAGGGACGTCAGCGCTCCAATGGACTGAATCCGGACCAGTGGGGACTTGTTGCCCTCGGAAGCTGGCCGAGCATCTCGGGCGTCGCGGAGGTATAGGTCTAGCCTGCTTCCAGGCTTGGGTTGCCCACTCATCATCTGGACGACGGCTAGTCGGGGCGACTCATCACCCGCACACTGTACTAGTACCGATTCCTTCCGGCTCAACGAGCAAATCAATTCAAGGTTGTCTTCACGCTTCCGAAGAACGGGATTCCCACAATTCTTGCGCGCGCGCTGGATCGCCTCGAAGGCCGGAATGACTTCGACTTTCGTATTGCCGTCTGGGTCGCGGAGGATCGCAAGGTGGTGGTTGTTTCCCAGCGTGACTCGTCCTTTGCGTAGTGGAAGCCCCGCTTTCATTGCTGAACCAACGCGAACTCGACGGATCGGGATTCCGGACAAGGTCGTAATCTCCGGGTTGTGCCAATCTTTGGGGAGGGTCTTATCTCCTTCGCGCCAGCCGCGCTCACGCAGCCTTTCCTGTATCCTCTCGCGCACGATGTCATCACGAATCCTATCGATCATGGCCGGCTTCAAGTCAGCTACCGGCTTGCGCGTGACGACCTGCCCCGCAAGCTCGCCGCTGCGGTCACGAGCCTGTCCGTAGAACGTCGCTTCATGCAGCGCGCCGCGAACTCGACGAGCCGGGCGATGCGAAACCAGGATCTGATCGAGGACTTCCTTGCAGTCGAACCGGAAGTCCTCCCACGGACGAGGGAAGGCGATGAAATCGCCATGCGCCTCACGAGCCTTCCAGAAGTCTTGATAGCGCTTGAGCATACTCCGGGACGAAGCTGCGACGACGATTGCGTCGATCGCGTGATGCCGGTGATCTGCACGTGACTTTCGCGGTTGCCCGTCCTCATCCTGCTGACCTGACAGGACGAGTTCTCCATGCTTGTCCAGGAGTGGAGCCAGGATGTCATTCAAGCCCCACTTCCGGCGCAGTTCCGCCGTCAGGCCTCCGCGTGTCGACTGGACGGCGCTCTCGCCCTGGCGCAGTTCGGCGGGGTAGAGAAGCTCAAGGTATGCGCAGACAGCGCGAGTGATGTAGCGCGTGTCGTTCAGTTGGCGCGCCGCAAACTCGTTGGCGGCGAGTTCGGACTGGCCGAGGCGTGCAAGCTTGGGGTCTAGGTTCTTGCCAGCGAAAGCGGTCCTCGCCCGCTGCAGGAGTTGGCGGTGCTGCTCGCTATCAGGGCTCAGCCATTCGCCCGGGAGTCGATCGCCTTTAGCGGAGTTCTCAGTGCGATGAACCAGCGCTTTGTTCATGTACGAGTCGTCCAATGAACGCCAGCGCGGAAGAATATGATCGACTTCCCATTCGCCTCCGAAGAGTTCGCTCTGAGGAATCGGGCGACCGGAGTAGAGGCATACTCCCCCCTGATCCTCCCAGAGCAAGATGCGATCCACATCCTTGCGACTGTTCGGATTACCTCCTAGCTGTTCAGCACGTGTGCGCGCGGCCTCGCGCCTTTTGCGCTGGGCAGCATTTCGCTTGCTTTTCTCGGCCCGTCCTTTCGGCCCGTCTTTCATCTCGCGGGCTAGCTCAATCACGATTTTGCGCGGGCGTCCGTGCGCGGAAATGATGGCATTAACAACCTTGCGAAGTTCTCCAAGTGCGCGACGAACGATAGGGTTTGTGATCTCCCGTAGGTTGTCTGGAAGTAGGGGGTCGACAAGAGATGGAAGTACTGCGAGAGCCTCCGGCTCAGCGGATTCCGGGAACTCGAGTCGGATTGCCTCGTCCTCGCCCTTTCCATTCATTAGATGCGGGATGAGCCGGCGGATCGCCGTGTGTGAATAAGCCAAATACCCATCGGAGGGACACCATTCAGCAAGCTTCCCTGCCTTGTCCGGAGATGCCCCATGGCGGACGCATTCATTCTTGAATCCCTCTAAGTCTTCGGTGTTGAGGAGAGAGTCTCGAAGCTCATCGCGGATAGCGTCGGCGAGCGAATCCCAAGTGCTGGTGCCGAAGCAGGCGCGTAGCTTCGATTCAACGGAATTCCCATCGAGGTGATTCCGCGCGCCGCGCTCCAGGTTGAAGACGGCATAGGGATCCGTTCCGACTTTCGCAACGATCTTGCGCAACTGGTCGAACGTCACCTTCTGGGAAATATAGAGGCGAGCCAGAATCAACTCACGCTCCTTCGCAGTAAGGGGCCGCTCGACGGTCGAGAAATGTTCTGAGACACGAAGGTTGTTTACCTCCTTCAGAATGCGGAATTGCTGCGCGCACCAGGCTGCGCGCGAGCCGCGCCGAAGCTCAGGGATAAGTAGACATCGCTTCGCTTGTGGTGATCGATGGAGATTTGCTCGTGATGACGCGCTTCTTCGTCGCTCTTCTGTGACTTCGAATGGGTGTTGAAAGAAGATGGTGCGCCGGAGGTCCTCGACGAAACCGTCGGTCAATACTTCTGTATGGTAAGCACGCTGTGCAGCAATGAGTTGGTCAAACTCTTGCACGTACATTTCCCTTCGCGTATGCGTATTCCGCAACCTAAGTGTGCCGCGCGTCAATGGGCAGCGACCATCGACCTGATTCTTGGATAGGTGGTATAGGTACTCACCGAGCGTTCTCGCTTCGGATGCAGAAATCGCCGACCGAAGATCGCCGATCTCCTTGAGCATTCCCTTTTCCTCGCTGGACTGGCCAGACTTCCGGTTCGACTTGAACCCTCTTCGCTGGCCAAGGTGGTAGATCGCGCGGCCAAGTTCGTGTGGAGAGAGCGCACTGTCCAGTCCGTGGGCTCGTAGTGCGTAGGGATTTGCGCTGAGAACTCGATCCAACTCAGCTTGCTCGGTTGGAAGGAGACCGCCACGGGTGAGTAGTCGTCTGAGGGCATAGCGTCTCGCGTTCCGGCGTGCGTGGTTGCGTCGCATCGCGCGAGCGGTACGTCGCTGTTGACAGAGTGACGATTCCTTTGCCGTGCCAAAGTTCTGCAAGCCTGCTTCGAAGACGCGAACGCCGACGGGCGGGTGGCCGGCAGATTGGGTGTCCAGAAAGCCCGTTACGGAATAGGACTCATGCCCGGCTTGGGTGGAAAACTCAGCAGTAAGAAGTGCCCATCCGATGGAGTTGGGGCCGAGATCGAGACCGAGTACGAAATCAGGCATATTCGCTCCTTAAACGAAGTGTAAATGGTTGCTTCGCATTGAGCGAAGAGTAGAATATTTTTAAGTGTAACTGGTCAGAGTTCGTCCCTTTTTTCACTAAGGACTCAGATCCGCAGGCTCTGTGCCCCGATGGCTTGCCATCGGGGCGCAACCGCTTTTTGGGGCACTTGCTGCCTGATTGAGGCTAGAGCTGAGTCGTCAGGTTTCGCTGGTGGGAGTCGAGGATCTGGACGCCGTCCTGGCTCACCACATCAAGACACATATGTAGATCAGTCAGCAGTCAGGGAGGGTCGGCCTAGCCGGTGACGAACCTCAAGGCTCTTTCGATCTACAAGCAGATAGTCGCGACCCAGCCCGGCATCGAAGGCAGAGGGAGAGCCAACCCTTGCGCCGTGATGAATGGCATCGTGTCTTCCTTCACACGAGAGCGGGCGAGATTGCGTTGCGGCAACTAGGGGTCGTGCGTGCAACGCACGGTGTCGGTGATTCAGTACGACGCAGTGATGCGGGACTGCGCGACGGTGCCAGAATTGGAGTTTAGCCCGCCTGCAGTTTTGGCAAGACTGTTCGCGCAGCGCGTGGCCTACGCGAAGGCCCTGCCGATAGAAACAACCCGAAGCGCACGCATTGACGGGCGCTCTGGGACACAGCCCGACGGGGGGCGCGGGCTGCCGCCTTAAGCGACCGCTTCGTCGCGCAGCGAGTTGAGCGCCGAGCCGGCCTTCCACCAGCTGATCTGCTCGTCGTTCAGCGTGTGCAGGACCTGGAAGCGATCGCTGCTGCCGTCGCTGTGGTTGGCCACGGCGAAGACTTCGCTGCCCGGTGCCAGCTGGTCCAGACCTTCGAGGGTGATGGTGTCATCTTCGCGCACCTTCTCGTAGTCCGCTGGATCGGCGAAAGTGAAGGCGAGCACGCCCTGCTTCTTCAAGTTGGTCTCGTGGATGCGCGCGAAGCTGCGCACGATCACCGCGCCGGCGCCGAGGTGACGCGGGCACATCGCGGCGTGCTCGCGGCTCGAACCTTCCCCGTAGTTCTCGTCGCCGACCACGATCCAATGCTTGCCCGCGGCCTTCAGGTCGCGCGCGACCGCCGGCACCGGCAGCTCACGCTCGCCGTTCAGCGGGTTGCGGGTGGTGCCTGCCGGACCGCCGAAGGCGTTGATCGCCCCGGTGAACATATTGTTCGAGATGTTGTCGAGGTGACCGCGGAAACGCAGCCACTTGCCGGCCGGACTGATGTGGTCGGTCGTGGTCTTGCCCTTCGTCTTCAGCAGCAGCGGCATGGCCTGGTAGGCCTCGGCCGGCAGCGGCTGGAAAGGCGTGAGCAGCTCGAGGCGCTCACTATTCGGGTCGACGGCGACCTCAGTCGATGCGCCTTCCGGGGTCGGGCCGCGGTAACCCTCGGCGGCAAACACAAATCCGTTCTCCGGAATCTCCGGCGCCGGCTGCGGAGCTTCGAGCTTCCACTCACCGTTCGGGCCTTCGATCGTGTCCTCCATCGGGTTGAAGGAGATCCGACCGCCGATCGCGAGCGCCATCACCAGCTCTGGCGAGCCGATGAAGCCGAGGGTCTCGGCGTTGGCGTCGTTGCGGCCGCGGAAGTTGCGGTTGAACGAGGTGACGATCGTGTTGCGCTCGCCCATCTCGATGTCGTCGCGCTGCCACTGCCCGATGCACGGGCCGCAGGCGTTGGCCAGCACCGTCGCGCCGACGCTCTCGAGCTGCTCCATCTGGCCATCGCGCTTGATGGTCTCGAAGATCAGCTCCGAACCCGGGCTGACCATCAGCGGCGACTTCAGCTCGGCGCCCTGCGCCTTGGCCTGCTCGGCCACATCGACCGCGCGGCAGATGTCCTCGTAGGAGGAGTTGGTGCACGAGCCGATCAGCGCATAGGACAGCTTGTCCTCGTAGCCCTCGGAGGCGACCGCGTCGTCCATCGCCGAGATCGGACGGGCGAGGTCCGGGGTGTGCGGGCCGACCAGGTGCGGCTCGAGGGTCGACAGATCGATCTCGATCACTTCCTGGTAGTGCGCCTCGGCGCCTTCGTCGGCGATGACCAGGTCGCGGTTCTGCTCGGCGAGGTCGGCGAGCTCCGCGCGCTTGGTCGCGCGCAGGTAGACGCCCATCCGCTCGTCGTAGGGGAAGACCGAGCAGGTCGCGCCCAGCTCGGCGCCCATGTTGCAGATGGTCGCTTTGCCGGTGCAGGACAGCGACTCGACGCCTTCACCGAAGTACTCGATGATCCGGTTGGTGCCGCCCTTGACGGTGAGGATGCCAAGCAGCTTCAGGATGATGTCCTTCGGCGCGGCCCAGCCGCTGAGCTTGCCCGTCAGTTTCACGCCCAGCACGTTCGGCTGCAGCACTTCCCAGGGGAAGCCGGCC
>MDTD01157454.1_pt1 | contig 13404 bp, 10 predicted proteins | sample 811221 | NCBI WGS metagenome assembly MDTD01 (sample SAMN05326646, study PRJNA326480) | marine metagenome | isolation source: seawater | place: Pacific Ocean: South West | collected 2011
GGATAATTAACTTTAAAATCATACAACATAAATCCTTTCCCACACCCTACATCTAAAATTTTTGCATCTTCTTTCAATTTATAATATTTAAAAAAATCTTTAACTACCGTTGTCCAATATTTGTTATTATAGGTATATCCTCCATATCCAAACCTTCTTTCACCATCAAAAAAATCTTTATCAAATTTTCTAGCTATTTGTCTCTCATAGTCTGTTCTTTCTTGGGCGGCAGCTTCAAGATTTCTTTTTGTTTTTGGATAATTTGCTAATAAATTTACTTCTTCCATCTATTGATTATTATATTTAAAAATAACATATTCAAAGCTGAATTATCCTTATGAGTAAAATTTTAAACAAAAAATTATCAAAGAATTTGAAAGAAAATGGATACATTTTTGTACCTATTGACAAAATTAATAAAATTTTTATCACAAAGGTAAGGACAATTATACATGAGTACTTATCAAAAAATAAAATTAGTCTTTTAAAATTAGATGAAAGTAAATTTTCTAAACATATTTTTGAATTACAAAATATCATTAATAAAAAAATAAATATTAGTGAATTTTTTTTTAATAATAATAAATTATTTAAAAAAATTTTAGATACTGATCAAATTGCTAGTCAATATTATTTTTACTTAAGGTGCTTTAAACCCAATAAAAATTCTAAAATATATAAACCTATTACTCTTCATCGAGAAACCTTTCAAGGTCCAGAATTTTTTAAAGATATCTATAATCTTTGGATACCTATAACAAATTGTTCAAAAAAAAATGCATTAAAGTTTGTAGAAAAAAGCCATTATTATACTGTAGGAAAAGATTTTAATATTAAAATAAAATCTACAAAAATTAAAAGAAAATCTTTTGGTCATAAAACTGGATTGCTTTACCAAGATAGAAAATTAAAATTCAATAAACCTGTAAAATACAAATTTTTATATAAAAAAAATAATTTCATTATATTTTCTGGAGAATTGATACATGGTAATGCAAAAAATTATTCTAATAAAATTAGATTTTCAATTGATTTAAGATTTATGAGTAAAAATAATATGAAATTTAATCCTATTCAAAGTTCCTCAAACAAAAAATACTTTCAAATATTAAAAATAAAATAATGGAAAAATTAAAAAAATTAATTGGACTCTTATGCTTTACCATTCATGATGGTTTTGAACATAAAAAAAATCTGAGTAAAATATCTTTTAATTTCCCAAAACCTGATTATGAAAATTTCCTCACAAATAAGTATTTAACATTGCTCAATTTAAAGATTTATTTTTTTAATATAATTAAATACTTAACTTTGCCTATTTTTTTAATTTTAAAAACGCTAAATTATAAAATTATATCAGTTAATCCTCACTCCATAGGTTCTTGTGTAGAAGAATTAGATGCTGTAATTAAAAAGAATTTAAATCAAGAGAATTATAAACTAATCTTATTTTGTCCAAAACTTTTTTCTGACAATATACCTGTGATTAAAACTTTATTTTCTAAAAATATTTTTTTACTTCACAATCCTTTCTGGTGTATTCTAATAATTCCATTAAGTTTTTTTAAGTCAATTACAATAAGCCCTTATTTTAAAAAAAATTATAATGAAAAAGTAGTTTTCCCTAAGCAATATTATTATGCAAAAAAAAATTATGTTAATTTTTCTTATGAAAATTTTGCTCATTTTATTCTTTTTAAAGAGCTATTGAAATCAGAAGATGCAAAAAATAAAATTAATTTAGAAAAAAATTTAGACACCCATTCTAATTACTTTAACAAATTAAAAGAATTGCATGATCTTAAAGGTAAAACATGTGTAATACATTTAAGAAATGAGAATACTTATAAACATAGAAATATGAATATAGATAATTATTATCTGACTTTTGATTTCTTATTAAATAATAACTATAAAATAATACTTTATTATAATAGTGAAATATCTGAAAAATTTAATGACAAAATTTTTCATATTAAAAAATTAAATGATAAAGATAAATTCAATCAGTTACTTTTTATTTATAATTGTGATTTGTACATAGGTAATTACTCAGGTCCTTTTCATATTGCTGATATTTTTAAAAATGATACGATCGTACTGGATACAGTAGTTTTCAACCATTTTGTTAGAAAAAAAAATTTTATAAATGTGCCAAAAAAATATTATGATGGAAAGCATAAAAAATTTTTAAAAATTGATCAAATATTTAATAAAAATATTGAATGTGTTTGGGATAAAAAAATATTAAAAAATTTAGAAATAGATCCAATTGAGTTAAGCGATAAGGAAATACTTGAAATAGTAAAATTTTATTTTAGAAAAGATAAAAATTTCTTTAATTTGAGCGAATTTTCATTTTATAAAGATATACCTTATAATAAAAATTTAGCTATAAACTACATTCCAAAAATTGATTTTTTAAAGGATATATTTGATAAATGAAAAAATTTGATCTTGATAAAAATGGCATAGAGATAGTTAAATTAAGTAAAAATATTAGAGCCTTAATATTAAGTGATATTAAAAAGAATATTTCTGAAAAATTAAAATTAAATAAAAATATTAGTTTTATTAAAATATCTCAGTATTTAAATAAATTAGACGATAAAAGTTTCAATAATTTATTTGGAAATGTTGCAAATAGATATCTTTCACAAAATGTTACTAGAAAAATAAATTCGTATATTAATAATTTTAAACTTAATAGAAATTTTAAAAGAGTGTTCTTGCACCAAATGACTCCATTAGATTTAAAGGAAAATAAAAAACTTAATAAAAATAATTTTTGTGTTTATTACAGAGTTGTAAGAAAAAAAAGAAAAGATACACTTTTTATTCATAGAGATTGCGATTTTTGGAAATTACACAGTAACAATAAGGAACTTGCGCCAATTATTCCAGGAAAGTATACAAAAAGAATTAAAATTTGGTTACCTATATATGGATGTAATTCGCAAAATTCTCTAAGATTTTTTAATCAAAGTCACTTACATAATATAAATTGTAAATATAAAACTGTTAAAGGATTAAAAAAACCAGAAATTGACAAAAATTACGTAAAAAAAAATAAAAAAAATATTGTAATGCCTTTTAAAAACTTTAAATCAGATGTTGTAATGTTCGATGACGAGTGTGCTCATTTTGCTCCAACAAACACGTCCTCTAATTTAAGAGTATCATGCGAATTCACTGCAATGGTTTTACAATAATATTAATTTTGAGATTTGTAATTAATTACAATATAAATTATTTTACATGACTGAAAAAATTTTTATTTCTATTGATATTTTAAAAGAAAACGATGTTGAATATTTTTTAAGTCATACAAAAAAATATTTTTATCAATCAATAAGAAAATTTATTAAGCAAAAAAAAAAATATTAAAATTATTGTTTATTTTACTATTAAAAAAGATTTTAAAAATTTTTTGCATAAAGAAATAGATAATTTCAAAAATTTAAAAATAAAAATTAAAAAAAATATAAATAAAAATACAGTAAAAGAAAATTACTTGCATTCTCTTAAATATTATAAAAAAAATAAATACAATATTTTTTTAAAACTATCTGGAGAAACTGTCATAGATGAAGACTTTGTTATTAGAATTTTTGAATATTTTAATAAGGGTTATGGATCGATATATAGTAATTTAATTGAAGTTTATGAAGATGATTTTGTAGAATACTTTAAGAGTAAAAAATTTAACAATACAAATAATGAAAAATTTCTTTTTAATTTTCTAAACAAAAATATCCATTTATATTCTTTTAAAAATATAAATTTAATTAAAAAAAAAAATTTTTTTATTTTAGAAAACAAATATCCGAGATTATTAGCATTTTGTAATAATGACAATAATCACTCGGTATTCATAAACAATTTTCAAAATCTTGGACAAATAGTTTTAAAATCATATTTAGATGATAGTTTTAGGACAAGATATGCGGTTACAAGCAAAATAATTTCAGAAATTGATAAAAATATTTTACCTAAAATTAATAAAAGTGAAAATAAATATAATCTAATCATAAGGAAAAAACCAATAAATGAAAACATTAATCACTTTGATGAAGTAAATAATCTTAATAAGATTTTTAAAATAAATAATGTGAGCATAATTAAAAACTTTATGTCGACAAACGATTTAGAAGTAGATTTTATGTACTATAAGAGTTTATATATTTATCACGTTTATAATGTGTATAAAAAGAAATTTAAAATACCATTATCTCTCATATTACTTTTAAGCTTTATACCATTTACAATAAGAAAAATTATTTATCGTTTAATTAGGAAAATATATTCAAAATCTGATCCATTTTATAACCATACGATAGACAGAATATTGTTTCATCAAAGTAAAAATAATTTTAATTTTTTTTTAAATAAATATTTTAAAAAATAATGAATGCAATATTTTTGACTTTTTGGGGAAAAAAATATTCAAACGATTTTTTACATTTATTTTTGCCTTGTCTTAATGAAAATTTAAAAATTTTAAAAAATAAAAAAAAAAAATACCATCTCGAAATTTGGACTCTTGAAAAAGATGCTAATTATATTAAAAAAAATAAGTTATTTAAAAGTATAAGTAAAAAAATAGATTGTTATTTTAGAAGTATTGATTTTATTATAAAAGAATCAAATATTAATAAATTTAACAAATATGAATTGCATGAAACAATCAGTTATATTTTTAAAACTTCAAAATGTTTTCAATATCAATATTTATGGTTTTTTTATCCAGATCAATTTTTCTCAAAAAAATTTATTTCAAATATAAGTAATCTAACCAAGAAAAAAAAAGTAGATTTAGTATTTATGCCGAGTTTACTTTGCCAAAGGAAGAAAATTTATGAACTATTTAAGTCAAAAAAAATATTTAAAGATAATTTTAGAAAAATATATTTAAGCACTCTAGATAAGAGTAATAAATACGTTAATATTAAATATATCAATAACTATCAATTTTTAAAAGTCGTAGATATTTATAAGAAATCATTAATTATTAAGTCTTTTCATACTCATCCCTTACTTATTAGAACAAAAAATAATTTTGAAGGTTTAAGATATCCATTTTATCCATCACACGATGAAGGTATTGCGAGTTTTTTTGCAAAAAAAAATATACATGTAATCAAAAATCTGAAGTCTGGAATTCTTGCGAGTGCAAGTCAAGTTACAAATTCTCCATTGATTTTAAATAACTCTATGAAAAAATCAATTTTTTCTGGAATGCTTCAATTCAATGAAACTCATTTAAAATCATCTGAGCAGACATTTGTTGATGGAAATGAAAATTCTAAAAAATTTAAAGAAAAAATTAAAAAGGTGAATAATAAAATTAATTTCTTAAGAAATGGATATAAAACTTTGCTAAAAAATTTAAATAATTACCCTAATGTAAAAGAAAATAAATACTTTAAAAGCAAAGATTATCCAAGTTTAATTGATAAAATAATTGATTTTGAAATTAAAATTCAAAAATTTTATAATCAAAAGTTAATTAATTATAATAAAAAAATATTTGACTATTTTTTAAAATATTCTCAGTTTAAAACTTATAATAAAAAAATAAGCTTTAATGAATTTTTTTTAAAATTTTTAAATACTAACAATCAAAAAGATATAAAATATCATAACTTTTTAGTTAAAATGTATTTTAAATGAAAAGAAATTTATAATGAATGTTTTTTTTTATACAGTATGGGGAGAATATTTTATAGATAATTTTTTAAAATATTCTTTTAATTGTTTAAATGAAAATCTTAAATCTATACCTCAAGAAAAATTATGCAACTCAAAGATAGAAATTTGGACAAAAAAAACAGACGCGAAAATAATAAAAAAAAATAATTTATTTAAAACATTAATAAAGAAAATTAATATTAATTTTGTATATATAGATGATCTATTACTGATAAATGAAATTTCAAAATATGAGAGATTAGCAATCATGCAAAATATTTTTATTACTAGCCATTTTTTAAAATATAAATATTTATGGTTTTTTTATCCTGACTCGGTTTTTGATAGTAAGCTTGTAAAAAACTGTATGAAAAAAATTAAAAGTAATAATCCAGACATTATTTTAATGCCCGTTCCACAAATAGATGAAGAGCCAATTATTAGAGAATTTAAAAAAAAAAAAATTTCGAATTTAGATATAAAAAAATTAATTAGAAATAATCTACATGAGTCTGTTAAATTATGGAATGTTGATAAATTAAAAAATTTTAATATTCCTTTATCATATGCAAAACATGAAGATACTCTGGTTTTTCAGAATTTTCATACTCATCCATTAGTATTAAAAACCTCAGGAAATTATAAGGCTTTTTTAAATCCACTTCACCCTTCTCTAGATGAGGGAATACCAGAGGAATTTGCTAAAAAAAAAAATTTTATACCTAAAGATGATAGGTTTGGAATTTGTGGAGGGTTATTAGAAAGAGATTTTCTTCAAAAAAATAAATTTCATTCTCAAACGGAAAAATGGAAACAAATAAAAAATAAGATGTCCATATCTATTTCTTTTGCGATAAGTCATTTAAACTCAAGTCATATAAAATTTTCACAAAAAAAATATTTTATGAACAAAAAAAATTCATCGAGCATAAACAAAAAGGAAATAAAACTAAATAATATGATAACCGAAATTGTTAAAGGTTATGATCATTATAATTCTTTATTAAAAAACCTTAAAAAGTTGGTTAATAAAAAAAATATATATATTAATAATATACCCAGTAATTTACTAGTTAATGAAAAACTCAGAAAAAATTTTCAAAATCTTGATATAATAAAATTAAATTTTGATATTTTTAAAAAAATCATAAAAAATAAATTTAGAAAAAATTTCAAAATTAAAAATATTAATATCCTGAATAATTTTTTAAATGAAAATATTAACAAAAATAAAAAGATCAAAAATTACAAATCTTTTTTGGCAAATATATACAAGCAAAATTTAATCTCTTAAATTTATTTAATTTTAATTTCGTTTTTGAAAATTCCCTTAATAGGACGATGCGAAATATATATTATAGTAATTTCTTTAAAATTTTTTAATATTTCTCTCATAATATTTTTTTCTGATTTTTGATCTAATGCATTTAAACCCTCGTCTATAATTAAAATTTGTGGATTTTTAAACAATACTCTAGCAAGTGAAATCCTCTGCCTCTGTCCACCACTTAACTCTGGTGCACTTGATTTAATTTTTGTGTCTATAGAGTTTTCAAATTTCCCATAAATATTTTCAAGACCACATATTTGAAAAATTTTTTTTAATTTTTTAAAGTCTGAAATTTTTAGATTTTTTTTTAAACTTATATTTGTAGCTAATGTGTCTGCAAAAATGAATGGGGTTTGCGAAACATATCCAATAATCGATAAAAAACCATTAAGATCTTTATCTATATCCGTTCCATCAATTTTAATTAAACCTATGTTTGGTTTAATTAAACCAGAAATAAGATTAACCAAAGTTGTTTTTCCACTTCCAGATTTTCCTGAAATTAAAACTTTCGCGTTTTTCTTAATAACATAATCAAATTTAAATTTTTTTTCAGACTGTGGATAATTAAATTCTACTTTTTCAACTTTTAAGTTATTTTTAAAAGATTTAATTATTTCTTTTGATTTTACTTCAGGCTTTTTAAAAGCCAAAAATTTTTCTAAGGTTGGAATTGTATCAAACAATGTTGAAGATGTTTGAATCATTGAAAAACTTCTATATAGACTAAAAATAATAGGCACACATTTAAAAACAGCTAAAAAATAAAAACAATAAAATGGTATTTCACTAACAATTATTTTTTCTGTTTTAATTGTTAAAAAATAAACAATAATTATCAAATATAATATAATTTCAACAAGTTGTTTTGGTAATGAAATAAGCCCTATTTTTTTTAAATTTAAATAAATTAGTTGGAAATTTAATTTTTTAAAATGTGAAAGAAAATGTTTCTTTAATTTAAAAATTAAAATTTCTTTAAATCCTGCTGAAAACCAGTTAGCTATTAAAGATAGATCTGTTCTTATATTAAAATCTTTAACAGAATATTCTTTGATTTTTGCTCTAGATATAAGGTAGGTGAAAACAAAAAAAACTGCTAGTAAAGATATAAAGAATAAAACTTTAAAATCAATAATTATAATTCCAGTTACGGTGATGGTTAAAATAAGAATATCTCTAACAATATTTAAATATGAATTCACCAAATCACCAATTTTATCAATTTCAGAACTTAAAATAATACCAGATTTTTGTAGATCTATTGTTGCAAAAAAATTTAATTTATTTGATAAAAAATTTTCATAAAATTTTGATCTCATATTAAATGAAATTTTATTTGAAATGTAAGTAAAGAGTAAATTATTCATGAAAGTTAATACCTGAGATAAAAACATCATGATTAGAAAAAACACTGCAAAATAATATTTGATAGCACTCAACTGGAGACCATCAAAAAAATTTATACTATTTATAATATCATTCTCTAATATTATTTCAGGAGCTACCAGTACTGTAACAAGAGGAATTACAGAAAAAATTCCTGTAAAATAAAAAAGGCCGGTTAGCAATAAAAAAAAATAAATTAAAAATGAAAATTTTGAAAAATTTTTGTTTAAAGTATTATGTGCAAATCCTAAAACGTTGATAATACTTATCTCTTTGTTTTTCATCTTAAAGTTTCTTACATGAATTAAAACAAAAATAATAGTGAAAAACTTTTTAATTAATTTTAAATTAATTTCTTTATTTCTCTATCTACAAATTCTAATCTAGAATTTAAAGTGTGTTGTTTTAAAGTTCTTTTTTGACCTTGTATACTTATTTTTTTACATAATTCCTCATTTCCTATTAAATTCTTTAATTTGTCTTTTAATTCACTAAAATTTTTATAAGTAACAACCTCACTGTCTGGTTCAAATAATTCTGTAATGTTATCTCTATATTCTGTTATCAAACAACTTCCCAGTCCAGTAGCTTCAAACATCCTATAGTTTCCACAATATTTGGTTGTTACATCAGTATGAATATTGATCGTTATGTCGCTGTTATAAATCTTATTTAGCATATCTAGACCAAAAACTGGTGGATGTATTTTTTTGGGCCATAGATCATGTAAGTATTTTTCACTATTATTGATTTTTTCTAAATCAGAAACAAAATTACTTAATATGTCGTTTTTTATTTTTTTATCTAAAAATCTAAATAGGTTGATATATTTATCTTTAAAAATATTTAATAAAAAATTTCTTACCTTTTCTTTTGAATTTTTACTATGAAATTCTATTTTTTTATTAAAGAATTCAGATGAATAACAATCAATTGAAAAATTATTAATTAATAATTCATTTAAATGATTAAATCTTGTTTTATAATAAGTACTTTTTGTATGTCCAGTTTGGCCGCAAAAAACTATTTCATTTGAATTATTTTTCTTAACAACCTTTTTTAAAATTTCTTCATCAAAAGAATGATACAATAAAGTGCTCATTAATCCTTTCTTTTTGTAAAAATCATTAAGTGTTTTAGTTGTACTAAGAACTAAATCAATATTTTTTAATTCATTATTAGGAAACCCATTATGACATACTATTTTTTTTAGAAATTTGAATTTATCCTTCAACTCAACAATTCTAGAACAATCAAATGGTGGATGTCCTCTAAAAAAAATAACATTTGGTTTAAAATAAAAAATTTGTTTTTCAAAAATGTAATATAATTTATCTTCGAAATTGAGATCTTTATCTAATTTTAAATTATTTTCCTCTAACCACTTAGCTTGTAAATCATAATAATTATAAATAATGTCTTGAGACATATTTCCCATTAAATTCATCTTTTTTGAAAATCCTGGAGTTTCTATTATGTATTCATTTAACAGTTTATTTAAATGATCAGAATAACTTAAATTTGAATATTCATTTTTTGTATTAATATTTTCAAAAATTGTTGAATAATTAAAAATAAAAACTTTAAAAATTTTATAACTCATTAATTTAATAATTTTTTAAAAGCAAATAAGCATTAAAATATTTCCAATAATCATCTAATTTTAAAAAATCTTTTTCTTTAATTAATTTTTCGACTTCTTTTTTTATTCTTACTCCATTCCATAAATCAGATTTTATAAATTTTATATCATTTAAAATATCAAAAAAGATATTTGAATTTTCCTCAAACATTCTGCTTGTTGGAGATTGCCATCCTATTTTAGTCTTTCTAAGTCTAATTTCATTAATTAGAATATTGTTTCCTGCTTCTCTCAATAAATATTTGGTATATCCATTTTTCACCTTTGATTTTGATGATAATGAAAATAAAAATACTACAATTCTCCAATCTAAAAAAGGCGGCCTAACCTCAACTGAATTTGCCATTGATGCTCTATCGATATTTTTTAAAATTATAGGAAGACTTTTATTATGTAAAGTATCATACAATTCATTATTAAAATGGTCATTAGAGTTCAATTGACTATCATAATTATTTATTAAAGTTTTCTTATTTTTATGAAAGTTTTTTTTAAAAACAAAATTTTTTATACTTGATTTTAAAATTTTAAAAGTATCACTTTTAATGTCAGGCTCTTTATTCATTAACTTATTATTAAGCTTTGTCTTTGGAAATTGAATTTGGGAATAGGTATTTTTTAATTCTTTAAGACTAATTTTATTTTTTAAAGAATATGAAAAATTATTAATTAATTCCTCAAAAATAAATGGATAACCTCCAAGCAATTCATCTGGCCCATGACCATCAATTGATACTTTTAAATTACTCTTATTCATCTCAGAATAATTCAAAAAAGATGAAAATGAGAAAAATTGCAAAGACTCTTGCATACTCACTAATTTGGATAATTTGTCATAGTTCAGTTTCGCATCAAAGAAATTGATATAGTGGTAATTATTATCATAATTTTTTTTTAAATATTCAAAGTATTCATACTCACTAATTTCCGAATTAGGAAAATCTACAAAAAAAGAATTAGTTTTTTTTTTTAGTTTTATATTTGCAAAAGCTTGTAAGGTAGAACTGTCTAAACCACCACTCAAGGTAAATCCATAATCGGCATCTGTTCTAAGTCTAATTCTTAAAGAGTCCTCTATAAGATATTGTAAATGCTCGGATTGTTCATTTAAATTATTTGAAAATTTATATAGATGATCTTTAGTTTCCCACCATTTTTTTATATCAATAATTTTTTTTAAATTTATTTTGATTGAACAACCGCCACCTAAACTATTAACATTTTTTAAATAAGTTTTATTTTTATTAAATATATTATCTGAGAATTTAGTTATTTCTTCATAATTTATTTCAACTGGAGCTTTTAAATATTTGAAAGATTTTATTTCTGATGCAAATGCAAAAATATTTTTATCAAAATAATAATAAAGAGGTTTAACTGCAAATCTATCTCTAGATAAAAAAATTTCTTGTTTAACTTGATCCCAAATTGCAAATGCCCAGTCTCCATTAAATAGTGTTTGACATTCCTCTCCCCATTCTACAAAGGACTTCAGCAGAACTTCCGTGTCAGTGTTAGTTGTAAATTTATATCCTAAATCTAATAATTTTTTTTTAAGTTCAACATAATTGTATATGCATCCATTAAAGGAAATCCAATATCTATCTAGATAAGAAAGAGGTTGATCAGCATTTGCACTTGAGTCAATTATTGATAACCTTCTATTGCCTAGTCCAAAATTAGCCTCTTTATTAATATAATAACCTTCATTATCAGGTCCTCGGTGTTTTAAAGTATTATTAAATTTCTTTAATTCATCAAATTGAATTTTTGAATTAAATGAAAGTATTCCAGAAATTCCACACATTAATTTTTAATTTATATTGATTTATTTTAGAGATCATTTTCTACTTAATTATTCCTTCAATGACAAAATATCTGGTATTATTATCTAAGTCAGAAAGCCACTCCGTTATTCTAGGCTCTGTTCTAAAAGAATGACTATATCTATCTTTGACTTCTTTTTTTGACGAAAAATATCTTACATGTGATTCAGAATCGAAATTTGGAACCATTGCAATTATTTTTGTTCCAGATTTAATTTTACTTAATAATATTTTATCCTCCTCTACATGTTCTAATACTTCTAAAATTATTACAAAATCGTAATCTATTTTTTTTAAATTTTCAGAATTAAGAATATCCTCACAAATAAATTTGAATTCTGGACAGACTTTAATTGCAATATCAATAGCTACTTTTGAAAAATCAATCCCAATGTAATTTTTGAAACCTTTATCGCGTATTAGTGAAGCAAGTTGTCCTGCGCCACAACCCAATTCAAGAATTAAACTAGGATTAGCGTAATTAAGTTTTTCTATAATTATAGACCAAAGATAATAATAAGGGGACTTAGTGTAATGAGGTAAATATAATTTTTGTCCTTCAGCACTAAGATAAGCTCCATCGTACCAATCTCGGCTTTTTTTTTCACCAATTATTTTTCTAATATTAGCATCTTGATTTTCAGTATTTATTTTTTTTGGTAATTTTTCTTTTTTAAAAACTAATTTTTTATAAAATTTTAATAAAATCGTGGGCACAAAGAGTTTAATAAAATTTTTAACCATTTTTAGGATTTGTTGAGTTTTTCCATTAAATTTAATGTATTTATAATTAATTTTTTATTAGATCTTGGTTTTAATTTTCCAATTAAACAACTGTAAAAATAATCTAATTCTATGTCTAAAGGAGGTTTTTTTGTATTTTTTTTTAATAAAATTTTAGAATCCTTACCAATACTTTTTAAACCACTCTTATTGTAAATAATTTTATTAGAAATATTTATTTCATGTGGTTTTAAATCGTCAAAAAATACGTTTTTTTTTGTTCCAAAAATTACTATATTTCTTATTTTTGCTGGATAATTCCAGCTTAACTTCAAAGAAACTTTTAGATTATTTGTAAATGTAATATTACTTTGAAAAATATCATATTTCTTATTCGGTAAAATACTCTGTTTAGTTGCTTGAATTTTTTTTATTTTTAGATTTTTAAATATATAAAATAAAATACTAATATCATGTGAAGATAAATTTTCTATAAGATTAATATCTGATCTCACTATTCCATAGTTTAATCTGTTAAATTCAATATATTTAATTTTTCCAAAATAGTTATTGTCTATTTTTTTTTTTATCAAATTAATAGCTGGATTATAAAGGTACAAATCTCCTGCCATTAAGACAAGTTTATTTTTTTGAGAAATTTTATCCAAAACTTTGTAATCTTTTATATTTAAGGTTATCGGTTTTTCTATAAATACATTTATTTTTCTTTCTAAAAAAAATTTGGAAATTTTAAAATGCGTTTTTGCTGGCGTAACAATAAATACTGCATCGATATTTGTATA
>MDTD01168263.1_pt1 | contig 13403 bp, 9 predicted proteins | sample 811221 | NCBI WGS metagenome assembly MDTD01 (sample SAMN05326646, study PRJNA326480) | marine metagenome | isolation source: seawater | place: Pacific Ocean: South West | collected 2011
TCATTGATAAGCCAATTGGCCGAGCTAGCTACGATCGAAAGCGCCAAGCCATTACAACGAAAGGCAGGAATGCCAGAACTGGTTGGCAAGTATTACGTCAGTTTCCACCATTTGGCTCGCATGTTGAATGCAAACTTGAAACCGGCCGTACTCATCAAATACGGGTACACATGGCACATATCGGGCACGGCTTAATTGGAGACCCCCTTTATGGCCGTGCTCCGCGCGGGGGACAAATGCCAGATAAAATTGCCCGATCTGCACTCGCGCAAATCCGGGCGTTTGAGAGACAAGCTTTGCATGCCACACATCTCGGCTTTGCCCACCCTGTTACAAGAGAAATATTCTCTTTTGAGACACCCTTGCCAGCCGATATGGCATCCTTACTAAAATTTATAGAAAATATCGTCTCAGTACGTGCAAAAGGTAAAAGTTGTATTTCTGACTAAGACTATTTTTGCAAAAAGTGTACGTTATTTGTTGTTTTTATGCTCTATTTGTGCTGAAATTAGAATTATGGAAAAACAGTTTTGCGAATAATGACCTTAATCTTGATTAGGGAATATGTTCTAACAATGCGGCTGATATGGGGGAACAGGCGCTATAACCACACCTTAGCGCTTCGGTACGATTAATAAAGTCTCAAAGGAGTTTCGCAATGGCCGGAAAATCAATGCTCCCAGCTCTAAGCCCCGACGGCAACCTTTCACGTTACCTCGAACAAATACGCGCGTTTCCCATGTTGGAGCCGAGAGAAGAGTACATGCTTGCCAAATCTTGGAAAGAAAAAGGTGATGTTACAGCAGCTCACAAGCTTGTCACCAGTCATTTGCGGCTCGTTGCAAAGATTGCGATGGGATACCGGGGCTATGGACTGCCGGTGGCGGACTTAATTTCTGAGGGGAACCTTGGCATGATGCATGCGGTTAAAAAGTTTGAGCCCGAAAAGGGATTTAGGTTGGCCACCTACGCAATGTGGTGGATCAAAGCCGCAATTCAGGAATATATCCTACGCTCGTGGTCATTGGTCAAAATTGGCACGACAGCAGGCCAAAAAAAACTATTTTTCAATTTGCGCCGAATCAAAGGCCAAATTCAAGCGATCGATGATGGTGATTTGAAACCTGAGCATGTTACCCAAATTGCGACACAACTTGACGTATCTGAAAGCGAAGTTGTTTCAATGAATCAGCGCATGGCAGGCAATGATCGCTCGCTGAACGTCCCTTTAAGTCGTGATGGTGAGGGTGCCGGTGAATGGCAAGACTGGCTGGAAGATGACAGTACCGATCAAGAAACTAATTTCGCTGAAGTCGAGGAGTACAATGCTCGCCGCGATGTAATGGTCGACGCCATGCAGGCCTTAAATCCCCGTGAACAGAGAATTTTGGAAGGTCGCCGTCTTGTTGAACCACCCCTTACGCTGGAGGATCTCGCCACCGAATTCAAAGTCAGCAGGGAGCGTATCCGCCAGATCGAGGTGCGAGCTTTTGAAAAATTGCAAAAAGCGGTGAGAGATAAGGCGACGGAATTACAGCTTTTGCCACATGTTGAAGAAGTTGAAGCCTGACAATACAAAATCATGAGTCCGAGGACCACGAAACGAGGTTCACATCCTGCCCTAAATGGCAAATGGGTCTTTTATCAAAATTGTATCTTCGCGTTCCGGACTGGTAGAAATTACCGCCACCGGCATTTTGGTCAGCTGTTCAACACGGCGGATATAAGTTACAGCGTTTGCTGGCAATTCAGCCCAGCTTCGCGCGCCATACGTGGTTTCTGACCAGCCGGGCAACTCCTCATAAACCGGCTTGCAAGAGGCTTGTATACTCGGGTTGGATGGAAGGTAATCAATAACTGTATCGCTGCCGTTAATCTTGTAACCGATACAAATTTTTAAAGTTTTGAACCCATCTAAAACGTCCAACTTCGTCAATGCCATACCGGTAATACCAGCTATTTGACCAGCTTGGCGCACCATAACAGCATCGAACCAGCCACACCGCCTTTTACGACCCGTAACTGTGCCAAATTCACGACCACGCTGGCCCATATTTTCCCCGTCATCGCCAAAATCCTCTGTGGGGAAAGGCCCGCTGCCAACACGCGTCGTGTAGGCCTTTGTAATGCCAAGGACAAGGCCAATGTTGGTTGGGCCGGTTCCAGCACCAGTAGCCGCCTGCCCAGCAACTGTATTACTTGAGGTCACAAACGGGTAGGTACCATGATCAATGTCAAGCATTACACCCTGTGCTCCCTCAAACAAAACACGCTTGTTAGCAGCATGCGCATCAGCAAGGCAGCGCCAGCTTTGTCCAACAAAGGCTAGAAGTTCATCGCGCATGGTCAAAAGATCTGCCTTAATTTTACCAGCATCGGCCATCTCTTGTCCGGCGGCACGAAGCCAGACATTGTGGTAAGCAACAAGCGTATCAAGTTTTTCATTTAACACCGATTCTGATGATAGATCGCCAAACCGGACTGCGCGGCGACCTACTTTGTCCTCATACGCCGGGCCAATACCGCGGCCTGTTGTTCCAATCTTTTCAGCACCTCGCATAGCCTCACGTGCAGCATCGACCGCACCATGGACCGGAAGAATCAGCGACGCAGACTCTGAAATAATCAAGCTAGAAGGACTTATGTCGACACCCTGATCACGTAAAATGCTAATTTCCTTCAGCAGATGCGCCGGGTCAATAACAACTCCATTTCCAATAACTGACAATTTGCCAGGCCGCACAATACCTGATGGAAGCAGCGACAATTTATATTCAACACCCTCAATGACTAGCGTGTGCCCGGCATTATGCCCACCTTGAAATCGGACAACAACATCTGCTCGGCTCGACAACCAGTCGACAATCTTGCCTTTGCCTTCATCACCCCATTGGGCTCCAATTACCGCTACATTTGTCACGAAAAAACCTTTATAGAATAAAAAGGATCAAAACTGGGTTACAAGGCTGGATAATCCCCAGCTAGCCGAAAACACACCTACTTGTTCAAGCCTGCCATAAAATCAATGTGCATACCAACAGTCATTATCGAACGCCGATTTTATACCAGATTTCAAGCTTCAAAGGCAACGATGCTATTATCGAACTATGTGGCAATTAGTTGAGTCAGCGTGACACGGCAAATCATATCAAAAAGCATGCGATATCACGCAAAATATCCAGCCTATTCGCCTATCGATACGAACCTCAGCTGATCAGCTCGCACTACCTGTTTTAGATCGCGAATTTTCGGTAATAAGGACGCTGGCAATCCACCATCAATTTCGACAAGAGCTATGGCTTCACCACCCGCCTCGCGCCGGCCAAGGTGAAAACTCGCAATATTGATACCATACTCGCCACACAAGCTTCCAAGATCACCTATAAAGCCTGGCTTATCATAATTACGTAAATATAAAAGATATGGTGGAAAGTCCGACTCAACAGCAATATGCTGAACCTCCACAATACGAGGTTTATTGCCTCCGACAAGTGTACCCGCAATCGTGCGCTCAGCGCCGTTATGCGAGACGGTGACCCTTAGCAAGGTCTCATAATCGCACTGCCTCTCATGCCGAATTGTTGAAACCGCAATCCCGTTCGATGATGCCACAGCCGCAGCATTCACCATATTTACAGAGTCCATCACGGGTCCAAAGAGGCCGGCGAGTGTTGCCGCTACAACCGGCTCCGCATTCAAAGTGGCAGCCTTACCATCTAGTTCAACAATAACCTTTGTTGCACCTACCGCCTGCACCTGACCTAAAAAACCCCCGAGCAGTCCGCCAAGCGTCATATAAGGTTTCAAAATGGGTGCTTCCTCGGCTGATACAGACGCCATGTTGAGTGCATTTGTTATCGCACCGTTCATCAGGTAATTTGTCATTTGATCGGCGACTTGAAGCGCCACTTTTTCCTGCGCCTCAGTGGTGCTTGCCCCAAGGTGCGGTGTCGCAATTACATTTTCAAAACCAAACAGAATGTTGTCTGTGGCGGGTTCAACCTCAAACACATCGAAGGCGGCACCAGCAACATGTCCACTTTTTAGTGCAGCCGCTATGGCTAATTCATCAACGAGACCACCGCGCGCGCAATTAATGATGCGAACACCTCTTTTTGTTTTATTCAAGGCATTGGCGCTGACAATATTGCGAGTTGCATCAGTAAGCGGTGTGTGAAGCGTGATGAAGTCAGCTCGTGCTAAAAGACCATCAAGCTCAAGCTTTTCGATGCCAAGTCGTTTTGCATTCTCCGGACTAAGATAGGGATCATAGCCAACAACACGCATTTTTAATCCTTGCGCCCGTTCAGCAACAATTGTCCCAATATTGCCACAACCTATCAAACCCAGCGTTTTTCCCGTAATTTCGGTTCCCATAAAGTTAGATTTTTCCCATTTTCCAGCTTTTGTTGAGGTGTTGGCTTCGGGAATCTGGCGCGCAAGAGCAAGAATCATTGTAATTGTATGTTCAGCAGTTGTTACCGAATTACCGTGCGGAGTATTCATCACAATTACACCACGTTTTGTTGCGGCCCCAATATCAATATTGTCAACCCCAATGCCAGCACGACCAATTATTTTTAGATTAGTCGCGGCATCTAATACCTCTTCCGTGACCTTCGTTGCAGAACGGATCGCTAAACCATCATAGTCGCCAATAATATTTAACAACTCCTCAGGCGACAGGTTTGGCTTCGAGTCAACGTCAAAACCGCAATCCTCAAAGATTCGAGTTGCGCGGGGACTCAGCTTTTCACTTATAAGTACTTTTGGCATAGCTTTGTCTCAATCAACATTTATTGTTTCCGAGGTTGTCTCATCAATGGCCATACACACTAGGAAAGCTAATGCGCAATTCCAGAATAGGCCCAGTCCAGCCATGGCAATAATGCCGCTACATCACTAGTTTCAACTGTTGGTCCAGCCCAGATCCGAATGCCCGGAGGGGCGTTCCGGTAAGAAGCAGCATCAAGAGCCACACCTTCATTCTCCAAACTTTTGATCACACGCGCCGCCGTTGCAGCTTTTTCTGCATTATCAAGCCCAACAAACCATGGGTCGGTAATTGTTAAAGTAATGCTGGTATTTGATATGGTTGCTGGGTCTTCGGCAAGAAAACTGAAAAAAGGTGTTGTTTTCACCCATGCCTTGACAACCTCAAGGCTTGCTTCAGACCGTGCAATCAATGCTGGCAACCCGCCGATAGACTTAGCCCAGCTCAGTGCATCAATCGCATCTTCAACAACCAGCATCGATGGAGTGTTAATGGTCTCCGATCCAAAAATACCCTCATTCAACTTGCCGTCATTAGTAAGACGAAACAGTTTTGGAATTGGCCAGTTTGGCACATAGGTCTCAAGGCGTTTTACCGCACGCGGCGAGAGAATTAACACCCCATGCCCCCCCTCACCACCGAGGGATTTTTGAAAGCTGAAGGTCACAACATCGAGCTTATGCCATGGGAGCTCCATGGCGAAACAGGCAGATGTTGCATCGGCAATTGTCAAACCAACGCGATCATCAGGGATCCATCCGCCATCTGGCACCTTCACTCCCGACGCGGTTCCGTTCCAAGTAAACACAATATCATTGTTAAAATCGATCGCACCAAGATTAGGCAACTGACCATAAGGAGCTACATGAGTTACCGAGTCAATTTTCAACTGGTTAACAGCATCATTTAACCAATCCTTACCAAAAGACTCCCAAGCCAAAATTTCAGCACCGCGAGCGCCAAGCATTGACCACATTGCCATCTCAACTGCGCCGGTATCTGATCCAGGTACAACGCCAATACGATATGAGTCAGGCAAACCCAGAATATCGCGTGCCAAAGTCATCGCATGGTTTATTTTCTGTTTTGCTGGCTTTGATCGGTGCGACCGGCTGGTACAAGCATCATCGAGAAGGGTTGACGACCATCCCGGACGTTTCTTTGTTGGACCCGAGGAAAAATACGGCATAGTCGGCCGAACCGAAGGTTTGGCATATGGTAACATAACACGTTCTCGCGTTGAATTGTTGCCACCCGTTGGGGGATGGCCACCCACTTAACGGGGTGACACAAAACGCTTCTTTAGTCAATATCCTATTAAAGCTACGAGGAAAAACGATTGTCAATTCGTAAAAGATTGATCGCAATCAAGCTTTATTTGCTTCTTTAGTAATTTGTAAAATTAAGGCATCCATCGCAGCATTTAACTTCGACTCAGACTCTGCCTCGACCATAACCCGAATTAAGTTTTCGGTTCCCGAATGGCGTACCAGGACACGCCCACGTCCGCCTAACCGAGTTTCGGTACCATGAATGGCAGCCTGCAACGATTTTCGTTGTAGAATAGCTGGGTCAATACCAGTTAAGTTTTCCAGGCGCTGCGGGTTAGGTGTAAAGCTGTTAAACAGCACACTTGCCTTTTTCGTACTGTCTTTCAATAGCGTTAACATTTGTAAAGCCGTCAAAAGCCCATCGCCAGATCGCGCAAAATCTGTCATCAGCGTGTGGCCTGAAGGTTCACCACCGAGATTTAATTCATCTTTACGCATTTTTTCTAGGATATAACGATCCCCAACAGCTACCCGTTGCAAATCAATACCTGACTTTCCGAGCATTACTTCAAGTCCGCAATTACTCATAAGCGTACCAACCACCGCATTCTTCAACAATGTGCCTTTTTCCTGCATGGCAAGGGCAAGGCAGCCCAGAATTTTGTCCCCGTCAATAATATTGCCGGTTTCGTCTGCCATGATTAGCCGGTCCGCATCGCCATCAAGGCAAATACCAGCATCGGCACCATGCGCGCGAACCGCTGCGGCCATTACCTGCGGATAAACCGCACCGCAATTCTCGTTAATATTTAGCCCATCTGGCTTTACCGCCAACGGCACGACTGTGGCTCCAAGTTCATAAAGCGTGTCAGGTGCGGTTCGATAAGCAGCACCGTTCGCACAATCCACCACCAGCGTCAATCCATCAAGGCGCATTCGACCCGGGAGGGTTGATTTGGCGAACTCGACATAACGGCCAACTGAGTCAAGCATCCGACGTGCTCGTCCCAACTCATGCGCCTTAGCCAGCGCAATTGAACCCGCGGAAAAGGCTGAAATTTCGGACTCGATCTGATCGTCCAGTTTAAACCCATCAGGCCCAAATAACTTAATTCCATTGTCGTAATGGGGATTGTGGCTGGCGGATATCATCACGCCAAGTTCGGCACGAAGCGAGCGTGTTAAATGGGCGACAGCAGACGTCGGGATGGGGCCAAGCAATTGACAATCAAGACCAATTGACGTAAACCCTGCCACCATAGCAGACTCGACCATGTACCCCGACAGGCGTGTATCCTTGCCGATAACAACCTTAGGTCGTCCATCACTCGATCTGTTATTACGATTGGCAAACCAACGGCCAGCAGCTAAGGCCAGCCTCACAATAGCTTCTGCCGTCATAGGACCCGTGTTGATTTGCGCCCGAACTCCATCGGTACCAAATAATCCTACCATGTTTTTTCCTACCGTCCTGAGAGCGCGCCAAACGTAGTTACGGGCTGTTGGCCACCCCGCGCACCCTCTGATTATGAACGACGTTCAATTTACTGCTTTGCTCAATTTACGATAGAGTATCATAGCCTTCTTTCACAAGTGCGCAAAGCATCTCGTAAAAACTGCTTTTATTGGAGTAAAACTACCTTAATCGTGTGCAACCAGCAATGCTGCTTCGACCGCCAAGGCCTGCGCTGTTTCAGGAACATCATGAACCCGGATAATATGAACTCCCTGCCGCGCCGCCGCCGCCGCCAGAGCCAACGATCCTGCAAGACGGTCCTCAGGTGGCTCTCCAGCAGAAAGTTTGGCAATTGACGATTTACGGCTTGCACCGAACAACACCCCCACTCCAAGCCCTTGAAACAATGATAACCAATTTACAACCTGTAAATTATGCGTCACGGATTTGCCAAAACCGAACCCGGGATCAACAGCAATTGCAGATGCCGGAATGCCTGCTTTGATTGCAGCAACGACCCGTTTTTCAAGATACTCATAAATCTCAATTGGGGCAAAATCATAATGCGGTTCGTGCTGCATGTCCTCAGGTGTTCCCTTCATATGCATAATCACCACAGATGCCCCACTGTCGGCGGCGGTGGCCATCGTTCCTTCACCTCTTAACCCACTCACGTCATTAATGACTGCCGCACCCGCGGCGGTGGCCCGTTTCATTACCGCCGCATGACGCGTGTCAACCGATATAAGTATATTGTCGCGTGCGAGGCCTGTGATTGCGGGAAGTATCCTCGCTAGTTCCTGATTACAGCTCACCGGCTCAGCGCCTGGGCGTGTTGACTCCCCGCCAATATCAATGATTGACGCGCCACCAACCCACATGGCTTTACCTGCCGCAATCGCTCTCGATGGCCCGCGATTGACGCCCCCATCAAAAAAACTGTCCGGTGTGACATTTAAAATCCCCATCAAATGCGTTCGATTCATTTGAAGACCGGCAAAATCAGGCCGGATTGCCACAATCTTATCGAGGGCCGCGCTCGCAAGATTCCTATCATCAGAAAGTGCCAGGAGTTGGTCGCAACCCATTCGGCTTGCAACATAGCCACCGGTTCTACTTGGCATAACAACATCAATTAGATCAAAACTGGCAAGGCCGCCGGCAAGGGCAAATTGGCCAGATGCCGAAATAACCGGGCGTAACCATGTTGGCTGGCAAAAAGGCGGTGCTTTCAGCACCGCTTCATAAAAAAACTTGCTGTCCTTGTGGGGGGTCATAGATCTGCGCGCTAAGCAAGCTCACTGCCTGGCTTTTTGGACCGACCGGTTCCCGGAAGTCCAGTGCGTGATTTACGCTTTGGCTTTTGGTTTACCGGCGTATCGTCGGCATCTTTCCGGACAAGTGTGCCACCTTCAACTATGATTTTGATCTCATCTCCATCCAGCGTTTCATATTCAAGCAAACCTTGAGCCAACCGTTCCAATTCAACATCGTATTTTTTGATGATTTTGGTCGCATCCTTGTAAGCTTCGTCGACAATACGACGGACCTCTGTATCGATTATCGATGCAGTGGCATCGGCAACATTTTTCTGCTGGGAGACCGACCGACCCAAAAACACTTCCTGTTCATCCGCACTGTAGGCCAAAAAGCCCAGCTTTTCCGACATACCCCATTCCGTAACCATCCGGCGGGCCATGTCTGTTGCCATACGTATATCTGATGATGCTCCAGTAGTGATCTTGTCATCACCAAAAATTATTTCCTCTGCAATTCGGCCACCGCATGCAACACGGAGATCCGCGTGAATCTTGTCCCGTGCAAGCGAAATACGATCACCTTCTGGCAAGCGCATCACCATGCCAAGGGCGCGACCGCGTGGGATAATAGTTGCTTTGTGAATTGGATCCGATGCCGCACAATGTAAGGCGACCACCGCATGGCCTGCTTCGTGATAGGCGGTAAGTCGTTTTTCCTCGTCAGTCATCACCATCGAACGGCGTTCTGATCCGAGCATCACCTTATCCTTTGCCTCCTCAAATTCTGACATTGAAACGGTTCGTCGTCCTTTTCTTGCAGCGAGCAGCGCCGCTTCATTGACAAGATTGGCAAGATCAGCACCCGAGAACCCAGGAGTTCCCCGAGCGATTACGCGCGGTTCCACACCCTCTGCAAGTGGAGTTTTGCGCATGTGGACCTTCAAAATTTTTTCACGGCCCATCACATCAGGATTTGGCACGACAACCTGTCTGTCAAACCGGCCCGGTCGCAACAATGCTGGATCAAGTACATCAGGTCGGTTGGTGGCGGCGATGAGGATCACACCCTCATTAGCCTCAAAACCATCCATTTCCACGAGCATCTGGTTCAACGTCTGTTCGCGTTCGTCATTACCGCCGCCAAGACCGGCGCCCCGATGCCGTCCAACAGCGTCGATTTCATCGATGAAAATTATACATGGGGCGTTTTTCTTGCCCTGCTCAAACATATCGCGCACCCGACTGGCACCGACACCAACAAACATTTCAACAAAATCAGAACCCGAGATTGTGAAAAACGGAACATTTGCCTCCCCGGCGATGGCTTTCGCAAGCAATGTTTTTCCCGTCCCGGGAGGGCCAACGAGCAAAACCCCTTTTGGTATTTTACCGCCAAGACGTTGAAATTTACCGGGATCTTTTAAAAACTCTACAACCTCTTCCAACTCGGTTTTGGCCTCATCAATCCCCGCAACATCCTCAAACGTAACCCGTCCCTGATGCTCGGTCAGTAGTTTCGCCCGCGACTTTCCGAAGCCCATAGCACCCCGCGTACCACCTTGCATTTGCCTCATGAAAAAAATCCAAATGCCGATAAACAACAACATCGGAAACCACGACAGCAAAATCGAAAAAAAGCTCGGCATACCGCTATCTTCCGGTGTTGCAACAATTCGAACATCATTCTCGTCAAGAACCTTCACGACGTCGGTGGACGGTGGCATGACAGTTGTAACAACACGGCCTGAACCTGTTTTGCCGCGCAGATTACGTCCGTCAATCAACACTTCTTCAATTTGGTTCGCTTTTACCTGCCCGACGAAATCGGAATATGCCACCTGTTCCGACGGGGAATTGGTTGTCGGGCTCTGGAACATATTAAAAAGCCCCATTAGCGCGGCACCAAAAATGAGCCATATGATTATATTACGTGCCAGATTGTTCACAAGATTTGTCCTATTAAGTTATGCGCAAGTAGCGCTTGTCGATGTGTCCATAAGGAACTCCGGGTCCTTTGCCATTCCAAAAAACCGCGCCACAAGCGAATGGCCTGTTTCTAATTTGTTGCTCCCTTCTAATTGGGGATAAATTAAGCCACCGTCAAGGGTTCTCAGCACAGGAATTGCCTGACGTGCCCGATGTGGCATTGATTGCCACTCTTTTGGCATGTTTTTATAAATCATTGCTCGATCCAAACCATCACCACTGTTACACGCATCGCCAAATGCAAGCAGCAGTCCCGGTTCTTGGCTTTTAACCAGCCAGCATCCAGCAAATACCACTTCATCAAAAGCCTCAATCGACATTGTACTAATATGACGGCCAGTTTCTCGGAACAGGCGGTAAATTTTCAAGTTTTTTTTATCATTGCAAGCGCCACCCTGTTCCAAATTAATAGGACTGAAATGGCAGCCACCAATGGTTGCCGATAAGCCAAGATCAATCCGATTGTGAAGTTCACAGAGAGATGCCCGTGATGGGGCATAGCCATTGCCAGAAATTGCCATCACGAGGCGCCGCATTACTAGCGCCCACCGAAATTTTGAGAGGCCCACCAAATGCGCCATAACCACCGTGGCATAGCCGTTAGGATGCCACTCTACGGCCTTGGCTACCGCACAAGCATTCGCAATGGAGGCCGCTGCGTGTAATTTTGCGGAGATCAGGCCTAAACAGCGAAGCTGTTCTGAAGACGGCCCATCCTTTTTCTTATCAAGGTTGGCTAACAATTGTCGAATTCGGACCCGCTCAAACTGCCGATCGCCATTACTTGGGTCATCCTCAACAGCATAATTGAAGAGGCGGCAAACGAACATCAATCTATCATGAGACCAGCTCAAGAGTGGCCGTGATATCGTAACCCCATGTTGCTCGCGGAAAGATGGTATTCCGGCAAGACCAGTGATACCACTTCCTCTCAAAAGCCTCATCGCAATAGTTTCCGCTTGGTCATCGGCATTGTGCGCAAATAACAGCACTGCTTGTCGATCGCGCGCAACTGATAGTAAGACGCGGTAACGATTTAAACGCGCCCATTCTTGCACGCCTGATTGTGGCCGGGGGCCTTTTATTGAGACAACATTACTCGCAACCCCATAAACTTGCATTTGATCCCGAACACGGCCTGCCTCGGAAGAAGACTGATGTCGTAATCCGTGATCAATAATGACTGCATGATGGGTTTTACCAGAAGCATTAGCATATTGCTGGGTCAACAATGCGAGGGCGGAGCTATCAGCTCCGCCAGATAGAGCCGTAACGTAGGAGCGGTGCGTGTCTAGACCAAGTTCTGTCATCAATCTGGCAAAACCAATTTCAATATCGGCAAAACCTCTTTCTGACCTTTGATTTGGGACACTATTGGCGCCACCAATACGTCCATTAGCCAGCATACTAGCCATCACACTCTGCAGCGACACTGAGAGCGGCAAGCTGTGTCACAAAATTTTCGGGAGGTGAGTCCAGAAGTTTGGGCAATGATTCATAGATTTCACAGGCCTGTTCTGGCGGGGCAAAATGCGAAACAGACTCAGCAATCCACATCGTCGTGTCGACAAGTCGCGCATCACGAGGATACATACTATTAAACTCAGAAAAAGTCATCGCTGCCCTTTCATACTCGCCGCGCATGAACTGAACTCTGCCAAGCCAAAATGTTGCATCTGCCTGCCTTTGGTGCCCTTCATTGAAGACACGGAATTCAGAAAAAGCACGTTCAGCCGTCTCAAGGTCATTCTGCAAGGCACGGCCAAGCGCAAACCGGTATTGTTCCTCAGGGCTAACTGCCGGTAATATTTCAGGCTCAGTCGGAGCAGAAGGTTCACTTTCATTGGTGGGCTCAGCCTTACCATTCTCCACTTTTTCATCGGTCGCAACTCCACCTGCGTCCGTCTCCATTGTTTCAGCTTCGGATGCGACCTCACCACTTGTGGCTAGCGTGGTGGGATCCGTCTGTATGTCGAGTTCACGGTTCAACGCGCCCTCCTCGACAGACCATCTCGTAACCCCACTGTTCGGATCCCGGTTCATTTTTACATTTGCGGGAGGCTCTGCGGCATTAGCGCCATGTTGAGCCACTGCAGAGGTCATTACATCACCCCCGAGCGTAATAAGGGTTTGAACACGCTTCTCTAATCGCAAGAGCCTAAATTCTGTATCTGAGGTTATTTCGAGCGTCCGCTCCATTCGGCGACCAGTCATCGCAAGCATATCATTTAGCTTTTCCATTTCAGCTCGAAGTCTATTAATATCTTCGCCCTGAGAAGTGCCTGCCTGCGCCGAGCTGGACCCCAACTGTTCAATTTGTAATTTGATCTCGCGTAAATCTTTCTCTACGACACCACGGATTTCCTTCAACCCCTGTTCCAAAATATCCATACGTTGCTGATGATGGGTCAGTAACGCGCTTGTATTAGAAGTGGAGCCGCTTTTGCTAACCGCACTTTGCGCAAATGCGCTCATCGGCAGAAATAGGCTCACCACAACCAAAAAGACAATCTGTTTGTTCATTAGGTTTGTTCCCAATACAATAGCTATAAAACGAGGATTTAGATAGTTCCTACGTTAATCGTTATTTTAGGCAAAAATTAGGCAAAAAAAAGAGGAGCCACTGCTCCTCCCTTTTCTGGGTCTTATTGTGTTAA
>MDTD01031961.1_pt1 | contig 13400 bp, 12 predicted proteins | sample 811221 | NCBI WGS metagenome assembly MDTD01 (sample SAMN05326646, study PRJNA326480) | marine metagenome | isolation source: seawater | place: Pacific Ocean: South West | collected 2011
CTGATATGGTGGCCGCCTCCCAACTCGCCGGTGCTTTGGATGCTTGGCTGGCTCCTGCCTTAACCCTGCTGGAGCCAGATGCTGCGAAAGAAATTTTTGTCCAAGTGGCTCTTGTGGCTTCGGTGAATGATCGTTGGGTCGATCCAGCCGATGGTAGCCACTTTAGTCGGATCGTCTTGCGTTGGGAGGATGTGGACAAAGTGATCCGTCGCGCATTGCACGGAGATGAGCGTTTGGAGCAGGTCCTCGAAGCCCTCCCCGGGAAGCTGAAAGAGGGCACTAAAATGACCGCTCGAGCCCCCGATTGGATGCAATTAAAATGGTCTCAAGTTCCGGAAGGAATGCGCCGTGAACTCCCGTTGAGTCATGTGATTGAAGCCAAAGACAATGGGGTTAATGAGGCGTCGAAAGAGGACAAGGAGGACCTCGATGAGGACCTCGAGTTGATGGACGGATCCGCTGCAACCTCCGGCGGTCAAAGGCCGGTGGAGACAGCGACACCTCCTGCGGCAGCCAAGCCGACAGTAGCGCCGAACACTCCAACGCCGAAGGCGGCACAACCGAAGGCGTCGGGAGCCCGCAAATCGAAGGCGAAAAAGGCTAAAGACAAACGATCTCTAATCAAACGAAAAGCCCAACCTAAAGCGATTCCTCCTGGGTCCAGTCAGAAGTCTGCTGCCCCGGATGCAAAGGAGAATGAATGACTCGCATGTGGATGATTACAAGTTTCGTATTTGCTCTTCCGGCACAGGCTGATCAAGAGACCTTAGCTTTAATGCCGCTCAAGGTCGGTGGTGGCCTGACCCAAGCCGATGGAGATGTCATTGCAGACACCCTTGGCACGATGTTGAGTCAGAAGGGGAAGTTCAAGGTACTCGACCGCAGTCACATGGCGCAGATGATGGAAGAAAAGCAGTTGCAGATGGTAACGGCTAGCGATGACGATTTTATCGACCTGGCTGCCTATGCACATGCAGCATACTTCCTCGTCGGCAGCGTGGGACGCTTGGGTTCAAAGCGGATTCTCAATGTCCGACTTGTGGACGTCAACACCGCTGCCTCGGTGCACGCGGAGCGGGTCAGTTGGAGTAATCCGGATCTGGTTGAAGAACTGCTTGATGGATTGGCTGCAAAGCTCAGCGGTGACGCAAAGGCTGCGGTGGAGTTGGATCCCAAATTTGGTGTTCGTTTGTTTCACAAATTGAATCGCCATGCGTGCGCACCACGCAACAGCGTACGCGGGCGAATCACCGCCAACGTCGCCGGTGAGGTTTCCGTCTCTTTGGGTCGAGGTCACGGGGTCTCCGATGGGAGTGTTTTGCAGGTGATGAAGGGCGGCGATGTGGTTGGAGAAATCGCCGTCTATGAAGTCAAAGGAAGCAGTTCTAAAGGCAGTTATACGCACCTGGGCGATACCCTTGCAGGGGCTAAAAAGGGTCAACCGGTTCGCCCAGGGCCTTTGCGGATTTCGGTGGCTGAGTTTACCAGCCGAGGCGCCAGCGGGCTTGATGGGCGAAAAGCAGCCAAGCAAGTTATCGCTCAGTTGAAGTCAGGAGCCGCTGGTTGCACGATTGCCAAGAAGCAACCGGTGAAGAAGTTTGCCTCCATGAGTTCGGGTCGGAAGAAGCGAATGGCCAAAAAGACCGACGCAGTTTTGACTGGCACGATTCTCACGCGGCGGGGAGAGCAAGTGATTGAGGTCCAGTTAGTTTCTCCGGTCGACGGCGGAATTATGGCTCAGTTTAGCGTTCCTGCCCGATAACGGCGACGGTAGGCGAGCAGGAGAACAGCCGCCAGCGATAGTTCCACAGGAGTCGTCGTCACGCAGTCGCAACCCGAATGAACGTCCTCAAGCCCTCCGGCATCCGCCGAATCGCGAGCGCCGGCATCGGCGGTCGTAACATCGACACCGACGTCATTCGGTCTCGGTCCGGCATCCGGCCCATCGACCACATCGATGCGGACCACGAGAATGCTACCAAAAACGCTGCCTGCACGGGCCATACGCCAACTGGATCGCAAACGTTCGCCAACCTCACCCGTGGCAGTGAGTTGGGCGCACAACTCCGTGGAGTCACCCGGTAAAACGGTTTCTGAAAGATTGATGTTCCCTCTTTGGCCCAGTCGAGCACCACTGACCAAAATCGCACTGACATTTTCGGTTGTCCACGACCGAGTGCCACTGTTTTCGATGCGCCAGCAATAGTCGACTCGGCTGTTCTGAGTCGCAACGATTTCGCCCGCTGCAGGCTCCATCAGGACACGGCTTCGATCTTCTCCCACCTCTACAGGGTTACCGGCACAGAGTCGGGCGGGGAGTTTGCCATGGAGGCCTTGGACAACCCAGGCACTTTCATCTTCACTGCACGGTCCGGCATAGGGGTCGATAGATTCCCCGTCGACACGCCATTCAAAATGAAGGTGGGCACCGGTAGAAAATCCCGAACTGCCCACCAGTCCAATGGCTTCACCGCAGGCGATCGGGTCTCCAACCTCGACCATGATCGAGCCGTTTCGAAGGTGTGCGTAGAGGCTGTGTTGCCCTTCGCCGTGGTCGATTACAATGTGGTTCCCGTAACCGTCTCCACCCTCACAGTTTCCACTAGAGCACCGGTCAAAGTGTCCGTCCTCAATCTGTATGACATGACCTTCTGCTGCGGCATAAACCGGTCGTCCCCGGTCCATTTCGTCGAAGCCTCCGATGCCAAAATCCGATCCAGAATGGTTTGAAAATGTAAGCCCACGACAGGCCCAGTCGCGACCTCCTTGGTCCATGTAAGCGGTAGGGTAACAGGGGGCTGTATCACAATCTCGCAAGGGAAGAGCGAGGGTCGAGGCCACGACCAAGGAGACGAAGGCCATGGATGCTTTCCTTTCTCAAGGCGTTAAAACGACCAATGCGAAGCGCTTCTTGCGAGCGGCTCGCGCTGTGCTTCAGGCTGAGTCCAGCATAGTGTAGGGGCGCCGGGAGGCAAAACCTGGAGAATACTTTGGGCGAGAAAAAGGGTTGGTCGCGATTACGACGAATGGGAACGTCGGCACTTGGCGCCTCCGGGCGTTACGTCGGTGATCTTCTTTTGGATGGCTTTCGTGGTCAGGGGGCGAAGGAGGAAGCTCGCCGTCAGCGGCTGGCGCGCGCCGGTCGCGAAATGGCGGCTGCCTTGGGGGATCTCAAGGGAGCAGCCATGAAATTAGGGCAAATCCTCTCCTCTGATCCTGAGTTGCTGCCGCCGGAGATGGCAAAGGCACTGACAGTTCTCCAGCGGCAAGCCCCACCGATGCCCTTTTCGAAAGTTCGATCGATTCTTGAGGAGGAATGGGGACCTGATGGCTTCGCGCTGTTTGCCGACATTGAGGAAGAGACCTTGGGCGCAGCGAGTTTGGGGCAAGTTCACAAGGGGCGGCTTCAGGACGGTCGCCACGTCGCCATTAAAGTTCAATATCCCGGGATTCGGGACAGTCTTGAAGGGGATCTCTCACAACTCAAGCGCCTCCTTTCCATCAATCCAGTCGCCAACATCCGGAAACAGGCGAATGCCTACATCGAGGAGTTGAGAGAGCGTTTCTTGCTGGAGAGCGATTACCGGGAGGAGTTGCAAAACCTGCGAGACGGCGCTGAGTTGTTCGCCTTCATTCCTAATCTCGTCATTCCAAAAGGTGTCGCCGAACTGACCACCTCGAAGGTGTTGGTCATGGAGCAACTTGAAGGTGTTCCTCTTCTCGACGCCTTTGAGACCATGAGCCAAGAGGACCGAAATCGAGTGGGCGAAATTCTCGTTCACACGTGGAGCGGTAGTTTTCACCTTCACCAGTTTGTTCACGGCGATACGCACCCCGGTAACTTTATGTACTTGAACGACGGCCGGGTGGGGCTGCTGGATTTCGGTTGTGTTCGTCGTTTTGATCCTGAGATGACCGATGGATTCTTGAAGTTGCTCGTGCTCACCTGGGAGGCTCGTTATGATGAACTCCCCCAACTGTACGCGGATCTCGGTTTCGGTCGGGGGCAGGTGAATCAAAGTGCGGACGTGCTTCGTGCCTTCGGCGAGGTTGCGGCCGCCCCATTTCTCAAAGAAGGCCCCTTTGACTTCGCCGACTGGCCCCTTCGTGAAGGGATTCAGAAGTTTGTTTTAGAGAACCTAGAGTTCGCCCGATTGGTGCCTCCCCCCGAGGCGCTCTTGTATCTCCGGGTGCTGGTCGGCCTCCGCGGACTCCTCCATTCCGGACGATGCCAAGTTGATGTTCGCCACTTAGCCATGAATCTTGCAAGGGAGCGCCTGGGCTTTCAACAGCCCGAGGAGACTCCGTGAGAGCACCGGACATTGCCATCGATCTCGGCACGGCCAACACCTTGGTTTGGGTCAAAGGCGAAGGCGTTGTGATTCAAGAGCCTTCCGTGGTTGCCGTTGGCACGGACAGTCAAGGGCGACGACGGGTTCTCAGTGTGGGGGCCCAGGCCTATCGCATGCTCGGTCGAACACCCAGCGGGATCACGGCGATGCGTCCCATCCAGGATGGCGTGATCGCTGATGATTCTCTTGCCCTTGAGTTGTTGAAGAACTTGGTGGGGCAAATCCGCCGCGGACTCTGGATCGGTCGGCCTCGGGTTGCAGTATGTATTCCGGCTCGTATTAGTCAGTTGGTGGAGAGGGCGATGATTTCCACCACCAAGGCGGCCGGTGCCGGAAGTGTTTATTTGATTGAAGAGCCTCTCGCCGCCGCCATTGGGGCGGGCCTTCCGGTGGCGATGGCTGGTGCCTCCATGGTTGTCGATATCGGGGGTGGAACCACGGATATTGCCGTCATCACTTTGGGAGATGTCGCCGTTTCGACAAGTTTGAACTATGCCGGGGACGCTATGGATCGAGCTCTGATCGAATACGTGCGGAGTCATCATGATCTGATCATTGGTCCGGCCAGTGCCGAACGACTCAAGATGAAAGTTGCCTGGGCGATTCCTGACCCACCGGCAGGAACTCTCGATGTTCGAGGTCGTTGTGCACTCACTGGCATTCCACGCAGCGCCACGATCACGAGTCTCGAAGCGGCTGCTGCGTTGACACCGGTGGTGGAGAGAATCTGTGCAGCGGTTGCCGAAACCCTTGCTGAGACCCCCCCTGAGTTGAGTGCTGATTTGTTGGATAGAGGCATTGTTCTGGCTGGAGGGGGGTCATTACTTCAAGGCTTGGACACAGCCCTCCGTGAACGCACAGATTTGCCCGTGTTCCGAGCCGAGAACCCTCACACTTGTGTGGTGGAGGGGGCCGGTCGATTTATTGAAGTGGCTGAGTATTTGGATCGACGGGCTGCGCTGTGAAAACTCGGTCCTGGCTTCTTATCGGCGGTCTTTTGCTGACCTGGCCTTTGGTTTACCTCGCCCATGCACGGGTGGACCAACCCGGCCCCCTCGATCGGGTGGTACTGATCGTTACTGGGCCTATTGCGGAGGTGCTTCATCGCGCTTCAGCCACCTTTTCCGACTGGTGGGCAGAAAGACGAAGTTTGGCAACCGCACGGCAGGATGCCTACGACACCTGGCAGGAAAATCGTCGTCTGCGACTCGACCTCATGCGTCTCAAGTCCCGGTTACGACGTTCGGACCGACTGGAGCGCTTATTGAAACTTAGGCAGGCCTCGCCCGCAGTGGCGTGGGTCAGTGGAGAAATCGTTTTTGCGGGCATTGGTCGAGACTTTCCTCGGCTTGTAGCCAGTGTCGGCCGGGAAGATGGAGTTCGAGTCGGTGATCTGGTGGTTGATGACCGTGGCGTCTTGGGACGGGTGCGTCAGGTCGCCGGTGGAAGTTCAGAGGTGATGCCTCTGACTCACCCCCGAAGTGCGATCGGTTTTGAGGGCTCGAGGAGTGGCAGCATCGGTATGATTCAGGGGGATGGAAGCGGTGGATTGGTGTGTATTGGTGCCGATCCATCGACGCCTCCGGAAGAGGGTGAAATGTTGCTGACAAGGTCCTTGGAAAGCCCCTTGCCCGATGGTCTTCCCATCGGTCGAGTCATCTGGTTGGAGACAGAACCTGGAGAAGGCAGATTGTTGGTGGGGGTGGAACCGGTTCGGCACCCTCGGGAAGCTGATGTCTTGATGGTCGCCACCGACCCCCGCCCGTATCAAGGCTTTCGTCCAGTCCCTCCCCGGGCCTTAGGACAGGTCCCCTGATGCGCGTCTTTCTTCTTTGCGGGCTGGTGTTTGCAGGATGCTTTTTGCTGGGTATTTTGCGCCTTGAGCCCTGGATTGGATTTCCCCTTGCTGGCGCGATCGCTTGTAGTTTCCTGCGCAAGGTGGTGCCCTCCGTTTTCGGCGTGACCGCTTGCGTTGCAGTGGGTGAGTTGGCTTTTGGTTTAGCCCCGGGGGCTTGGGCACTAGGCGCGGGTCTTTCAACACTGGTTCTTCGGCAGTTGATGCGACAAGGACCTCCGGATTGGACGGATTGCCTGGTGGCGTGCTTGCCGCTGACGATCTTTGGCTTGCTGACCAGTTTTGTGATGAGTTTTCTTTCGGCGATACCACCGACGCTGCCTTCTTTTTTAAGCGCCACATCCTTCCTTATCTCTGGTGTTCTCTTGAGCCGTCCGGTCGCTTTCTACGTTTTGGGTGAAGATGCCCAGAGGTCCTGGTCATGAGTCGTCAGGATCGTGCCTTTAGGGCTTTGGCTTTCGGCGGTCTTGTTTTGACGGCATTTGCTCTGCTCGCAGGTCGTGTCGCCTGGTTGGCATTGGTAGCTCATGAGCGAGCATCGGAAGCGATTAATCGCCAGGTGATCACGGAGGAGCCAATTCCCCACGAACGGGGTCGGATCCTCGATCGAAACCGGCGGGTGATCGTGAACTCAATGCCGGCGATCGACTTGTGGGTGGACGGCAAGCGAGCCTTGCAAACGGGTCCGCGACTTCGTCGTTTGAGTCGTCGCTTGGGGATTCCACCGAAAGCCTTCGACGAACCTCGCAAGCTCTTGGCTACCCGTGCTTTGATGGGCAATCCCGAGGAAGTGGAAGTGGTTGTGGGGCGCCCCGTTTCCCCCACTCAAGTGAGTTATCTACCGGGCGTACGTGCGGAACGGGATTCAGTTTTTATTAACCCGCTGGATTTTCCGAGTTCGGAGCGACTGGTTTTTCGACTCCATCGATACCTGAATTTAAGTCTCCGTCGTCGTCGTTTGTTGGCCAACCGTATCGAGTACGCCGGTAGTCGAGAAAGACTCCTTGTCAGTGATATTCCCACCGGCGCTTGGCATGCCATCGCGGCAGAGGTTAGCGTGGGGCGATTAAAGGGGATTATCGTTCGGCAGGGGCGGCGCCGTGCTTATCGTTACGATCGGCTCGCTTACCACGTTTTGGGCTACATGAACGAGGTGACGGAAGAAGAGTTAAAGGTCGGTGCAGGGACGTTTAAGACGGGAGAACTCATCGGCCGTACAGGGGTTGAACGCCGCATGGAGGCTTATCTGCGTGGGACCGACGGGATCCGTTACGTCGTTCGCGACAGCCGAGGCAATCCCGTGAAAGGTCAATGGGCCGAGGAGTTACTCGGCGATACCCATCGTCTGGAACCGAGGGGTGGGCACGATGTGGAATTGACCCTCGAGTTGGAGGTTCAGAAAGCGGCAGAGAAGTCATTTACGGGCCGGCGAGGTGCGGTGGTGGTTATGGATGTGCGCAACGGTGAAGTTTTGGCGATGGCCAGTTTTCCAACGCCAGATCCCAACCGTATTCGGCAAAGCGCCTACAACCGGGCTGTGATCACCCATGGAGACAAGCCGCTCGTGAACCGAGTCCTTGCAGATCATTATGCTCCAGCCTCAACCTTTAAAGTGGTCACCGCCTTAGCGGGCTTACGGGAAGGCACGATTCGACCGCATTATGGCGCTTATTGCCCGGGGCAGTTCACACTGGGGGAGACCACGTGGGCCTGCTGGCACCGACCCGGGCACGGCGCTCTCGATGTGGCCGGCGCCATCCGTCATTCTTGCAATGTTTTCTTCTACAAATTGGCCGAACGTCTAGGAATGGACCCGATCCTTGATACGGCGAGAGTCTTGGGCTTTGGTGAGATGGCTGGACTGTCACTTGGACCTGAGGTCAATGGCGTGCTGCCGACGGACAGTTATTGTCGAACCCGAAAATATTGGATTGATGAGCGCGGCAGGAAGCATCCGCTCTCCTGCACTTTGGGGGATGCGATCAATGCGAGTATCGGTCAGGGGTTCATCACGACCACGCCTTATCAACTTGCGCTCGCTTATGCTCGAATCGCTTCCGGTAATTCGATTCAGGCTCGGATCGTTCGTCGAGTTGTGACCGACAAAGACGAACAGTTGGTTGATAATCGAGAGGTGGAGCCGCCGAGGCTTGATATACCCGAAGCCCATCTTGAAGTGGTTCGGGAGGGCTTACGTCAGGTGGTTAATGATGAAAGAGGAACAGCCTACAGAGCATTTCATCTGGACAGTGCAAGCGGCGGGGCTGTCCGACTTCGCCAAGCAGGGATTGAGGTTGCGGGCAAGACGGGAACAGCGCAGGTTCGAAAGTTAAGACGGGATCGGCATGGTGTGAAGATTCGCACCGACGATTATGCCAGTCAGGATCACGCTTGGTTTGCGGGTTTTGCTCCAGCTAAAGACCCTGTGGTGGCTGTGGCTGTTTTTGTGGAGCATGGTGGCAGCGGTGGGAAGGCAGCTGCACCCATCGCATTCGAGGTCTTGGCGAGCGTTTTGGTGCCTGAGGAGCAGGGATGAACCTGAGAATCGACCGAGCGCTGCCCATCGTCTTGGCCCTGACGCTTGCGATTGCTTTGGCGAATCTAAAGTCCGCCACAAGCCTTCGTCCTGCGGACTTCAACAAACAAGTCGTCTTTCTTTGTTTATCCATCGTCGTGATCGCGTTGGTCGTCTACACGCCAACCAAGCTGTGGGAGCGATTGTCCTTTTGGATTTGGCTTGGCGTTCTTGTGTTGTTGATTGCGGTTCTTTTGGTGGGACCGGTGGTTAATGGTTCTCGTCGCTGGCTTGCCCTTGGCGGCTTGCGTGTTCAGCCCAGTGAGTTTGCTAAACTTGCTGTTATTTTGCTGACCGCGAAGTTTATGTCGCAGCAGAAACGTCACGATGAGCCTTGGAGTATTTCAGAGCTTTTAAGACCACTCAATGTGAGCCGACCCGCTCTGTTGGTCGGGCTGATGCTTTTGCGGGGAGATCGCTTGGGTCTAGGGTATTGGCCCTTGGCCGTCACTGCGGTCCTGTGGATGGTGGTTGCCGTGGTTGTGGGTGCGCGGACGGGATTTCGTCAGCGGCTGATCGCACCCGTGGATTTGGTGCTCATTCCGGCGGCATTGGTCTACATCGAGCCCGATTTAGGAACATCACTGGTGATTCTCGCTTGCGGCGCAGGAGTGTTCTGGGGCGCTGGGATTCGGGCGCCGAGTTGGCGTTGGAGTCTTGCAGCGGTTCCAGTCCTTGGAGGTGTTGCTTGGTTTGCGTGGAACTTCATGCTCCTGCCTTACCAAAAGATGCGGATCCTTGGGGTTATCAACCCCAAAGCGGGCGCTCAGGATATTGGCTACCATACCATTCAGTCTGTGAACGCCATTGCGAACGGTGGCGTGCTCGGACAAGGCATGGGAGCCGGTGCTCAGAGCCAGACAGCTCGTTTGCCGGAACACCATACAGACTTCATTTTTGCGGTTCTCGCTGAAGAGTGGGGACTTATTGGAAGTTTACTCGTTCTCGCTTTGTTGGCGACGATCGTCCTTTTGATCATCGACGGAGCGCAGAACAGCCAAAGTCGCTTTCTGGAACTTTGCGGTTACGGCGTTGCAACGTTGTTCAGCGTTCAGGTGGTCGTTAACGTGGGCATGGTCAGTGGTATTCTACCCGTCGTCGGCATGACCTTACCGCTCTTTAGCTACGGTGGGTCTTCTTTACTTAGTTTGTCTTTCGCTCTGGGATTGATGATCCACACCCGTTCCCGGCGGACCGGAATGGCTTAAATAGTGTCGATTCAGCCTTCGCCAGTGGAGGCTTAGACGTGCTTTTCGATGAGCTCGCTGATCTTTGCCTTGGGTTGGGCGCCGACAAGCTGCCCAACCACTTGACCGTCTTTAAACAGAAGCAAGGCAGGAATTCCCCGAATGCCAAATTTGGACGGAGTTTCACGATTGGAATCAACATCCATCTTGCCGATCGACGCCCGGCCTTCGAAATCACTGGCTAACTCATCGATCACGGGTGCGAGGGCGCGACATGGGCCACACCAAGTCGCCCAGAAGTCCACCAAAACAGGTTTGTCGGCCTTTATAACGTCCGTATCGAAGCTTTCATCGGTGATCACCAAGGGTGAGTTGCTCATGGGGAGGTCTCCATCGAGTTTGGTTTGGCGGGAGGCTCCTTAGCCTCTCTCTTCTGCAGGTGCAATGACCCTAATCGCTCTAAATCCCAGCAAAAGAATCGAGCGCCAGTTTCTTTGGCTCGAATGGTGATCTTGATCTTCTCTCGGGGAGAGACACTGGGCAATGGCAACAGGTGTAAGCCTTTCCGGTCTGGAACCGTCAACTGTTTCGTCCACGGCTTGGGACCCCCCTGAGAAATGACCAGTTCGACCGCAGCCAGGTCACCGCGAACCGCTGAATCATCCAAACCTGCAACGAGTCGGTACGATCCAGGGTTCAAGGAAGGGATCACGACCGTCACAGCATCCTCTTTGACCGGGTGGGTCCAGAGGCATTGGCGACGCTCACCCGCAAAATTGTGGTGTTCTCGACGCAGATATTCCCAGTCTTCTTGACCGTAGAAACACTTTTTATTCAGGTCGGTCACCTTGCAGGTCAGGCTTTTACTCGACACGCTCATGCCTTTTCCTTTTTGACTAAGACGCCAGGGGTTCCATGCGTCCAGAGGCACAAGACAGAGTTGGACAGGGCCTTCGTCTCGGCACTCCTTTGCTTGCAAGCCAAAAAGCCCAGCACGGGTCGACCCTTTGGCACGGAGCCAAAAGACCTGATCGAGATCTTTAAGATGTTTGCGTTTAAGACGATCCCTTGAGACCCAAACAAGCCCTTGAAGGTGATTTGGATCGATCGGTACCTCTTCATCGATGACGACCAGAAAACTTTGGTCCCCAACCGCTTGAAACAAAGGTTGAACCCACGTCGGCTGCCGGTGGACCAGATAGGCGATGCCGAAAATCGTCAAGGTCACCAGCCATGGAAGTCCCTTTTTGTTCATCGTTCATCCTGATGAAGGTCGTAGGCCTTCAGAGCGGCTTTCGGTTCACAACGCAAGGCATGGAAATGACCTGCTGCTCGGCGACCGCTGGGCGTGGTAGGTCCCGGCTCCCAAAGACGAAAGAGCCGGCAGCGTTCCCGAGCGGCAGCTTCGGGGTCCTTTTCGGGCAGATTGATAACGAGAGAGGTAAAGAAAAAGACGGCAGCAAATAGAGCGGCGACACCTTCAGCCTGAGCCACGAGTCGTGCACAAGCGATGGCCACAAAGGTGAGTCCAACCAGCAGGGGGAGTGTCCCCCAGTCGCTAGCGAACGTGGTCGGACCGGGTTGGTAAGAGACCAACCCGGACCTCAGGACGGGCAGTAAAAAGCTATTCCATGGGTTGGTAAAGACATCACTGAGATGAGGATAGAGGGCGGATGGGATGCCGGCACTAAAAAGACCCAACCCCAGCAATCCCGCAAGAAGCCAGCGCCGGCTCGGATTGATGAGTGCGAGACCAAGACCGAGAAAGGGGACCGTCGGTAAAATATACCGAGGCCCAACGGACCAGCCACCACGCCACCCTGCATGGGCGGTGATGAAAAGAAATTCGAGGGTGAAGAGCATCACCACCCAAACCGCTTCTGGGTGGCGGTGACGCCATGAACGAATCCAAGCAATAAGTCCCAGTAAGAGCACGGGGCTAAAGAAAAATAAGCCAATATCCGCGGAAAACAGAGCGTTTGCTAGGCGTCCGGGTTGGGGCAGAGAGAGGCCGAAGAATCCTTCCGAGTGAAGGGTTTTATAGCTTTGATTTTCTAAGAATGAATAACCTGTTCGCCAGAACCGACCGAACATTTCAGCTTGAGCCCAACAGGTGAGAGCAATGGGGACGGTGCCCCCTGCGAAGGCGTACCCGACGGCTTTAAAAAACCGGCGACCAAGGGGTCGTTGGGCGAATAAAAACCGTAATCCTAAAGGCAGCACGATGAGTGCATGAGGATACTCCATCGCCGGTGTTGCCGCAGCACAGATACCAAAAATAAGAATACCTCTCGGGTCTCGTCGGCGTCCGTAATGCCAGGCGCCTAAAGCGAAGAGTGCAGCTTGCAGATGCCCGGTAAAGAGGAGGGCATAAGCATAGAGAATCGAACCGAGTCCCAGCCCCAAAAGAAGACCGTCGGCTAGGTCTTCATCCGCTCCCAAGCGAACAACTTCTCGACGAAACAAGAGGAGCAAAAGAAGGAGGCTTGGAATGCCGATCGACACCCTAAGGAGCCAGGTCAGTGTTATTTTTTCCAACGGGCCCGTGAACAGGTGAACCAGGCCATAGATGGGAGCACCGAGCAGGGTTGTCCCCGGTGCTTTCGAAGAATACATGCGGCCATCTCGTTGAGCCTTGTCATCGACCCAGCCCCACTTTTTTAGTGGTTTATCGATGGACCATTCGCCGTTCTCTACCAGTGAAGCGACGGCATAAACCCGAATCATTTCGTTGGGATTGTTGATGGATCCCCGACGACTGGGCGAGTTGAAATAAGGGAAGGGCCAAAGCAGCCCCAGGGCAACCACTGTGAGGAAAAATTTGGTTCGCATCGTCATCGCCGCTTTGCCCTACACCTCCATGGGAGCCTTGGACAGCACTCCCTTTACCTTGCAGCCCCACTCGGCGCCGGGTAGCTAAGCCTGCCGGTAAAGGAGTCGAACCATGCGCTGTCTATCGATCATTTTTGTGCTGACGTGCGCCTGTGGAGGAAGTCCCTATGATGGTTGTGACCTGTCCTGGACTGGCGACGATCCTGCGCTTGGGGAAATGGTTTTTAAGGATGGAACTCGACTGGCGGGAGGAAGTTACAACCATACCATTCGTAATGGCAGATTGAGCGCAGGAACTTTCACAATCAACGTTCGTGCAGACGGCGTTGATGAGCCGAGTTTTGACGAAGCGCTGATGGCCGGTTTCCCGATCTGCCGACATTTGGATCGGGAAAATGATTCGATCCTTTATAATGACAGCGGTGGGGCATGGATCACCGATTCGAGCCACACAGGAACCTTGGCCATTGCAAGTCGTGAAGGGCAAGAATTGGTCGGCATGGTGTCGGCCGAACTGATCAGCACCACGGGAGCAATTCGTCAGATTGAAGCGGCTTTTCGCTTGGGACCCTCCGACTAATGCAATCGCTACCAGGGCC
>MDTD01192470.1_pt1 | contig 13398 bp, 17 predicted proteins | sample 811221 | NCBI WGS metagenome assembly MDTD01 (sample SAMN05326646, study PRJNA326480) | marine metagenome | isolation source: seawater | place: Pacific Ocean: South West | collected 2011
ATTGGTCTTTTCTGCTCTACTCCAATGGTAGCAATATCTAGAAAAATCTCATCTAAGGATATGATGTATATGCTCCTCACTGGAGAATTAGTAAATGCAAAAGAAGCTAAAGAATTCAAACTAGTAAATAAAGTGGTAACAAAAAAATCTCTAAAGAAAGAAGTTTTAAGAATAGCTAATAATATTTCGTCAAAATCAACTCAGTCTATAGTTATTGGAAAAGAAGCTTTTTATAATCAATTAGAGATGCCAATTGAATCAGCTTACGCATATACTTCGAGAGTTATGGCAAAAAATATGAAGTCAAATGACGCAAGGGAGGGAATAAAGGCTTTTATAGAAAAAAGGCGTCCCATATGGACTGATAAAAAATGATACCTCATACTAACGACAGATATAAATTTGATGAAAGTTTTATAAGAAATATCTTGAAAAAAATAAATACCATAGCTGTAGTTGGTTTGAGTGAGAATGAAAATAGACCTAGTTATTTTGCTGCAAAATATCTAAAAAGCAAGGGTTATCAAATTATTCCGGTTAACCCAATTACCTCTAAAAGACAAATTCTTGGTTCTAAAGTATATAAAAGTCTAGAAGAGATTGAAAAAACACCAGATATGATTGATCTATTTATAAAACCTGAAAAAGTTATTCCATTTGTAAAACAAGCTATAAAAATAAGAACTAAAGTAATTTGGATGCAAATAGGTGTTATTAATTATGAAGCTGCTAAATTAGCTAGAAAAGCAAAAATTGATTTCGTAATGGACCGTTGCCCTAAAATCGAATATGCCAGGCTAAGTGGTGAATTGGGGTGGGCAGGCATTAATACAAAAATAATTAATAATAAGATTTTTCCGATTAAATAGAATGAAAAAAAAATATAAAAAATCATCTAAATTTGGTTTTGCTACTAAAACTATTCATTCGGGAGCTTACCCTGATAGAGTTACTGGAGCAAGAAATACCCCCATATTTCAAACTACCTCTTACGTTTTTGAAGACACAGACCATGCAAGAAAACTATTTAGACTCGAGGATTTTGGATTTATATACTCAAGATTAACAAATCCGACAGTATCTGTTCTTGAAGAGAGAATTGCAGCCTTAGAAAAAGGCACAGCTGCAGTTGCCTGCTCATCTGGACATGCTGCTCAACAATTAGCTTTCACTTCTTTATTGAACCAAGATGATCATTTTATTGCCTCGGCTAAACTTTATGGTGGATCAATAAATCAATTTAGCAAAACATTCAAAAACTTTGGGTGGTCTTGCAGCTTTGCAAATCCTGAAAATATAGCTAATTTTGAAAATACTGTACAAGAAAATACAAAATTAATCTTTATTGAAACTTTGGCAAATCCTGACGGAGCGATTATTGATATAGAAAAAATATCGAAAATTGCTAAAAAGTACCATATACCTCTAGTAGTTGATAATACTTTAGCCAGTCCCTTTTTACATAATCCCATTGATTGGGGTGCAAATATAGTAACACATTCCTTGACAAAGTTTATATGTGGAAATGGAACAAGTATGGGAGGTATTGTTATAGATTGTGGTAATTTTAATTATAGTAAAGATAATAAATTTCCAGGTTTAACCGAGCCTAATAAGTCATATAACGGAATAAAATTCCATGAAACTTTTGGCGATTTTGGGTTTGCAATGAAGACAAAAACAGACGCCTTAAGAGATTTAGGGTGTTCATTATCTCCTCATAATGCTTTCCATATTTTAAACGGAGTAGAAACCCTTCACTTGAGGATGAAAGAACATGTTAAAAATGCCTTTGAAGTAGCGAAATTTTTAGAAAATCACCCAAAAGTTCTATCAGTCTCCTACGCAGGACTTAAAAGCAGTAAATATTTTAAATTAGCAAAAAAATATTTTCCATTCGGTCCAGGATCAATCTTTACAATTAAGCTAAAAAAAGGATACAAAGCATGTGTTTCACTAGTAGAAAATGTTAAATTATTTTCTCATGTAGCGAATGTTGGAGATACAAGAAGTTTAATAATCCATCCTGCCTCAACTACTCATAGTCAATTATCTGAAAATGAAAAAATTTCTGCTGGGGCATCTTCGGATACAATTAGACTTTCTATTGGGATAGAAACTGTAGAAGATATAATTCAGGATTTAGATCAAGCTTTAAAATAATCTATTCAATTCTCCACTGACCTTGGTTCTTGGATATAGATCCTCCGTCAATTAATTCAATGAACCTGTCTGGTTCTAAGTCAATCCAGAAGACGAAACAATTTTCTTTTGCAGCAAATATATACCATAAGTTAGAATCTAAAATCATAAATAAGATTACCTTATCTGCCACTAATTTTTTTTTATCTCTTGAGAATTTATTATAGTTGCTTACAAAAGCTTCTCGCAGAGTATAGTTAAGTTCAACTTCTTTAAAAACTGAAAAATGACTCTTTGCCTCTTTAATCTTATCACTAAACTTTTGACATTCTTCAGAGCTTAAGGGATTAAGAGAAAAAATTAGATTTAATAAAAGGAAAATAAAAATTGCTAATAAGATATTTTTATATATTTTGATATTGTGCATGAAAACAATATAATAATAAAAACTAATGATGGCAATTTAGATTGTCATGTTTTTATAACTGAAGAAATAAAAAATCCTAATATTATTTTTTATATGGATGCACCTGCTATTAGAGAAGAACTAAGGACAATGTGCAGAAAAATAGCTTCTTACGGATACAATGTGTTTCTTCCCAATTTATTTTATCGTAAAGGTACTGAAAATAATTATCCATTTGATCAAAAAAGCTATAAATCTTCTAAAATACAGCTTAATAAAATGCTAGATACTATGAACAGTACTACTAACTCAATGATTATTGATGACACAAAGTTTATTCTAGATTATTTAAACGAAAGGTTTTCTAATAAAAATATTGGTATTGTCGGTTACTGTATGAGTGGAAGGTTTGTAGTTAGTTGTGCTGCAATCTACTCTGATAAGATAAAAGCGGCCGCGTCATTTTACGGAGTTGATATTATGACCGAAAAATCGGACTCGCCACATTTGATAGCAGAAAATATAAAAGGTTCTTTATATTTGGCATTTGCTGAAAAAGATTACTGGGTACCTGAGTCAGTTTTAAGCAAAATTAATAGTTATTTTATGAACCTTAATATTCAAGTAGAAATTGAGGTATACCCAGGCACAGACCATGGATTTGCTTTTCCTAGCAGATCCACTTATATAAAAAGTGCTGAAAAAAAACACTGGAATCAGCTACTAAACTTGTTTGATAAAAATTTATAATAAATGAATATTTTCTGTATAAATAATTAATTATAAAAAAATAAAAATGAAAAAAAATATGAAATAATTCTATTAATTCTTTTTACCACTTATTTTAAATGCTATTATTTTTATCGGAAGATAGTAATAATGACCTTTATGAGCTGTTCTAAGAACTAGTAGAGTTGGTCGGTGCGGCAGGATTTGAACCTACGACCCCTAGTCCCCCAGACTAGTGCGCTACCAGACTGCGCTACGCACCGATTTTGGTTTAAAATAAAGATTTAATCTTTTCTATTGCCATTTTATTACTTTCCTCTGAGGATATAGTACCAAAAAAGTCTCCATCTCTATCAAAAAGATATATTTGCGAACTGTGGTCAAAAGTAAATATAACCTCATCTAAAAAAATCTTCTCATGATGTACATACATGTAATCTAGAAAGTTATAAACATCATTCTTTTTTCCAGTTACTCCAGTTATTTTTTCACTAAAATTTTTTAGGTAATCTTCAAGGTCATTAGCATTATCTCTTTCTGGATCTACAGTAACAAAAAAGAATTTAATTTTTTCACTTATATCTCCTAATTCTTCTATTATGTTTGATATTTTTAATAATGTGCTAGGACAAATATCTGGACAGTTTAGAAATCCAAAAAAAAACATAGTAGGATAATTGTCAAGATTTTTAAATGTCAGTAACTCATTTTTGTGAGTTTCTAAATTAAATTGATCTAAATGTTCATTTATTGTAAATGATTTATTGTTTGAAAATTGCGTTTTAAAAGAAAATAATATAAAAACGAAAGTAGCTAAAAATAATGCTAATACGGCTAAATAAATATTTTTATTTCTCATACAATTGCTTAATTTTTTTTAGTTTATTCTTTATCTCGTTCAATCTATTTAAAGTTTCATCACTTAATTTAATATTTCCTTCTTCTTTAATTTTTCCCTTTTTTTTATTTGATAGGTAATTCTTCACACCTTTTACGGAATATTTCTCTTCATATAGTAATTCTTTTATTCTTCTTATTAAGGAAATATCGTCTTCTGAATAAAGTCTACGACCTCCTTTTCTTTTTAAAGGTTTTAATTGAGAAAAGTTTTCTTCCCAGAATCTTATAACATGAGGTTTTATATCAAACATTTTTGATACTTCACCGATAGTTTTATAAGCGTCCATATCTTTCATTTTTCATTTATCTTAATTTTTAGTTGCTTAGATGCTTTAAAACTTACTATTTTTCTCTTGGAGATTATAGCCTCTTTTCCTGTTTTTGGATTTCTACCAATTCGTTGAGCTTTTTTTCTTACTATAAAATTTCCTAGTTTAGGTATTTTCACTTCTTCATTTTTTGATACTTTTTCAGATATAGTGTCAAAGAAGGCTTCTATAAAGCCTTTTGCTTCTTCTTTAGAATATCCAAGCTTTTGATGAATCTTTTCTATAATATCTTTCTTAGTTAAAGTTTTTTTAATCATTTTGTAGTTCCTTTTCTTGGACATTAAGATTATGTAAATTTTTTATAATCCTGTCTCCTACTCCTAATTTAGCAAACTCAAATGCTATATCAATTGCTGCTGCAAAACTTAAAGAGTCAGCGCCTCCATGACTTTTTACTACAATACCATTTAAACCAAGGAGTAATGCTCCATTTCTATTTCGAGGATCCAATTTATGCTTTAAAGTGTTAAGTGATTTTTTCATTAATAAATAAGATATTTTTCCAGACAAAGAATTAGAAAAAATAGATTTAATATAGCTGCTACTTAGTTTAGCAACTCCTTCTGCAGTTTTTAATGCTATATTGCCTGTAAAACCGTCCGTTATAACTACATCTGCTTTTCCCATAGTAATCTCGTTTCCCTCCACAAACCCTACGAAATTTTCTGCTAAATAACTATTTTCTATCATTTTTGATGCTTCTTGAATATATAATTTTCCTTTTTCCTTTTCTGTTCCAACATTTAGAATGCCAACTCTTGGTTTATCTTTTCCTAATATAACTTTTGCAAACTCTACACCCATCAAAGCAAACTGTAACAACATAATAGCATTACAATCGATATTAGCACCTAAATCCAGCAAAACAAACTCACCTTGAAGATTAGGTATTGTAGCGGCTATTGCAGGCCTCTGAATTCCCTCTAATGTTTTTAACTGCAATTTAGACATTCCCATTAAAGCACCTGTATTACCAGCTGAAACTAAAGCATCAACTCTTTTTTCACTTAGCTCCTTTATTGCCACGCCCATGCTAGAATCTTTACGCTTCCTGATAACGTGCGAAGGTTTATCATCAGGATTTATTACTTCTGGAGTATCAAGTATTTTGTAAGAGTCATTAAAAATTTTATGTTTAACAATAATGTCTTTTAATAAGTTTTCTTTTCCTAAGAATGTATAATATATCTCTGGATACCTCTCCTTGCTAATTGCAGCTCCGGAAATTAATGACTCAGGACCATTATCGCTACCCATAGCATCTATAGCTATTTTAATGCGATCTGCCATTATTTATTCTTTTTTATCTTCTACTTTTCTAATTTCGAATACTTGCCTCTTCTTATAGTATCCACAACTTTTACAAATATGATGAGGCAATTTTTCGGCGCCACAGTTTTCACACTCTACTACTGTTTCTCTACCTAATGCATCATGAGATCTTCTTTTGCCTCTTCTAGAAGTTGAAATCTTTTTTTTTGGGACTGCCATCTATAATTCCTTCTTTATTTAAAATAATTATTTAAATCCAAAAATATAACATCTTTTTCCGTAATTTCTAAAAGATTATTTTTTTTTATAAGTTTTATACTATCTAAAAAGTATTTTTTCATAATTGTTAAAGATGAAGCATTAACTTTTTCTAAAGTACCATATAAATTTCTGCGTATAGCTTTTTCTATAAATTTAACCTTTTTTTCTTTAGCCTCTTCGTATGCTTTTATTCTGCCTGCCAATGCTTCTGACATATGGTAAATTTTTTTTTTAACTGATAAATCTCCAACACCCATTTCCCTTAGATTATAGTCAAAATCCTTAAACATCAAACTAATAATTTCTTCAGAAAGCCTTTTTTCTTGTTCTCCTTTGTTTTTGAGTAATAGATTTATAAAAAAAAAATGTAAAATTATTAGTTCAAATCTTCCGTCTATCGTATCTGGTACTAGAGCCTTTGAGTAAAAGGTTTTATTTCTGGACTGCAATATAATTTTCTTATATATGATAGTAGCAGTATTAATTATTTTTTTTTTTTTTTTAAATAACATTATTAGCAAAATTTAATAATATGATAATACAAGAAACTAATTTTTTTAAAATATTAATAATAATTTTTTTATTTTTTTTTTTAGCATCCTGTAGTACTAGAGTCACAAATCATGGTACAGTATTTTCTCTGGAAGAAATAAAAAAAATTAAAAATACAAAACTTAATAAGTCTGAGGTTGTAGAGATACTAGGTCTTCCTTCTACAATGTCGACTTTTTCTGACAGAGTATGGTATTATATTTCTAATGTACAAAAAGAAAGGGCATATTTTAGAATAAAAACAGTTTCTAACAATGTGCTTAAAATTACTTTTAATAAAAATGACCAATTAACAAGCTATAAATTCATTTCTGCAGGCAAATTACTAGACGTTGAAGTAATTAATGCCCAGACACAGGCTAACGTCGACAAAGAAGAAAACTTTTGGCAAGCCTTTTTGTCTTCTTTTAAAAGAAGATTAATGGATCCTCAAGGTTTAGTGAGATAAGAAAGCTAATAAAAGTAATGCAACTATATTGGTTATCTTTATCATTGGATTAACAGCTGGACCTGAAGTATCTTTGTAAGGGTCTCCTACCGTATCACCAGTCACTGCAGCTTTGTGAGCTTCCGAACCTTTACCTCCATGGTTTCCATCTTCAATGAATTTTTTTGCATTGTCCCATGCGCCGCCCCCTGAAGTCATACTAATTGCAACATATAACCCTGTTACTATTACCCCAAGCAACATTGCTCCTAAGGCTATAAAAGCATCTGACCTACTAGATACTAGCTCAATAATAAAATAAAATAATATTGGAGCTAAAACTGGAAGAAGAGAAGGTATTATCATTTCTTTTATTGCAGACTTAGTTAATAAATCAACAGTTCTTCCATAGTTTGGTTTGCTCTTTCCACTCATTATTCCTTTATCTTCTGCAAACTGTTTTCTTACTTCTAAAACTACTGACGAAGCTGCCCTTCCAACTGCAGTCATAGACAGAGCACCGAATAGAAATGGTAATAGTCCCCCAAATATCAAACCTATTATAACAAAGGGGTTCTCTAAAGAAAAATTTATTTCTAATCCTGCAAAATAAGGATAATCAGATGCGTTACTTATAAAATAATCTAAATCTTCTCTGTAAGCTCCAAATAATACTAGGGCACCTAAACCTGCTGATCCTATAGCATATCCTTTGGTTACTGCTTTAGTAGTATTACCTACAGCATCTAAATTATCAGTAGTTTTTCTAACATTTTCCGGCAGCTCTGCCATTTCGGCAATTCCTCCTGCATTGTCAGTAACAGGACCATAAGCGTCTAGTGCGACTACCATACCAGCCAATGCTAGCATACTCGTAACAGATATTGCTATACCAAATAGACCAGCCAAATTATTAGAAATAATTATAGCTATACAAATAATAATTGCAGGAATTGCTGTAGACTCCATTGATATTGCCAACCCCTGAATTACATTTGTGGCATGACCAGTCTCTGATGCTTTAGCAACTGATTTTACTGGTCTAAAACTAGTTGAAGTATAATATTCTGTGATCCAAATAAATAGTGCAGTAACTATTAACCCTACTAAGGAACATAAAAATATCTGCAGAGCATTAAAATTTTCAAAAGTAGTATTGATACCTAAAAATTGGTCTATAACCAGATAAATTCCTACAACTGCTAATAATGCTGAAACAATAAAACCTTTATAGAGGGCTCCCATAACAGTGCCGTTATTTGAAATTTTTACAAAAAATGTTCCAATAATGGAAGATAAAATACATACGCCTCCGATCGCTAATGGAAGGTTCATAAAAGTTGTCTCAATGTTTCCTGAAAAAAAAATTGAAGCCAGCACCATTGTAGCTACTACAGTAACAGCATATGTCTCAAACAAGTCAGCCGCCATACCTGCGCAATCACCAACGTTGTCACCAACATTATCTGCTATAACTGCAGGATTTCTTGGATCATCTTCAGGTATTCCTGCTTCAACCTTTCCGACTAGATCTGCTCCAACATCTGCTCCCTTGGTAAAAATTCCTCCACCTAATCTTGCAAAGATAGAAATTAATGATGCACCAAACCCAAGTGCTACTAAAGGATCTATTAAGTCTCTTCCTTCTGCACCTGACTTTATTAAGAAAAAATATGTAAAAGATATAGATAAAAGAGCTAATCCAGCAACTAGCATACCAGTTACTGCTCCTGATTTGAAAGCTACACTCAGGCCTTGATTAAGTCCATTTTTTGCAGCCTCAGTTGTTCTAACATTTGCCCTTACAGATATATGCATTCCTATAAATCCAGCAACTCCAGATAATAAAGCTCCTACTAAAAACCCTAGTGCGACATAAATACTCAAAAAGAAGTAGATAAAAATAAAAATAACTATTCCAACTATAGAAATAGTAAAATACTGCCTCCTTAGATAAGCAGATGCTCCTTCTTGAATAGCAGATGCTATCTCCTGCATTTTTTTTGTTCCAGCTGGCATTCTTAATACCTGCCTTGCTGTAAAAAAGCCATATAATATTGCTATAAATCCTGTAATTATTGAAAATAAAAGTAAATGTTCCATTAATCCTCACTATAGGTTGTTAATTTTTGTACAATGCCAGATGATTATGTTTAATGCAATAGTCAAATTTCTATTTTTTTTATTTAAAATGTGAATACCCATTGATAAATTTTTTATCATCTAAAAATGTGCCTTTATTTTTTGTAAACTTGCCAATTATACTAACTTTAGTTTTCCTAGAAAGTGCTATCTTTTTAATTTTCTCAATATTTGCTTTATCGACCGCAAAAGCTAATTCATAATCGTCTCCTGCTGATAAAAGCTCTTCAATAGAGCAATAATTTTTTTTTAATATTCTTTTTGCTAGATTTGATAGTGGCGTTTTACTTGACTCAATTTTTAATCCGCATTCAGAACTTTTTGCCAATTTTCCAGCATCTATAACTAATCCATCTGAAATATCAATACAAGATTTAACATGAGGACTTAAAGAAACTGCAAGTTCATGTCTAAGCGGGGGAATTAAAAACCTTTTTATTGCTTTTTTTTTATCTGCTACAGAAATATTATTAATTTTTTTTTCTAAACAGTCTAGACCAATTTTAGAATCACCTATGTTGCCGGTAACCATCAAGTAATCTCCGCTTTTAGCACCTTTTCTTTTAAGGAGATAATTATTTTTTGCTGTTCCTATGACTGTAACACAAAAGGATAATGGACCATTATAAGAACATAAATCTCCTCCCAGCAGTTTAAGCTTTGTTTTTTTTATTGACCATTTGATACCCTTAACAATTTTTTTTATATTTTTTATATTATTTTTATTAGGTAAAGATATTGAAATTAACATACAATATGGGCTTGCCGCCATTGCAGCCAGATCGCTTGCTGCGACCATAATTGACCTTGCAATAGATAAGTTCGGACTTAAATCGATTGGGCAATGAACTCCATGTATAAAGTTGTCAACACTTAAGACTTTTATTTTATTATTTTTTTTTAAAAAAGCAGCATCGTCTTCTAAAAATAAAGATTCTTTAAAACCCCGTGTAAGTGGTGATAAATACTTTTGTATTAATGCTACTTCATTCATTGATTAAAACTTCATTTCTTATAATTTTACCTAAATTATCGAGTACTCCATTTACAAAACCAATATTTGAGTCATCGAAATATAAACTAGATATCGATACATATTCATTAATTACAACCTTTAAAGGTATTGAATTACAACTTATTAGTTCATAAATACCTAAGCTGATGATTGATTGTATAGTATAATCTAGACGTTCAATCATCCATTTTTCTGATAAACTATTTGTAATATATTTTTTTATGGTTTCTTGTTTTTCATCTACTCCAGAAACAAGCTGTCTAAAAAAAACAATATCATAATTTTTTTTTTCTATTAATCTATATTTACAAAACTCTTCCATAACTGATTCTATATCTTGTTTTAAAAAATAGTACTGAAATATTGCCTGAACCGCTGCTAATCTAGAATTTCTTCTAGCTTGCATTAGTATATTTTATTTTAAGTTTTATTTGGTTAATACATGCAAGAGCAGCTACTTTACCTTTTCCAAAATTATTTTCATTTGTGGTTGATCGTTTCTGAGCTTGTTCAATATTTTCTACAGTAAGAATTCCATAGCCAATTGCCAACCCCTCCAATGAAAAATTCATTAAAGCCCTTGCACTTTCATTGCATACATAATCATAGTGAGATGTTTCTCCTCTTATAACACAGCCCAAGGCAATATATCCATCAAATTGGTGTTTTGAAAATGTTATAATTGCTGGTATTTCAAATACTCCAGTAACATTTTCTTCTTCATAGATCATATCATTTTTTAGTATAGTTTCTCGAGTATCTTCTAAAAGATTTTGAGATATTTGTGGATAGTAATTACTATTAACTACAAGAATATTTTTTTTTTCTTTCTACGTTCATATGCTTTTGTGTCCCCTCACTTTTAAATCAAACCCTTCTAACCCGATCATTGCACGTTTGGATTTAGATAGTAATATCATATTTCTTACACCTAAGTCTCTTAAAATTTGAGCACCAACTCCATATTCTCTAAATTCTTGATATTCTATATTATTTTTTTTTATGTTTTCATAAATTTTACTGTTATCTTTTATAATAACTAATACACCTTTTTCATGATTTTTGAATTCATTAATAGTCTTATCTATGAAGCTAATATTTTTTTCCTCTTGTCCTTCTAATCTACCCCTAAAAAGTTCTGAAATGTAATCTAGTTTTTGTACTCTTACTAGAGTATGCTCATCTTCTCTAATACTGCCCTTAACTAATGCAAAATGTTCTGTTCCATCAATCATATTCATGTAACAATAAAAATCAAAAATTCCGGCTGTTTCGGTAATTAATTTGGTCTTATACTTTCTCTTTACAATAGGATCATGCCTAACTCTCCATCTAATTAGATCTTCAATGGAAGCAACATTAATTTTATGTTTTTCACAAAAGTTTATTAAATCTGGTAACCTAGCCATACTTCCATCATCATTCATAATTTCACAAATTACTGCGGAAGGATTCAAACCAGCTAGTCTAGAAATATCAACAGCCGCCTCTGTATGTCCTGCTCTTGTTAGTACTCCTCCCGCTTTTGCAACTAGAGGAAAAATATGTCCTGGAGTACTTATATCATTTTTTCCTTTATTCTCATCTATGGCAACTTGAACTGTTTTTGCCCTATCAGCAGCAGATATACCAGTGGTTATACCGTCTTTAGCTTCAATAGAAACAGTAAATGCTGTATCTAACTTGCTAGGGTTTCTTCTGTCCATAGGCTTTAAGGCAAGAGTATCTGCTCTTTCTTTGGTTAAGGCTAAACAAATTAGTCCTCTTCCATACTTTGCCATGAAATTTATAATATTTGGAGTAACTAACTGAGCAGGAAAAATTAGATCTCCCTCATTTTCTCTACTTTCATCGTCTACTAAAACAAAAATTTTTCCATTTCTAGCATCTTCAACAATTTTTTCAATACTTTTCAAAATCAATTTAGTTCTCTATAAAGTCTTTTTTCTAATCTTTTTTAATTTACAACTTATTTATAAAAAATAGAAGATGTTTAGTTAATAGTATCATTAATTAAAATTAATTAGTTCTAGAATACTTATTACTTATGACTATTAATATTACGGTCTATATATCTTGCTAAAATATCAATTTCTATATTTACTGTTGTACCTAATTTAATCTTTCCTATCGTAGTATTTTTAATAGTGTGAGGAATAAGATTAATACTAAAAAAACTTTTCTTTACTTCATTAATAGTCAGCGATACTCCATCTATAGTTATAGAACCTTTTCTACATATAAACTTTTTTAAAGATTTAGGCATGTTAAAGTGGAGCAGGAAAGATTTATCTAATCTGGTAAGTCTTTTTAGTTTTACAGTTCCATCAACATGTCCTGTTACTAGGTGTCCCCCAATCTCATCACCTATTCTAAGAGACTTTTCAAGGTTTATATAACTACCTACGTCCCAATTAATTGCATTAGTAACATTAATAGTTTCTTCGGATATATTGACCGCGAAGATATCATTTTTTTTCTTAATTACAGTTAAACAAATTCCTGAACACATAATTGAGCTGCCTATTTCTACATCCCTAAGTTGCATATCACTTTGGATAAAAAACTCTGGGTTCTTAGCGTTAGTAATTTTAACTATTTTTCCTAAATTTGTAGTGATACCTGTAAACATTTTATTTTATTATACATATCTATGACTTTTTTATTTAACCAAATTTCAATCCTGTTATCTTCTAAATTAACCTGATTGTACAGAAAAAAGTTATTATTTAATTTTAACTCTCCTAATCCGTCTAATCCTTTATTACCTATAAAAGAACTAGATTTATATATGTATATTTTATCTATTGTATCAAGGTTTAAAAATGAAGAAGCAACTATTGATCCTCCTTCTACTAATACTTCTTGATGACCTAGTTTATGAATATTTAGAATAATTTCTTTTAAATTTAAAAAATTATTTTTATTTTTACTAACTGATAAAATAGAAATATTTGGTTTTTTTTTAAATCTTTTTTCTTTCAAGACTCTATTATCAGTAAATATTATAAGAGGGTGTTCGCTAGCACTTGTAACCAGGTTACAATCTTCCCTTATACTTAATTTTGTGTCTAAGATAATTCTGGTGCTTGTAGTTTTGAATCCTCGTATTCGAGAGTTTAGAGTTGGATTATCTTTTCTCAACGTATTTGCTCCAACTAAAATAGCACTGTGAAAACTTCTCAACTGATGCACGTGTTCTCTAGCCAAAGCTGAGGTTATC
>MDTD01027558.1_pt1 | contig 13396 bp, 10 predicted proteins | sample 811221 | NCBI WGS metagenome assembly MDTD01 (sample SAMN05326646, study PRJNA326480) | marine metagenome | isolation source: seawater | place: Pacific Ocean: South West | collected 2011
CCGGCCGCGCTGTCGACCATCAGCTCGGCCGCGACGGTGGGCTCCAGCGGCAGCTCGACCCGGAAGGTCGTGCCCACCATCGGCGCACTCTTCACGGTGATGTCCCCGCCGTGCAGCTTGGCGAACTCATACGCGAGCGAGAGGCCCAGGCCGGTGCCAGCCACCTTGCCCTTGCGCGAGCCGCTGGCCTGGTGGAAGCGATCGAAGACCTTGCCGAGCTGCTCGGCCTCGATGCCGATGCCCTCGTCCTCCACTTCAAACCAGAGCTGGCTGCCTTCCACACCGCCTCGCACCGCGATGCGGCGGCCGTCTTCCGTGAACTTCAGCGCGTTGCCCAGCAGGTTGCTGCCGATGGTCTCGACCTTCTGCAGGTCGAACAGCGAGTTCGGCATCTCATCCAGACCCTTGGTCTCAAGCCGCAGCTCGTGCTTCTCGGCCAGCGGCTCGGCCGCGCGCACCAGCTTGCTGAGCACCTCGCCGACGTTGCCCTGCTGCAGGCTCAACCCTTCCTCGCCCGCCTCCAGCTTGGAGAAGTCGAGGATCGTGTTGATCTGCTTGAGCAGCCGGTGCGAAGCCAGCTCCATCGACTCGAGCATCGGCCGCGGGTCGCGGTCGAAGCGGCTCGAGAGCATCTGCTCGAGCGGCCCCAGGATCAGCATCAGCGGCGTGCGCAGCTCGTGACTGACGTTGGCGAAGAAGCGCGTCTTGGTCTCATCGAGCTTCTGCAGCTCGTTGGTCGCCGCTTCAGCCGTCAGCCGCTGCAGCAGCTCGCTGCGGCGCGAGCGCTCAATCGCCGCGCTGCCCAGGAAGGTCAGCGCGCAGGTGCCCAGCAGGAAGAAGAAAGGCAGCAGGGCCTCGCGCCCCAGCGCGTGCGCCCACAGGTTGACGATGAAGTAGCCGCAGGTGACGAGCGAACAGAAGGTCAGTGTGACGCCCGGTCGCCAGGGCATGAACAGCCCGACCAGGAACAGCACCAGCATGTTGCCGTAGAAGTAGCCGCTCGAGAAGCCGTCGAGCATCGCCGTCATCGCGGACAGCACCAGCGAAGCCATGCTGAGCGTCGCGAACGACAGCGGCAGCACGTTGCGCTCGCCCCATTCGGTGCGGCTCAGCCAGATGCCGAAGCCGGCGACCGCAGCCACGACCGCGCGCATCGCCAGGAAGACCCCCCACTGGTCCCGCGCAAAGACCCAGTCGAGCGCGGAGAAGCCCAGGTAGAGCACAATGCCGACCGCAAACGACACTCGGAATCGATAGCCGAGAAGTTCGCGTGTCTCCTCCTGAAACTTCTCTTCGAAGCGTTCCGGGGAGACCTTGGTCGCGGAGGTCGAGGCGTCAGCCATGGTGCGCTCAGCGCGGAAGACCTTGGTCTTTCGGACACTTTCGCGGCGGACTTGAGCCCTTCTGAGCCTGAAATCCGACCGGGGCGCTTGCTAGACTGCCGCGCCAGGCCTGCCTCCACCTGTCATCGGCCTGTTCGCCCCGTGAGCCGCATTCTCGTCGTCGATGACGATCCCGAAATCCGCAGCACGCTGAAGAAGCTGCTGGAGTTGAGGGGCCATCAGGTTGTGGTCGCTGCCGACGGCCGCGCGGCCGAGACGGCGCTGATCGGCGCTCCCTTCGATCTGATGGTGACCGACATCGTCATGCCGGATCAGGATGGCCTCGAGGTGATTCGGATCACGCGGGCCGCGCATCCGGATCTGCCGATCATCGCGATCTCCGGCGGCGGCCGCCTGCGCACCGGCAATTACTTGCGACTCGCGACGGCGATGGGCGCAGTCGCGGCGCTCGAGAAGCCCTTCGACTTCGACGAGTTCTTGCAAGCCGTCCATGCGGCGCTGAACTGAGCCCGGCTCACACCGTCAGCTGCGGCTCGGGCAGCGACTCACCCGCCAGCTCGGCGACGCGCCGAATGACCCGCCCGAGGATGGTGTCGGGAGTGCTGGCGCCGGCGGTGAAGGCGACCTTCAGCGGCCCCTCGCCCGGCAGCCAGTCGCGCACCTGGTGAATCTCACCGCTCTGACGCTCGCGGAAGGAGAGCACTTCTCCCAGGTTGTCCGGACCCTCGACGTGGTACGAGGGGATGCCCTGCGCATCGCCCACCCGCGCCAAGTTCTTGGTGTTCGACGAGTCGTAGCCCCCCACCACCAGATAAAGATCGGGCTGCTCGTCGATGACGGCGATCGCCGCGTCTTGATTGTCCTGGGTCGCCCGGCAGATGGTGTCGAAGTCGCGGAAGCTCTGCTCAAGGCCGGCTTCGCCATCGCGTTCGATCAGCGCCTGGCGCAGCAGATCGCCGATCGCGCGCGACTCGCTTGCCAACATGGTGGTCTGATTGATGATGCCAATCTGCGCCAGGTGCTGCGCGGCATCAAAGCCCGGCGAGAAGGCCTCGGGGTGCAGGCTGCGCTGCAGCTCTTCGAGCGCGATCTTGCCGCGCAGGAACTCGGCCAGGGCGCCCGCCTCGCGCAGATCGTGCACAACCACGTAGTGGCCGCCCTCGTGCTGCACCAGTGAGCAGGTCGCACGGGTCTCATCGTGCCCCACGGTGCCGTGGATCACGGTGGTGAAGCCTTCGCGCAGGTACTTGAGCGTGCGCTTGTGCGGCTTGATGACCCAGGGGCAGGTGGTATCGACCAGATCCACGCCGCGCTCTTCGAGCGCCTGCATGTCCTCGACCTCGGCCGAGAAGGCCGGCACGATGACGACGTCGTCCTGGGTCAGCGAATCCAAGGCTCCTTCCACGGCGTGCTCGCCCTTCAGAAAGCCGATGCCATGCGCGCGCATGTCGGCGTTGACGCGCGGGTTGTGGATGAGCGAGTTGAGCAGCCACATGCGGCGGCCGGCGTGCTCCTGGCGCGCCTCCTCGACCATCGCCAGCGCCCGGTCGACGCCCCAGCAGAAGCCGAAGCTCTGTGGCAGCAGCAGCTGCAGGCGTCCGATCTGCATGCGTCCCTCTGCCCGCAGCTTCTCCACCAGCGGGTCGCGGTAGCTCATGCGGACGTCGGTCGGATGGGATTCCTCAGTCATCGATTCAGGTCTCCGTGGACTGCGCCACGTCGGCGGCCCGGGTCAAGCCGCGCAATGCGCCCACCAGGTAGGTCGAGCCCGTCACCAGCAGCGCATCGGGGCCGGGCGGCAAGGCCGGGCTCGTCAGGACTTCGGCGTGGAAGAGGTCGGCCAACTCTTGAGGGCAGGCGGAGCGCGGATGGTCTCCGGCAGGACAGGCCCACCACTGCTCTTGGGGCGGGCGCACGCCCAGTCGGGCCTGCAGTGCCGCCGCGAGCGCCTGGGCGTCCTTGTCGTCTCGCAGTGCGAACACGACCCCGCGCGACTGTTCATGGTATCGACGGCGAAACAACTCCAGCGCCGCGACGAGCGAATTCTCGCTGTGGGCGGTATCGAAGACGATCGCGCGCCCTGCGCCGTCCTGACGCAGCTCAAAACGGCCGGCCAGGCGCACGGTGCGGGGATCCAGCTTGGCGAAGGCCGCACCGAAGCCCAGCCGCTCGAGCACCAGCCCGGCGAGCGCGTGGTTGCGCTGCTGATGCTCCGGCTCGAGCTTCGCTCCGGCCGCCCGCTGAGCGGGCGCGATCTGCAGGGTCTCGCCGACCGCGTTCGCTTCCGCCTGCAGCACCTCGAGCGCCCGCTCGTCGATCCCCGCCCCGGCAAAAGCCGGCACCCCCGGCAGGAAGATCCCGGCCTTGTTCCAGGCGATCTGCTCGATCCCCGGCCCCAGGACGTCCTCGTGCTCCCGTTCAATCGAGGTCACCAGCGTGGCCGCGGGCTTCAGCACGCGGGTCGAGTCGAAACGGCCGCCCAGGCCCACCTCGATCACGGTCGCGGTGCAGCCGGCGGCGGCGAAGAGGTGCAAAGCCGCGGCGGTCAGAAGGTCGAAGAAGGTTTCATCGCCATGACTCGCATCGAGGACTGCCCGCAGGGACGCCATCCACAGCTCGTCCGAGGCAAACTCCCCGTCGACCGTGGCGCGCTCTCGCCAGTCAGACAAGTGCGGAGAACTGTAAACGCCCACCCGATGACCCGCCGCGCGCAGACCGGCGGCAAGAAAGGCCGCCGTGCTGCCCTTGCCCTTCGACCCGGCCACATGCAGGGCCAGGCAGGCGTCCTGGGGGCGCCCCAGCGCCTCGAGCAGCCGCGCGGCGGGCTGATTCGAAACCCGGGCCGCGCGCGGACGCTCGCAGCGCTCGTAATCCGTGCGCGCGGTCAGTTCCCGCCAAAGGTGCTCGAGTTCCGGGTGCATTCCTCGTCAACCGCGATCCTGGGATAGTCTAAATCGGAGGAGCGTATGAGAAAGGAATCCCGCTTCCGGCCGAGCGACCTGGGCGAACAGGGTGTCCGCCACGAGGTCAACGTCTTTGTCTTCCGACGATCCCCGGAAGGACCGGAGTACCTGCTCCTGCGCCCGAGCACGCAGCCAGATTCGCTGTGGCGCCCGGTCGTGCAGGCGATCGGCCACCACGAGGACCTCAGCGGCGCCGCCCGCCGCGCCGTTCAGCTTGAGGTCGGCCTCCGTGAGGCCTTTGACCTGCTGCTGCCCGCTGCCGGTGTCGAGGAAGAAGTCGGCGACCTGCATCTGGTCGGTTGGCCAGTGGGCTACTACCTGCGCCGGATGCCTCCGCGCGGCCCCCAGCGCGCCGCGGCTCAGCTGGATTGGATGGGCTTTGATCAGGCGATCCAGCAACTGGGCCTGTCGGTTCACCGCCAGAATCTGCTGCAGCTGCACTGGCAGCTCGCGGCCTAGGCGAGGCGCCTAGTCGCGAATCATGCGCCGCAGCCGCGCGAGCACGCGCGTCTCGTTTTTGAGATCCCAGGCCGGGTAACCGCCCACCGTCGCGCCGTCGGCGATGTCCTTGGTCGCGACCGCAGCGCCCGCCATACGCGCGCCCGCGCCGATGCGCAGATGACCGACCGAGGCGGCGCGCCCGCCCAGCACCGCGCCGTCGCCGACGATCGTGCTGCCGGCCAAACCAACCTGCGCACAGAGCACCACAAAGCGCCCCAACTGGCAGTTGTGCCCGATCTGCACCTGGTTATCGAGGATGCAGCCGTCGCCGATCACGGTCGGGCCGTAGGTGCCGCGATCGATCGTGGTGCACGCGCCGATCTCGACCCCATGGCCGAGCTGCACGCTGCCCTGCTGCGGCACCTTCTCGTGCCGCTCACCGCTCCAGACGTAACCGAAGCCGTCGGCCCCGAGCACGCTGTTGGCGTGCACGATGCAGCCGTCGCCGAGCACCGTGCCGGCTTCCAGCACAACGTTGGGGTGAATCACGCACGCCTTGCCCAGCACGCAGTCCGGCCCGATCCACGCCCCGGCATGCACGGTGCACGCCTCGCCCAGCTGAGCCCGCGGATCCACAACGGCGCGTTCGTGGATGCCTACCCAGCGCGGGCGGGCAAGATCGAAGTGCTGCGCCAGCAGCGCCGCAGCCAGGTCGGGCCGCGCCACCTCGATGCGCGTGGAGATGGCCTGAACCGCGTACGGCAGCGCGTCGATTCCCGCCGGCACCAGCACCAGCCCGGCCTCGCACTGCTCGATCTCCGTGCCTGGCGTCCAGTAGGCCGCCTGCTCGGAGGTGGCCGTCGCGAGCCCCTGGACCCCCGCCACCGCGCGCTGCGGGTCGCCCATGACGGTGCCGCCGAGCTTGGCGGCGATCTCCGCCGCGGTCAGCGGCTGCGCGTGCTCGGGCGCGGGGGCGCGGAACTCCATCAGGCCGTTTATACGGCGGCGGAGCAGGCGGTCCTAGATCGAGCCGCTGCCCACCGCGATCCAGTAGGCCGCGCTGATCCAGCCCGCGATCAGCAGGAATCCGGCTGCCACGCCGGTCTTCGTGCGGCGACCGCCGTCCCTGCGAACCAGCAACGGGACCGCGAGCGCCGCGCAGGCGGCCAGGTTAGTCCACAGCTGGGGGCCGATTTCAGCGGGGCGGATCGTGGCCTGAGCCAGCACGCCGGTCGTGCCCCCGACCAGCAGCAAGTTGAAGGCGTTCGAGCCCAGGATGTTGCCGAAGACTGCCCCGGCGTGTCCTTTGCGCACCGCCTGCACGCTGGTGAAGAACTCGGGCGCCGAGGTGCCCGCGGCGGCGATCAGGAAGCCGGCAAAGCCCTTCCCCCAGCCCAGCATTTCGGCGAGGGAGAGCGCCCCTCTCAGAAACAGGTCCGACGCAAAAGCGAGCAGCGCAAAGCCGGCGATCGCCAGCCCTCCGGCGCGCCACAGCGGCGCCGGCACTTCGGCAGTCCCTTCGCCCACCACGTACTCGGCAAGGTCGACTTCGTCCTTCGAGAGACTCAGCTCCGGCTCCGCGCCTGAGGGTGCGGAGCTCGCCTCCGACGCGCTCGCCCCTCCGCGCAGGCTCGAACCCAGGACGAGTCCGAACAGGCCGAGCATCAGCCCGCTCGCGGCGACGTTGATCTCTTCTTGGCCAAAGGCGAGGAAGGCCAGACCGCTGCCAGCGATCAGGGCGAACAGTGTCTCCGGCCGCGCGTCCCGCAGCGGGATGCCATCGCGTCGCTGCAGCACCAGCATCAGGCCCAGCACGCCACCGACGTTGATCGCGTTCGAGCCGAACACGGTGCCCAGCGCGAGGCCGGGGTACTCCGCTGCCGAGGCCAGGGCGACGAAGAACTCGGGCAGCGAGGTGCCCAATGCCAGCAGAATGACGCCGGCAACCCAGGAGGGCCAGCCCCAGCGCTTGGCAAGACCGAGCGATCCGCCAACTGCCATCTCGGCACCGGCCAGCAAACCACCCAGGCCGAGGAACAGGTACAGAACGTCCACGGGGCCGCCTAGTATAGAGCCCATGCCAGCCGACTCGCGCGTGCTGATCGGGTTGACGACCGAAGTCCTGGACGCCCCGTGGTACGAAGGTCGTCGGCGTTACCAGCTGTTCGTGGACTACAGCCTGTGTCTGCGCGAGGCCGGCGCGATTCCGGTGCTCATTCCCGGCGACACCTTGCCCGATGATGTGCCGCGGATCCTCGACGGACTGGACGGCGTGCTGACCACCGGCGGGGACGACGCCGATCTGCGCGCCTGGGGCGGCCCGGCCCCCACCCCCGAGTGCAAGCCGGTCCCGCTCGAGCAACAGAGCCTGAACCTTGCGCTGACGCGCCACGTTCTGGAACGGGACATGCCTCTGCTCGCCGTCTGCTTCGGCATGCAGATGCTCGGGCTGGCGCACGAGGCCGGCTTTGACCAGCACATGGAGCTGCACGCCGATCACACGAAGGGCATCGAGCACCCGGTCAAGCTGGCCGCGGACAGCCGCATGGCCGAGGTCATCGGCAGCACTGATTTCGCCGTGCCTTCTTTCCACCATCAGGCGCTGAAGGACGCCGGCCATGCCCAGGACGCGCCGCTACCGGGCGGCTTGCGCGCCGTCGGCTGGGCACCGGATGGCACCCTCGAGGCGGTCGAAGTGCCCACCGCGCGCTTCGCCCTGGGAGTGCAGTGGCATCCCGAGAGGGCACCGGCATCGGCCGCGAGTCGCGCCCTGTTTTCCCGTTTCGTCGCCGCCGCTGCGGCCTATCGGAGTCTGCAGACAGCATGAGCACGGAAACGCCCCCGAAAGTAAGTAAGCGGGACCAACTCGAACGCGCGCGGCGCCGGCAGCCTTTCCAGGGCAAGGAACGGTTGCGCCTGGTCTTCATGGCGCTCGGCCTCGTGGCCGCGATCGGCATCTTCCTGTGGCTTCGCAGCAGCCTCGGCAAGTCAGGCGATCCGGAGGACGTCCCCGAGATCGAGACCGAGTACGCGATCGGCAGCGATATCTGGTTCCCGCAGGTCGACATGGAGCTGCTGGCGGAGGTCAAGGACACCTCGACCACCGAGCGCCTGCTGCTCGAATCTGGGCCCTTCTCCTACCTGCTTGAGCTGGGCAGCACGCTGCTGCCCGGGCACCTCGAGGTCATGGGGGCGCCGAGTTTTCCCTTCGACAACATTGAGGCCAACGCCTCGGGCCTGCGCGGCGGCGCCTACCGCGAGCGCGGTCGGGTGCTCGACCTCAAGATGGAGCAGCGGGTCATCGACGGCCCCGAGGAAACCTGGGTCCTGGTCGAGACGGATGCCAAGAACCGCTACTGGTTCGTCACGTTGAAGCAGCCCGAGGAGCTGTTCGGGCTGGGCGGCAACTTCATCGTCACCGACGGCTTCTTCTACAAGCTCTACACTCGCACCTTTGATGGCAACCGGGTGACCGCGCCCCTGCTGGTCGGCCCGGCCTTCCGCCCCTCAGTTCGCCCCGCCGAACCGGCCAAAGAGCTGGACCCCAAGATCCTCTCGACGATCCGCGACGCCGACTTCACTGAAGAGCATCCGGTCGAAGATCTGGGTTACTGGCACCTGATGAACTTCGTCGAGACGATTCAGGGCGACCCCGAGCGCATCGCCGCCGACTTTGAGCGTGCCCGTCCGCTCGATCGCAAGGAGCTGAAGTCGATCATCGATCAGCCCGAGCTACGCCGCGGCATCCCCTTCCGCATCTACGGTCGCGGGGTGCACGCCTGGAACCAGGCCAATCCCGAGAACCCGACGCGGATGCCGTTCTCGAGCCACAGCTTCCTGTCGAAGTACGAGCTCGATGATCAGTACATCCGGCTTGCAGCGCCGGGCAAGGATGCGCTGAACAACCTCGGTCTCGGCACCGAAATGCTGGCCTACTTCCTGAAGTTCTGGGCCTACACCGACACCAATGATCGCGAGCGGCGCGTGCCAGTCTTTGTCGTGGCCAGCTTCCGCGAGCGTGATCTGCCGCGCTCGGCGCTGGAAGGTCAGATCGTCATCGCCTTCATTGGCCTGTTCGTCGTGATGCTGATCGGCTTCGGCATGCTGATCCGGCGCGACCGACGCCAGGCCGAGCAGGCGGCGTCCGCGCTGCGCGCGCGTCGCCAACGGATGCGCGAGAAACGGAAATGAGCGAAGCCGCCCCGCTGGCGCGCCCGGTCTTCGGGCTGCGCATCCTGGAGCGTCGCCTGCCGCAGCTGATGCGGCGGGTCGAGCCGACCGGCATCTGGGTGCTGCTCGACCGCAAGGTCGAGCCGGTGCTGGGCCGGGCGCTGGAGCGTGCGCTGGCTGCGACGGATCTGCCCCACCGGGTCATTCGCTTCACGGCCAGCGAGAAGAACAAGTCCCTGGCCCAGCTCGAGAAACTGGCGGGCCGCTTCCTGCGCGCCGGCGCGGATCGCGGTGGACTGATCCTCGGCGTCGGCGGGGGCATCACCACCGATGTCGCCGGCTTCCTGGCCGCCACCCTGATGCGCGGCTGCGCCTGGGGCGCGGTGCCCACCACTCTGCTCGGCATGGCCGACGCCGCGATCGGCGGCAAGACCGCGGTCAACCTGCCCGAGGGCAAGAACCTGCTCGGCGCCTTCCATCAGCCACGCTTCGTGCTGGCCGACGTCGCCAGCCTGCGCACCCTGCCCGACCGGGAATGGGGCTGCGGCCTGGGTGAAGTGCTGAAATCCGGCATGATCGCCAGCCCGGCACTGCTGCGGCGGATCGAATCCACCCCGCCGCGCGCGATCCGTCGCGCCGGGGCCGAGGCGCTCGCCCTCGCCAAGGCGGCGGCCGGGGTCAAGGTCAAGATCGTGGCCGCCGATCCGCTCGAGGGTGGCGAGCGCAAGCTCCTCAATCTGGGACACACCTTCGGTCACGCCCTCGAGACCGCGGCCGGCCCGCGCAAGCTGGCTCACGGTGAGGCCGTCGGGCTGGGGCTGCTCTGCGCGGCGCGGATGGCGGTCGACACCGGCCGCGCGCGCCCGGTCTACGCCGCCCAGGTGCTGGCGCTGCTTCAGCGCTGCGGACTGCCCAGCCGCTATCCGGGCAAGCTGCCGAGCCCGGCCGAACTCACCCGGCTGATCGGGCGCGACAAGAAGAAGGCGGGCAAGACCGTCGATGTGATCCTGCCGATCCGCCCCGGTCGTTGCGAAATCCTTCCCGGTCAGCAGCCTCGCGAACTGGCCGCGGTCATCGCCGCGACCCTCGGCTGAGATCGTCTCCCGGTTGCGGGCGCGCGCGGTTAGAATCGTTGAAATCGCCGGGCTCCCCCATGCCGCGTAGAACCGAAATCGAGACCATCCTCGTCATCGGCTCCGGTCCGATCATCATCGGCCAAGCCTGTGAGTTCGACTATTCCGGTACCCAGGCGATTCGCGCCTTGCGCGAAGAGGGGTATCGGATCGTGCTGGTGAATAGCAACCCAGCCACGATCATGACCGACCCGGAGCTGGCCGACGCCACCTACGTCGAGCCGATCAGCCCCGAGTTCGTCGAGAAGATCATCGAGAAGGAGAAGCCGGACGCCATCCTGCCGACCCTCGGTGGCCAGACGGCGCTGAACACCGCGCTGGCGCTCTACGATTCGGGCGTGCTCGAGAAGCACGGGGTCGAGATGATCGGCGCCCAGGCGGCGGTGATTCGCAAGGCCGAGGACCGCGATGAGTTCCGCCAGGCGATGGACAACATCGGCCTGAAGAGCGCGCCCTCCGAGATCGCGCACTCGATGGACGAGGCCCTGGCGGCGGTCGAGCAGATCGGCCTGCCCTGCGTGATCCGCCCCGCCTTCACCCTAGGCGGCAGCGGCGGCGGCATCGCCTACAACCAGGAAGAGTTCGAGCAGATCGCCGCGCGCGGCCTGCGCCTCTCCCCCGTCGATGAGATTCTGATCGAGAAGAGTCTGCTCGGCTGGAAGGAGTTCGAGATGGAGGTCATGCGCGATCGCAAGGACAACTGCGTGATCGTCTGCTCGATTGAGAACCTCGATCCGATGGGCGTCCACACCGGCGACTCGATCACGGTGGCGCCGGCGCAGACCCTGACTGACCGCGAGTATCAGCACATGCGCGACGCCAGCTTCGCGATCTTGCGCGAGATCGGGGTCGAGACCGGGGGCTCGAACGTGCAGTTCGCGCTCAACCCGGCGGATGGCGAGCTGATCGTGATCGAGATGAACCCGCGGGTCTCGCGCTCGTCGGCGCTGGCCTCGAAGGCGACCGGCTTCCCGATCGCCAAGTTCGCCGCCAAGCTGGCGGTGGGCTACACCCTGGACGAGATCCAGAACGACATCACCAAGGAGACGCCGGCCTGCTTCGAGCCGAGCATCGACTACGTGGTGACCAAGATGCCGCGCTTCGCCTTCGAGAAGTTCCCGGCATCCGACTCGACGCTGGGCACCCAGATGAAGTCGGTCGGCGAGACGATGGCGATCGGCCGCACCTTCGAGGAGAGTTTCCAGAAGGCGCTGCGCGGCCTGGAGATCGGCCGCGTGGGCTTCTCGGGCAAGAAGCGCGAGTTCACCGCCGAAGAGTTGGCGCACAAGCTGTCGCGCCCGGCGCCGGGCCGGATCTTCGCGGTCTATGACGCCTTCCTGCAGCGCTACACCATCGAGGAGGTCGCGCGCCTGACCGGGATTGATCCCTGGTTCCTCGCCTTCCTCGAGCGGCTCGCCCACCTGGATGCGGCGCTCGAGGGTCGCGCGCTGGCGGACATCGACACCCACGAGATGCGACGCCTGAAGCAGATGGGCTTCAGCGATGCGCGCCTCGCCGAGGCGACCGATTGCGATGAGGCCGCCGTCCGCGCGCGCCGCCAGGAACTCGGCGTGCGTGCCGGCTTCCGCCTGGTCGACACCTGCGCCGGCGAGTTTGAGGCACGCACTCCCTACCTCTACTCGACCTACGACTGGACCCGCGACGAGATCCCGGTCCACGGCGACCGCAAGAAGGTCATGATCCTCGGCGGCGGTCCCAACCGGATTGGCCAGGGCATCGAGTTTGACTACTGCTGCGTGCACGCCTCGCTGGCGCTGCGCGACCAGGGCATCGAGTCGATCATGGTCAACTCGAACCCGGAGACGGTCTCGACCGACTTTGACGTCTCCGACCGCCTCTACTTCGAGCCGCTCACCCTGGAAGATGTGTTTGCCATCTGCGAGCGCGAGAAGCCGGACGGCGTGATCGTGCAGTACGGTGGGCAGACGCCGCTCAACCTGGCGCACGGGCTGGATCAGCTCGGCGTGCCGATCCTGGGCACGCCGGTCGAGGCGATTGACCGCGCCGAGGACCGCGGCCGCTTCGCCGAGATGCTCGAGAAGCTGGATCTGCGTCAGCCGCCGAACGGCATCGCGACCAGCGAGTCCCAGGCCATCGAGATCGCCGAGCGGATCGGTTATCCGGTGCTAGTGCGGCCCAGCTACGTGCTGGGCGGTCGGGCGATGGAGATCGTCTACGACTCGCGCGATCTAGAGCGCTACATGCGCGAGGCCGTCATGGCTTCGCCCGAGCGCCCGGTGCTGATCGACCGCTTCCTGGAAGACGCGGTCGAGGTCGACGTCGACTGCGTCGCCGACGGCCAGCGTGTCGTGATCGGCGCGGTGATGGAGCACATCGAGGAAGCCGGCATTCACTCCGGCGACTCGACCTGCGTCATCCCGCCGATTTCGCTGTCCGACGCGATCGTCGCCGAGATCAAGGAATCGACGCGCGCGCTGGCGCTGGAGCTCGGCGTCGTCGGCCTGATGAACGTGCAGTTTGCGGTCCGCGGCGATGTGGTCTACGTGCTGGAAGTGAACCCGCGCGCCTCGCGCACCGTGCCCTACGTCGCCAAGGCGACCGGCGTCCCCTATGCGCGGATCGCCACCCAGGTCATGGCCGGGTCCACCCTCGACGAGCTGGACGTTTACGAGATCGATTCCCCGGAACACCTCGCGGTGAAGGCGCCGGCCTTCCCGTTCGCCAAGTTCCCGGGCGCGCGCGCCGACCTCGGCCCGGAGATGCGTTCGACCGGCGAGGTCATGGGCATCGACTCCAGCTTCGCGATGGCCTTCGCCAAGGCCTCCGAGGCGGCCGGGCGCACGCTGCCGACCTCCGGCAAGGTCTTCCTGACCGTCAAGGACAGTGACAAGCGCCAGGTGGCGATGGTCGCGCAGCAGCTGGTCAGCCTCGGCTTCGAGCTGGTCGCGACCGATGGCACCTACAAGGTGCTGCAGCGCCACGGCCTGCCCTGCGAGCGCATCAATAAGGTGCACGAAGGGCGCCCGCACGTGGTGGACCTGATCAAGAGTGGCGAGATCGCGCTGATCATCAACACGCCGCTCGGCAAGGTGACGCGCCACGATGACGGGATGATTCGCTCGGAGTCGTACCAGGCCAACATCCCGTGTCTGACCACGATGTCGGCCGCCAGCGCGGCGGTCGAAGCGATCCGCGCCCGCCAGGCCGGGCACGCGCAGGTGCGCTCGCTGCAGGACTTCTTCGCGACGCTAGACGCGGCGGCGACGACGGCGCAGGACAGCGACCAGCTGGGCGAAGTCGTCCGGTAGCAGCAGACGCGCGGCCAGGGTGGCTGCGAGGACCCCGGCACCGATGCCCAGCACGA
>MDTD01163567.1_pt1 | contig 13396 bp, 6 predicted proteins | sample 811221 | NCBI WGS metagenome assembly MDTD01 (sample SAMN05326646, study PRJNA326480) | marine metagenome | isolation source: seawater | place: Pacific Ocean: South West | collected 2011
CAAAACAATAGTGGCAATATAGACCAGGGCGACGCTGACTGGTCTGGGGCACTTGAGTTTCTCTTCCATCCATTCCGCCACCGGAGCAATGGCCGAGGCCAGGGTGAGGGAGAAGACCAGGGCCACGAAAACCGCCTGGATTTGATAGGCAAGGATGCCTAGAACCAGAAGAATCAGGGAGACGATCGCTATATAGCGGGCTCTCATGCTCACTTTCAGACCGACAGATTCGAATTTCCCTTGAGGAGATTTATCTTTCATAGCTGATCCTTTTTAAAACCATATGATACTGTCCCGGCTCCAGTTTGATACCAATTTTTTTTATGTAAGAACTACTCATCCATTCAGGATTTCGGTACAAGTCCGCCTGGAGTATTCCCGGCGCCTTTTGATACAGCCTTGCCGTGCACAAGCTGTCATCGTTTTGTATCCATACCAGATTTGCAGGCAGTTTGTTTTTTGATTTAGAAAATGACGTGCTTGTACTCTCTGATAGATACCCTTCAATCTTCATATGATTAGTGGCGGCAGGATTGAGCTTTACTTCAGGAAGCCACAATGTGACAGGGCTCTTATTTGCCACCAGTTTGACATGGTCCGGTCGATACTCAATGAACGGAGAGTCGAAATCAAGTTTTCGAAAAGCCGTATCTTGCAAAATCGGAGTATTGGCCGGTTCGACTTTCATGAACCTGGCAGTCTCCAGGTCTCCAATCATTGAGAAATTGAATCTGCCGCTATATTTGATTGGGGCAAAGGTCTCGGTTTTATCTCTCCATTTTAGATAGATGGTTCCTTCTCTCAGTTGCCGGCTATCGGATTCTCTATGATCTAAAACGGAGGACTTGTAGCCCAGGGCATTGATCAGAGCAAACCCCCTGGTTCTCTCCGCTTTCACCGCCTGGAAGAGACCGGTCATTCTTTTTGAGGATAGATGCATTTTATGGTCTTTTGCATAATCCACCACTTCCCTGGGCATCCCCAAAAGAACCAGATCGGTGTTTTGATAAGCGCTCGCCTCCTGCTTTGCCGCTCTCTCATAGAGTCTGAATTTTTCTTGAATGGTTACCTGTTTCTTCTGGGCTCTATACATCTGAGTGCCCCAGAAGACTAGAAGAAGAGAGAGGCAGAAGCAGCCGCATAGGCTAATCAAGATTGAAGTTGGTTTGTTGACGGCATCGATAGCCGGGAGCGCGGTGAGGCAGATGAGAATCACCATGGGCGGTGAACAATAGAAAATCAGACTGGCGACCGCAATTGATGAATCGGACAGATAGGTCGCTCCAAGTATGTAGTAGCAGGCAATGAGAAAGCTTGTTGTCAACCAGAGAGCCAGGAATGCCAGGGGGCGTATCCAGAGGGTTCCGGCAATTACTCTTAACGCGGTGAGGGTACCGAGAATGGCCAGGGATACTATGAAGAGAGTAAAGAGCGATTTCGAATGTGCTATTAGATGTTCCGGAGAAGAAGCCAGGGCAGTGAGTAGATTTTGCATACCCTGGGGAGAGAAATATCCATCCCTGAGACCGTTGTTTTGCAGAATAATAAAGGCAACAGGTATGAGAATCGCCAGGTAGGAGAGCTTAAAACTCTCGCTGGAAATTCTCCCATGAAGCTTACTTATTGTAAGACGGGAGATCATGATTCCGGCAAGGGCAATCAGTCCGGCAACCACATCAAAACAGACTGCCACAGAGAGCAAGAGAGCGCTGGCTATCAAATAGAACTCTTCTTCCAGGGATCGATAGCGAAAGTCAAGATAGACCGCAAGATTAGCAAACAGGGCGCCCAGGAGAATGAGGAGACCGTCGCCGGCGTATATTAGCAGGACCGTGGTTGGGCAGACAATATAAATGAGAGCTACCCAGACCGAATGGACCATGCCCCAACGGTTGCCGTAGAGTTTGGAAATCTCAAGGGCAGAAAGACCGGCTATAAAACCGGTGGATATATGAACCAGGAGTCTTGGAACGGTAAGGTAGTTTGCGTCCATTCCTGCCAGAACTTTGGCTATGAACGTGGATTGGGCTGTGCCGTATATGTTTATCAGCGAAATACTGTACTGGTGCGCTATGGAGTTTGCGAAATCATGATCGGCGAAAAGCCATACGGCCAGGATTGCCATAGCTGCCAGAAATAGTCCGGTTATAACTTGAATCCGGTCGGATTTCAGATCCCAATAATCTTTTACTATGGTTACTTCTTTGGTGCTCATCGGGATACCTGCAATACGAGGGGATCTGAAAAATAGCCTCGCACTTCATTGTTTTTATCCAGACCTGCCAGGCGAATCTGGTAGAAGCCCGACTGTTTTATCTCAGATAGGTCAAATTCATAGCGCTCACTTTTCAGCTCGTCTATGACCCTGTCGCCCAGGGCATGCTTGGAGGGCGATTGGTCCCTGAATGTACCGGAGTAGTGTTCAAACCACGAGTTAGGATTTGATATTTCAATCAAGACTTTATCGGCACCAATTATGGTACTGGCGTCAAACTTTAGATCTATGACCTTACATTCCGGGGGAAGGTTGATTATTCCTCTTTCGTCTGCGGCTTTGCCGGGACACTTCAGCTCCGGGATCAGACCAGCTCCGGATAAGATTCTAATGGAATCAAGTCCCACCGCGCCTTCATGTCCTGGGCAGGCTAGAGCAAATCGCTCAATCTTTTCTGCCATAACCCATTTTTTATGCTGGGAAGTGTTAATTCTAATAATCTGTCTACCGGAATCTTTCTCTTGTCCGGAATTTTTAATGGTTCCATTCAAATACTTGAAGGGATTGAATCGAGCCTCTTTGTCAGAGTTCCAGTAAAGAATCAAAGGTAGATCTTCCCGGTTCTCTCCGGAAGGGGTGGATATGGTTAGCTCGACAAAAGCCGCATCCAGACTGGACACGTCCAGGCGTGGAGATACAACTATTGAATTTTGGGTCCCGGGGATTTTTTGATGCTGAGATTCTGTACTTTTAAATTCTGCGATTGTTCTGGGGGCTATGTTATAGCTCAGCCTTAGCTTTATTAGTTTTAAATTCTCTCTATCCCATTGATAGACAGGAAATGAGCTATCTGCAGATAGAAGCTCTTTGAGCCGGGAAGCTCTTATCAGGTCGGAATCCCCATACATGGCAGGCTCGAAGCTAAGCACCCTGTCGGCGCCTTTGAAGTCGGAGAGTGGTGGTTCCATCAAAACCTGAATCTGGGCACCGTTATAGATCATGTGGGCGCCCTTGTATCTATCCGGTGTGTTTAAGAGAGCCAGTTTCTTGCCTGCCGGTAGGGCTTTTACTTTTTCAGCCAACTGCTTTCTCAGCTCTTTTACCTCGTTTGAGGCTCTTGCCCAACTGGAATTGTTCTTCTCCGTGATTATTGAGAAAGTGAGCACAAGCAGTACTGAAAGAGTGGCGCTCAAACCCTTGAGAAAATCCTGGGTCAGCCTGAGGGTGATATTGGTCTTTTCTCTACCTTTGTATTTGCGTCTTCCGTGGCGAGAAAGAGGACAAATGCAAAGGGCCAAAAGAATGGAGAGGGGAACGGTTCCCATATAAATGAATCTTGAACTTTGCAGGGAGTCGGTGAGATTCCAGACTGGAATGGTCGGAAGCATTACTAGAAGGAACCATAATCCTGTAAACAGAACGGATTTTATGATCGTGTCTTTGGATCGCGAGATTAAGAGCGCTAGAACAAAACTGCCGAGGGCTGCACCGTATATGATGCGCAAATAATTAAACCAGTTTGAGCCGGGGGAGAAGATCTCCAAATTGAGAGGAAACATTACCAGCAAAGCAGTCCTTTGCGACAGGAGCCTCTCCATTAATGAGCTGGACAGACCCTCTCCTATGGAGCCGCCGTAGCCGCCCATGATAGTGCCCAGGGATAGGGTTCTTATCACCATATAGATAACCAGTATCAGCCAATAGCGCCAGGAGCCTTTGATGGCATTGAACACACGAATCGGAAAACTTCTGGCTCTTCCGTAGACGGGGGTTTGGAAGAACAATAAAAGCAAAACTAGAGTTGGTGGCAGAGTCACCGCCATCTCCTTCGAACCCAGAGCCAGTATGAAGAGAGCAAGTGATACCAGTCTGGATCTTCTGGCTATTTTTTCGTTCTGACTTTGAATGGCCACTAAAAATAGCCAGAGAGAAAAAAGATAAAAGGTTGTGCAGACGCTGTCTACTCTTCCTATTATCCAGCTGACCACTTCCGGATGAAGAGGATGGACCGCGAAAATACAAGCAGCAAGGAGAGAGCAGAAATTGATTGTGTAGGCATGGTCCGGCGAGAGCCTGTATCGAAGCGTTCCTTTTTTATTCTCGTTCTGACTCTCTTCCTCGCTCTGGGCTACTTTCTCTTTCGGCTTGCCTCTGAGATCCGTGAGAAATAAGCGCTTGGTGACAAGGAAAACACCTATTGAGGACAATACTTGAAAGACTAAATTACTGAGATGAAAACCGCGAGCATTTCCTCCCCAGAAAAGATAGTCGAAAGCGAGGGTCAAGGAGATAATGGGCCGGTAAAACTGTGTGCCTTCGGTTTGCATCCAGTTCGTCCAGAAGTTTTTCAGAAGTAGATCCGAATGTCCGTTGAATACTTGATGGAGATAACTGACATGGCTGAAGTCGTCCGCCAGATAATAACCATCCACTGTCGAGTAGTAGCAGAAAATATTAAGCAGTACCAGAACAAGAATAGTTCCGGTGGTACTTGCACCCAGTCGCGCCAGCCAGTAGTAAAGGGTCCTTGGTTGCCAGCGTTTTGCCAGTCGGGGTCTTGTTATCTCTCTATCGGCCAAGTCTGAGAACTTCTCTCCCTGATGGATCTCGAATCCGGGACTTCCCATTTTAGAACAGAGAAGCTATAAGAAGGATTTCAATGCTCTCCTTTTGATCGTCAAGGGGACTGGGCAAAATATCAATTTTCCTGTCATATTTAACGGGGTAAAGGGTGCGGAGTTCAGTAACTACCTAAAATTGATAGAGTTGTACCGCTTCTTGTCGGTATCTCTTCTGGCGATGCTTGCTCGACATACTTAATGAATAATAATACAGAGCATTTAATTGAATTTCCGGACGACTTCCTCTGGGGGGCTTCGGCTTCACATTTTCAGGTGGAAGGTCAGCCGAATGAAATTGAGGAGAGATTGTCGGATTGGTCCCGCTGGACCCAGACGCCGGGCAATATCTCCGATGGCAGCAGCGCCGACCGGGCCTGCGAGTTTTACAGAAGATATCAGGAAGATATCGAACTACTGCAGGATTTGAATCTCCGTGCCTATAGAACCAGCTTGAACTGGGCTGCTCTTATGCCGGATGAGCCTTCCGGTTCAGGAGAGCATGCCGTCTTTTCTCCTCCGGTGGTCGATTATTACCGCGCTCTATTTAGTCATTTGAAAGAGCGGGATATTAAGGTCTTTGTCACTCTTTTTCATTTCTGTCTACCCGATTGGTTGGCTCGCAAAGGTGGATGGATAGCCGAAGATGCCGATCGTCATTTCGAGACTTTTGCTCGTCTGGCGGCCCTTCATTTTGGTGACCTGGTCGATTTTTGGATGACCGTAAATGAGCCCATGGCTTATGTCTACCAGGGCTATGTGGCCGGCAACTGGCCCCCGGGAGAGTCTCACAACTATGTGGATGCTTTCAAGGCTGTCAAAGGAATGTTGAAAGGACACGGGCTGGCCTATCATGCTCTCAAGGCTGAGAGCGCCGGGGCTCAGGTCAGCTTTGCCAATCACTGGCGTCCATTCGCTCCTGAGCGTAAGTGGCATCCTCTGGATCAGCTGGTTACCCACTATCGTGAGCGAGTCTTCAATCACTGTTTTCCCGAATCCATAGAAGCAGGTGCCCTGAAAATGCCGGGACCGCTCTCCAGGCAGAAGGCATTCAAGGAGCTGGAAGGAGATATCCCTTATCTGGAAGGGACCATGGATTTTGTCGGAGTAAATTATTACACCAGAGAGCTATCCCGGTTTGATCTTTCCTGGCCTCCGGACTACTTCGGAAGCCGCTCTCCCAAGACTGAATATCCTGTCAACGCTCTCGGTTGGGAGATTTATCCGGAAGGCTTTTACCAGGTATTGACCCAGGATATTAGACCTTACTCTCTTGATGGTTCCGGCCTGGCACGACCTGTTTATATCACTGAGAATGGTTATGCTCAGAGATTTTCACCGGAACATTCCTCCGGTGACTGGTCGATAGAGGACCGGGCCCGGTGCGAATATTTGATATCGCATCTAGTTGTTTTAAAGAGGGCGATAGAAGCGGGAGTGAATATCAAGGGTTATCTTCACTGGTCTTTGACAGATAACTTCGAATGGTCCGATGGTCTGACTCCACGTTTTGGCCTGGTGCGTGTTTCCTACGACAGCCAGGAGAGGCAGAAGCGTTTAAGCGCAGATCTATACGCCAGTGTTGCGGAATCTAACAGGTTGGATGCCAACAGGGAAACCTTCAAAACTCCCTGAACGTCCCCTGAAGATCTTCCCTTGCTTTTGATATTCTTATCAAAGCAACTCTCTGGAGATCTTTGTAGTGTTTTCATCGCTGTCTTTTAAGTTGGCCTCTGTCTGGTTGTTTCTTGCGGCACTTACTATTTTGCCTCTCTCCTTTGCCGGAGATCTGCCTACCGGGCTGAAAGCTCTGGGAGAGTCCAGCCGAAGCGCCTGTGGTGCGGCAGCAGCAGCAGCAGATGTATATGTGGAGCCCAGGCTAGTGCTTGAGAGCCAGGAACTTATTCCTGGTCAAAAAGTTAGAGCCGGGGTGATATTTGACCTCAAACCTCATTGGCATATTTACTACAAAGACCCAGGCGACTCCGGAATGGCCACGGATTTGCAGTGGCAGTTGCCGGAGGGATTTCAAGCCGGACCGATCCTCTGGGAGAAGCCGGAGCGTTTTGAAGAGACCGGCCTGGTAACTTTTGGCTACAGCGATTCGACAATTCTTGCTTCGGAAATTTCAGTCCCTGAGGGACTGAAGCCCGGTTCGGAAGTTGTTATAAAAGCTGAAGTTAAGTGGCTCTCTTGCAAAGATGTATGCATACCCGGCGAAGCGGTTGTGGAAGCGAAAGTGAAAGTAGCTTCTTCCGATTCAAAACCGGAGCAGTCAAAAGACGCTGGGAGATTCGGCAAAGTTGGCTTCACCGGTAGTGTCTCTTCCACGGCCGACCAGGCAAAAGGAGGCGATACTTTTTCTGTTCTTGATAGTAAATTCAAGAGTGATGAAGCTAAAGACGATAAAGAACAGAATATTTTTTACTTCCTTGGATTTGCCATGGTGGGTGGCTTTATTCTCAATTTCATGCCCTGCGTCCTTCCTGTAATCGCCATCAAAGTGATGAGCTTTCTTGAGCAGGCCGATGAAGAGCCTGGAAGGGTGAGGGACCTTGGGCTGGTCTTTGCCGCCGGCATTATAAGTGCATTTCTTGCTCTGGCAGCCATCGTTCTTGCAGTCAGGGCAGCAGGACAATCGGTGGGCTGGGGCTTTCAGTTTCAGTATCCCGGTTTCATAATCGGTATGTGCGTGATCGTTTTGCTTCTTTCGCTGAGCTTGTTTGGATTGTTTTATGTCTCCATGTCCGCAGGGCAGGATGAACTGGATCAGCTGGCCAGTCGAGAAGGTTTTTTAGGTACCTTCTTCAAAGGGGTGCTTGCCACCACACTGTCTACTCCCTGTACGGCGCCGTTTCTAGGAGCCGCACTTGGATTCGCGTTCGCGCAGCCACCGCTGGTGGTGCTGGGTATTTTCTTCGCCAGTGGTCTGGGGATGTCTTTGCCCTATCTGGTTCTAACAGCCCAGCCGCGCTGGATGAAATTCTTGCCGAAGCCCGGTGCCTGGATGGAGAAGTTTAAGGAGTCCATGGGTTTTGTGATGCTGGCCACTGTTATCTGGCTTCTGGGAGTGCTGGCCAGTCAGGTTGGCTCCGAAGGAGTGATGTGGACCAGTTTCTTTCTTTTGACAGTCTCACTTTCCGCCTGGATTGTAAGCCGGTTCACCGACCTTGGTTCTTCCAGCGCCCAGAAAGTCAAGGTCTGGTCTATGGCCGCCCTGGTTTCCGCTCTTGGATTTTACCTTTTCATCTATCTCCAGCCCTCGATTATGCTTGGCTTGACCAATTCCGAGACCGGTGTCGAAAAGAGAGAGGTGGCGAAGACCGGCTCTGAAATTGAGTGGACACCATTTTCAGTGGAGGCTCTTAACAAGGCTTTGAATGAAAACAAGACAGTCTTTCTAGACTTTACAGCGGATTGGTGTCTGACCTGTAAGGTAAACGAAAAGACCGTTATCGAAACCGATGCGGTCCGTGGCAAGCTAAAAGAGTTGAATGTGCTGCCTATGAAAGCAGACTGGACAAATAAAGATCCTGATATCACAAAACTGCTTTCCCGATTTGAGCGGTCGGGCGTGCCACTCTATGTGGTGTTCCCAGCCGGACGACCAGCGGAGCCCCATCCATTGCCGGATGGAATCCTGACCCGGGAAATAGTTCTAGAAGCGCTCGATAAGGCTGGTCCAAGTCAGTAGGAGCTGCGCAATATCTCTGACAATCTATATCTATGGGTCTGTCTAGTTCTGTCTAGTCTAGCTGCTCGATCTCGTAGAGCAGAGCCTGGTAATCAGGCATGCCTTTCTGAATGTGCTTGACCACGCCATGCTTGTCGATTACAAAGAGAACACGCTCAGCTCGAGGCTTTCCGTCTTTGCTGACACCATAGTCGTTGATCGTTTGCAACTGATCATCGCTTACAAGAGTCAACTCAAGTTCGTATTTCTCGGAAAACTTCTTGTGGCTTTCCAGAGAATCGGCGGAGATTCCCAAAACAACCGTGTCTTTGTGATCGAAAATATCAAGCTGTTCGCTGAACTCACTCATCTCTCTGGTACATCCAGGAGTCATGTCTTTGGGATAGAAGGCCAGCACCAGATTTTTCTTGTCTTTAAAATCTGCCAGCTTGACACGGACCTCCCCGTCTTTTTTGAGAAAAGCCGGTAGATCGAATTCCGGTGCCTTTTCGCCAACTTCAATATGCTCTGATTTTTGTTTGGGGCTTGTCATTTTCTTATCCGTGTATTGTTTCCTGGATGGTGGTCAACAATCCGTCAATCTTAGCGACGTCTGTCTCCTCTACGAATACCGCGAGAATACCCACATCCACATCCGTCAACACGGTGGTTTTTGCCTGACCATTGTCCTGGGTGAGCATAACCATCTGTCTCAGTTTACCGATTTCGAGTTTCTTGGTGGTCAGATTGGAGGTGCTGAGCAGCGCAGTCGAAAGAGCGCCCATCATATCCTTGTCCCAACCTTCGCGGAGAGTTGAAGCCATCACCAGTCCGTCATGACCGACTACGATACTACCAACGACACCATCGTAAAGGTCGATTTTTGTGAGCAGGTCACTAATGCCTTTACCCCTGGCTGCTGAAATTATGCGGGCGTTTGACAGGCCTTTGCCCAGCTCTTTTGATTCTCCGGACTTGATGATTTTTTCCACGGCTTGCTTATCTATGAGCAATTTGCCGATGGTTTTCATGGTGCCCTGGGATTCGCTTTCCGTCGCCGGTTTGGCTACCGCTTTGCTGGATAGTCTGCCGAAATCTTTTAGTTTTTTCGCGGCATCCTGGGCTGCTTTCTGCTCGGGGCTGAGATTCTCTTCCGGAACAATTTCTTCTTCCGGCTCCATATCGAGATCCGTATCATCATCGAGGTCCTGAGCACCCTGCTCCTCTTCCAGGCTGTGGAGTAATCCTTCAACAGTATTTTTGAGGCTGGGGATTTTGGAGAGGGTATCGGAGAAGCGTCCGGGTTTGCTTGCTTGCTCCCGTATTTTTTCGGCTTGCTCTTTGTTCAGCGCCGGCATGTCTCCGGTCTGTTTTCCGGTTTTCGGAGCGGTGGAGGGTTTCTCTTCTGCCTGTGGCTCCGCTTCCTGAGCGGTTCTTTCCTTAACCTTGGCCAGGGATGCCGCATCAACATCTTTTTGATCTTCCGTGGTCAGACCGGCGAAGATATCATCCACGTCATCATCTTTAAGTTTGAAGATGCCATCGCCATCTTCTTCTTTTTCTTCGGGCTTCTCTTCTGCCGGCTCGACTTTCTTAGCCGTTAAGACGTCGCCCACCTCTTTCTGAGCCTCTTCCGGAGCCAGTCCGGAGAATATGTCGTCTATCTCCGAGCCGACGTCTTGATCGAAAAGTTTCTCTTCTTCTTCTTTCTCTTCCGGAGTATCCGTTTTGGCCGCAGGTGTTTCACCCACCTCTTTCTGGGCTTCTTCCGGGGCCAGATTGGAGAATATGTCATCTATCTCCGAATCCACACCGGTACCAAAAACTTTGTTCTGGGCTTCTGCGATTTCGCTCTCTACGGCGGCGGCGATATCTTTGGCTGCTTCTTCCGGCGGAGTTATAGGTTCCTCTTTCGCTACTTCTGCCTTGACAGGCTCTTCTTCGTCGTCGGATAGCTCCATGAAGCGCTTTGAGAGCAGACCGCTGACCGAATCATCCAGGGCGCTGCCTTCGTCTTCCTTGATCTGGTCAACTTCACCGGATTTGTCTGGAGATATCTCTTCCTGGGGAAGTGATTCTTCTGCCCGGTCAAGAAGGCTTTCTAAATCTGACTTGACTACTGGCTCCGGCTCAGGAGCTGGAGTCGGCTCCGGTTCGGGAATATGAACCGCTTCAGGCACAGGAGCCGGTTCAGGGGCTACTTTCGACTCCAGATCATCGAACAGGTAGTCTGCTGAAATAGCTTTTGGAGTCTGAAACTTCTCTTTTACTCTGGGGGCCGGTTCCGGCTTCGGTTTATACTCTACTTCCGGTTTTGGCTTTGTCTCCATACGGGGCTGGGACGCAGGAGCCTGCTCCTGGACTGGAGTTTGGTCGGCGCTTGCCGCCTCATCTTCTGTATCGAGCCGATCTAATAAGCTTCTGAGATCGCCACTGCTTTCGGTGACTTTATGATCGGGATCGGTGAGAGATCCGGTGCCACTTGCCGACAATGCTTGCAGTTTGGTAAAGGTGCTGGTGTTTCTTCTTTTAGCCGCCTGCATCCGATTTGCCGTGGCACTTGCTTTCGAATCTTGGCTGGCAGTGGAGGAAGATGAGGATGCTTGCGGGTTTGGATTGAGAGGGCCGGACAGCATCTCATCGGATGCTTCAAGATCAATTTCTACCTGGGGAGGACTTGAGTACTTTTTCTCCTCCGTCTGGGTGGATGCCTGAATCTGTTCCTGTTCCGGCTCCTGAGCCGGAATATCAGTCTTGGAGCCTGTTATGCCCCGCAATTTGTTCACCGAGGTTTTTGGACTTGGCACGTCCATTCCAGGGCTGGAAACGGCGCTTGCTTCGCTGTTCACCCCAGGGGTTGAAAGTGATTGTGCCGAGTTGTTCGGGCCGGCACCTTCCAGAGCCACGCCTTCTGCCTGGGGGGACTTTCCTTTTTGCAGTCTGTCCAGACCGCCGTCGGAGAAAGCGTCTATGGGCTCAAGTTTGTAGAGGGCAAGGGCTGTCAGCACTCCACCAAGGTTCATGATCACCAACTGGGCCGTGCTGAACTCAAGGTCCATTCCGGGGTTGACCTTCCAGAAATTGTAGAAGAGGTTACCCAGAAGTCCGTAGAAGCAGGAGAGCGCCAGTACGCTCAGGCTGATTTTGTACTTGTGAACGAAATTGCCCCGGTCAAATAAGATGAACGCTGCCACAAGGCTGATTCCCAGTTCAATCAGGACAAGTACCGCGTAATGGAAGTGGTAGCCACCGGAAAAGGTCGACTGTTGGGGAAATATGACAATCGCGGCGCCGAATATCACCACTGCTGCGACAACAATCGGTGAGAATTTTGCTTTTAATCTATACATCGATTAACTGATTACCTTTCCAACGCTATCGAGATTGCCCTTTCTCTGCCTGCACCGGGACGAGCCTGGCTCATTCTAATATACCCCCGGCGCCTACCTCTAATATATATGAGTCGTAGATTTGAATTATCTCAAAACAAAGACATATTTGCCTTACATGGCAACCCAATATGACCCAATATTTGCCAGGTAGCCCAGACCTGCCCGGCCCGGCTTATGCTCTAAAGGTGGCAGACAACTGGTGGGTTAGGGAATTGCGAATTTTATTCAGACGCTTTTCCACCTCTTCATTGGTCAAGGTTTCTTCTTTATCCTGGAAAATCAATCTGTAGCTGAGGCTGCGTTTTGTTTCTGATAAATCAAAAACACTTACCAGGTCGACTCTCTCCAGTTTTTTGCCGGCGGCATTTTTAATCGCCTTCATGACATCGGATTGCTGGACCGTTATCTCCAGGTCGGCGGTGAGGTCTCTGGCGATGCTCGGGGTTTGAGCCGGTTCTGAGAAATCTCTTTCTCCCCGATATTTTCTGAGCAGATCGAGATTGACTTCGAAGGCATAAACAGCCTCCTTGAAACCGAGCTTGTGGGCGTCCCGGGGGTGAATCTCAGCTAGCCATCCGATGGTCTCCCCGGGCTGATTTTTGGATTTTTTCTTGTCCCCTTTCCCTTTTGTGTTTCCCTGGCTGAGAGCTACACTGCAAGAGCGATGGGGATGCAGGAAGCTCGGTAGACTTTCGTCTTTATTGAACTCCACCATTGATTCATCGATGTTCAGGTTTTCGAGGAGATTCTCCAGAAGTCCTTTGATGCGATAAAAGTCTATGGATTCTGTCATCTGGGCATGGTTGAAGGTCTTTTCTTCTCGGGTTCCGCCGATATTGAATTGGTTGAGAAGTGAGCCGCAAATAACCGCGGCGACCAGACGTTTTTCCTCCGCGCCCGTTTCTGACCGGTCACTGGAAGCACCGTTGCCGTTTTTCGATGCGGGATCACTTAGATGGTAGCTGCGACCGATCTCGAAGAGCCAGCAGTCTTTATTGCCGTGGTCGCTGTTATACTTCAAGGCGTCGAGAAGTCCTGGAACCAGGCTCTGACGTAGGACCTGGTGATCTTTGGAGAGAGGGTTCAGTACATGGACTTGATCCTCGCTCTCCCTGCCACCGCTTCTCACGGTTTCATTTTCCGGACGCAGGCTGCTTATCCAGGCTTCGGAGAGTCCTTCCCCACTGAGAATTTTTCTCACCTGGGTTTCGAGCCTGCAATAGGTGGGTGGAGCCACGGTTCGGCTGGGCATGGCGTCTTCTATGCGGTCATAGCCGTAAAGGCGGCAGATTTCCTCAATCAGATCGACTTCCCGGAGGACATCCGTGGCCCTGAAACTGGGGATTTTGAATGCTAGATTTTCTGCTCCGGAGGCATCGGCCTCTTCAAATCCAAGGGATTCAAGGTATCTCTTACAATCCGTTTGCGAAATTTCCACTCCCAGAAGTCTTTTGGTTTGACCCGGACGCAGTTCAATTATTCGAGGTTCGTAGGAAGC
>MDTD01025986.1_pt1 | contig 13395 bp, 13 predicted proteins | sample 811221 | NCBI WGS metagenome assembly MDTD01 (sample SAMN05326646, study PRJNA326480) | marine metagenome | isolation source: seawater | place: Pacific Ocean: South West | collected 2011
AGGAAAAAAAGATTTTAAAGAAAACCAAATGGTTTGCTCATGTTAATATTTGAATGATAAAATTTTGGTCATATAAAAGAGAATTAAGACGATATGAAAGAGAAATTAATCGTAAAATTAAAAAATCTTTAAATAGTGGTCAAATTTTCTTTGGGAATGAGCTATCTGAGTTTGAAAAAAAATTTACTAAAAAATATAAATCTAAATATGGAATAGCAGTTGGCAGTGGCACGGATGCTTTATTTATAGCTTTGAAATCATTGGGTATTAAAAATGGTGATGAGGTAATTACTGCAGCAAATACAGCAATCCCAACGATTTCTGCAATTAAAAGCACAGGGGCAATTCCTAGACTAGTAGATATTGACGATGATTATCTTATAGACGTATCTAAAATTGAGACAGAAATTACAAAAAAAACAAAAGTAATTATTCCAGTTCATTTATATGGGCAAACTTGTGACATGGATAATATAATTAAAATTTCTAAAAAATATAAATTAAAAATCATAGAGGATTGTGCTCAATCACAAGGGGCAAAATATAAAAACAAATTTTGTGGGACTATTGGAAAATTGGGTTGTTTTTCTTTTTATCCAACAAAAGTTTTAGGTGCTTATGGGGATGGAGGATTCATTTTAACTAATGACTATAATTTGTATAAAAAAACAAAAAGAATAAGATTTTATGGAATAGAAACTGTTGATAAAAAAAATAGCTTTCTGAATAAATATTATTCTAATGAAGACGGAATAAATTCAAGATTAGATGAAATTCAAGCTAGCATCCTAAATTTCAAATTATCTATTATTGAAAAATTGATTAAAAAAAGACGACAATTAGCGGATCTGTATAATAAAGAACTCAGCGAGACTGATCTTGTTTTGCCAAAATTAAGTAAAAATTCTGATCATGTTTATCATCTTTTTACAGTTTATCACCCTAAAAGAGATAAGATTATAAAAGAGTTAAGAAAAAATTATATTGAAACTAAAATTATATATCCTTACCCAATTCACAAAATGAAACCTTATAAGGTTTTAATAAAAAATGCAAAAAAATTAAAAAACTCTGAAATTAAAGCTAAAGGAATTTTTTGTTTACCTATTTATCCAGAATTAAAAAATATGGAAGTAATTAAAATTTGTAGGGTTATAAAAAAAATATTAAGTAAAATTTAATCATTTTAATGAAATCTAATTTACATAAAGATATTACTGTAATTACAATTTTATTTAATACACCAAAAAAAAAAATTTATAATTTAAGACAATACAAAAATTTTAATTTAATTATTTTTGAACAAGGTTCACCAATCAGCTCTAAAAATGAGTTAAAAAATGTATTGGGTTTTAAGTTTAATTATTATTATTCACAAAGCAATTTAGGTTTATCGAAAGGCATTAATTTTTTGATTAAAAAAACAAAAACAAAATATTGTTTAGTTACAGAGCCCGATATATTCATTAAAGAAAAATCCGTAATAAATTTAAAAAAAGCAATTGAGACTGATAAAAAACTTTTATTATTAGGTCCAAGATATAATAAAAAAAAGGCAAAAAAAAATTTAAAATATACAAATAAAATCGATTTATCCTGTGTTTTTTTTCAAACAAAAAAAATTAAAAAATTTAATTTTTATGATGAGGATTTTTTTTTCTTTTGGACTGATGTTGATCTTGTTAAAAGAATAAATAACTCAAGTTTCAAAATGGCAGTTGCACAAAATTCTTTAGCATCACACTTAATGAGTAGTTCTTCAAATGATAAATTTTACGTAAATCTTTTAAGAGAAAAAAGCTATAAATATGGAGAATTTATTTATGATTATAAATACGGAAAATTGAGACTCTTAAAAATTACGAGGCAATTATTTCAAAGTATAATTAAAATTTTTTTTTATTTGTTAATATTTAACAAAAAAAATTTTTCAATAAATTTTGGATATCTTTTAGGAATTATTAATTTCCTATTTTATTTCTTAAAAAAAATAATTTTTAAAGTTCTCTTTTAATATCCTTTAAAAGAGTACCATTTTTATCTTTTTTAGACAAAATTGGATTTTTAATTTTCCAATTAATTCTTAATTTTGGATCATTCCATTTTAATGTTCTTTCTGATTTTTTATGCCTATAATTTGTACATCTATAATAAAGAGTACATGTTTTTGAGAGACAAGCAAAGCCATGTGCAAAGCCTTCAGGAATAAAAACTGAAAAATTGGAGTCTTTTTTCATTCTAATTGCAAAATGATGCCCGAAAGTCTTAGATTTTTTTCTTAAATCAACTGCCACATCTATGATTTCACCTTCAACAACTGTAATCAATTTTCCTTGGGGATTCATTTTTTGAAAATGAAGGCCTCTGATAGTATTTTTCTTAGATCTCGATAAACAATCAAATATTAAATTTTTTTTTAGAATTTTTTTCTTTGCTATTTCTTTGAAAAAACCTCTATTATCTTTATGGACCTCAGTTCTTAGAATTATAAGATCTTTTATCTTTGTTTTTTCAATTCGCATAAGATCATCATATACATTGATTATAAAATAACCAACTAATTTAGGTATTGGAATAATTCTACTTGATAAATTGACTTAATCTTCAACTATTATGCCAAAAAATATAAATTGAATTTATTTTTTTATAAGCTCAAATAAGCCTTATTTTTCAAGGGTTTTTTATATAAATAAATTAAATTTTTAAATTAAAAATAAGTATTTTTATGAAAAAATGTTATAATTTTTTTTTCCATAAATATCAAAATGACAAGTAATAAAAACTACCAAGCAGACTCAATTAAAGTCCTTAAAGGTCTTGAAGCTGTTAGAAAAAGACCAGGAATGTATATCGGTGACACAGATGATGGCACTGGATTACACCATATGGTTTATGAAGTTGTAGATAATTCGATTGATGAGGCTTTGGCTGGCTACTGTAAAATTATTCATGTTAGTGTCAATGTAGACGGTACTGTTACTGTAAAAGATGATGGAAGAGGTATTCCAGTTGATCTTCATAAAGGGGAAAAAAAATCAGCCGCAGAAGTTATAATGACACAACTACATGCAGGTGGAAAATTTGATCATGATTCATATAAAGTTTCAGGTGGTTTACATGGAGTGGGTGTTTCAGTTGTGAATGCACTGTCTCAAAAATTGAAATTAGAAATTAACAGGGATGGAAAAAAACATTTAATAGAATTTATAAATGGTGAAGCAAAAGCGCCTCTTAAAGTGATTGGAAAAACAAAAGAAACAGGAACTCAAATTACTTTTTTACCTTCTAAGGAAATTTTTTCTTCTATTAAATTTAGTGGAAGTATTATTATAAAAAGGATGAGGGAATTAGCCTTTTTAAACAAAGGTGTAAAAATAATATTTAGTGATTTAAGTCAAAAAAAAGAAAAAAAATATGAATTTAGATTTGATGGGGGAGTCATAGAATTTGTAGAATTTTTAGACAGTAAAAGAGAAAAATTGCAAAATAAAAATGGTAATGATCTTTTTAAAAGACCTATTTATATTGAGGGGAAAAATGGAAATATAGAAATTGAGTGCTCTTTGAAATGGAATGCTGGTTACTCTGAAGACGTTCTGCCTTACACTAATAATATTTATCAAAAAGATGGTGGAACTCACGTCCTAGGTTTTAGAAGTGCTTTGACGAGAGTTATAAATAAGTATGCTAATGAAAATAATCTTTTAAAAAAAAATAAACTAGCAATTTCTGGAGACGATATTAAAGAAGGACTTACTTGTGTGCTTTCTACAAAAATACCAGACCCGAAATTTTCTTCTCAAACAAAAGATAAGCTTGTTTCATCAGAAATAAGAATGATCGTCGAAACAATTATAAATGAAAAATTGTCAATATGGTTTGATCAAAATCCATCAGTAGCAAAAATTATATTAGCCAAAGTTATTCAGGCAGCTATGGCAAGAGATGTTGCTAGAAAAGCAAGAGAAAACGTGAGAAGAAAGGGTGCACTTGAATTGAGTGGTCTTCCAGGAAAACTCGCAGATTGCCAAATAGGAAAACAAGAAGGTACTGAATTATTTATTGTAGAGGGAGACTCTGCTGGTGGATCGGCAAAACAAGGAAGAGACAGATCTAATCAAGCAGTCTTACCTTTAAGAGGTAAAATATTAAATACATATGTCGAAGATCTTACTATTAAAAAAAATGGTAATGGCAATGGCTCTGAACAGAGAACGAAAGCTTTATCCAAAATGATTTCTTCTAACGAAATTGTCACACTAATTAATGCTCTTGGATTAGACCCAAAATCTCAGGAAATAGATTTGAAAGATCTCAGATATGGAAAAATTATTATTATGACTGACGCTGATGTTGATGGCTCACATATTAGAGCTCTTTTATTAACTTTTTTTAATAATAAACCATTTAATAAACTTATCGAAAATGGCCATATCTACTTGGCTCAACCACCACTATTTAAAATTAATAAAGGATCTAAAGGAATTTATATTAAAGATGAAAAAGATTTAGAAAATTATATTATATCTAGCAATAAAGAATTGAAAAAAATGAAAAAGGGCACAAAAGAATTTAATAAAGCACTTGAATTAGAAAAATCCAAATTGAATATTCAGAGATTTAAAGGACTTGGAGAAATGAATCCTGAGGAGTTGTGGAGCACTACGCTCAATCCAGAGACAAGAAATTTACTTCAAGTTCAGTATTCTAAAGACAATAAAAAAGATCAAACTTTAATTCATACTTTAATGGGCAATGATGTGGCTTTAAGAAAAGATTTTATAATATCTAATGCTATCAATGTTCAAAATCTCGATATTTAAGCAATGAAGTTTTTTGAAACTTCTAAACAATATACCTTAAAAAAATCTACTTATATCAATTTAAGATGGATAGGTATTATTGGTCAGTTAATTTCAGTATATTTGGTATATTTTTATTTTAAATTTGAATTTGAATTTTTTTATTCAAATCTAATAATTACTATAGGAATTTTAAGTAATCTTTACTTAATATTTGTGTATAAAAAAACTCAATTATCTGACAGATCTGCATTTGTATATTTGATGATTGATTTGATTCAACTAAGTGGATTAATTTATCTAACTGGTGGAATTATTAATCCATTTATAATTTTTTTAATAATTCCAAGTGTTTTTGCTTCATCAAATTTAAGTTTTAAAACAAATTCATTACTTGTTTTGATAACAGTAATTATTATAACATTTTTGACTTTCTTCTCTAGAGAATTACCAGCCCCTCTTAACGAACATTTTCATGTTAGTTTATATTACTACTATTCAATACCTATAGCATTAATTATAGCTTTACTTTTTCTTAATTATTTTGCGATTATATTTGGAGCTGAGTCAAAATTAAGAAAAGATGCTCTAACTAAAATGGAGGAAATTATGGCAAAAGAACATGAAATGCTATCTTTAGGAGGTCAAGCTGCAGCGGCAGCCCATTCACTTGGAACACCTTTATCAACGATCAAAATTATTTCTCAAGAATTATCTAAACAACTCAAAGGTCAAAAAGATGTAATTCAAGATATTGAATTATTAGCTAGTCAAGTTGAAAGATGTAATCAAATTTTGAAAAAATTATCTTTAAATCCCAGTGAGGAAGATGATTTTATAGATGAGGATTTAGCAATGAAAGATTATTTAAAAGAAATAATTTTATCATTTAAGGAGACTAGTAAGAAAAATTTTACTCTGAATTTAGATCAAGATTTAAATTCTAAAAAATTTACAAAATCTATTGAAATCGTTTATGGATTGAGAAATTTTATTGGTAATGCAAATAAATTTTCTAAAAGTAAAGTTTTTATTACTTTAAAAAGTGATGCTGAAAAAACAATTGTCTCAATTGAGGATGATGGGAGTGGGTACCCAAGTGATATATTCTCTAAAATAGGGGAGCCATATTTAAGGTCATCAAGATCAGCAGATAAAGAAAAAACAGGATTAGGATTAGGATTGTTTATAGGTAAAACTTTATTAGAAAAAAACTTTGCTGTAGTAATTTGTGATAATTCAAAAACAAGAAGTGGTGCAGAGGTAATTATAAAATGGAAAAATAAAGATTTATTTAACCTTTAATGTAAATTTTTTTTATTGATAAATAATTCACTTAATTGAGATATCATTACATCACCCAATTCATTTACATCACTAATTTTTATAGCACGGTTATAATATCTTGATACATCATGGCCTATTCCAATTGCTAAGATTTCTGTTTCTGTTTTGTCTTCGACAAATTTTACCATTTTTTTTAAATGTTTTTCTAAAAAATCACCTGTATTTACCGATAAAGTTGAATCATCAACTGGTGCACCATCAGAAATAACCATCAGAATTTTTCTCTCCTCTTTTCTTTTTTTTAGTCTATTAAATGCCCATGATATTGCTTCACCGTCTATATTTTCTTTTAACAATCCTTCCTTTAACATTAAACCAAGGTTATTTTTACATTGTCTCCAATGAGTATCTGCACTTTTGTAAATAATATGTCTTAAATCATTTAATCTTCCAGGTGTTTTTGGTTTTCCTTCTTTGTTCCAAAATTCTCTACTTTGACCACCTTTCCAATTTTTTGTTGTAAAACCTAATATTTCAACTTTTACCGAACATCTTTCAAGTGTTCTAGATAAAATGTCTGCACAAATTGCAGCAATTGTAATTGGTCTTCCTCTCATTGATCCAGAATTATCGATCAACAAAGTGACGACAGTATCTTTAAATTCTAAATCTTTTTCTTTTTTAAATGATAATGAATTATATGGATCCATGATTATTCTTGGTAACTTTGAACTATCTAGCAGTCCTTCTTCTAAATCAAATTCCCATGCTCGATTTTGTTTTGCCAAAAGTTGCCGCTGAAGTTTATTTGCAAGCTTTGTAATTACATCTTGAAATCCTATTAATTGTTGGTCTAAGGTTTTTCTCAATTTTGAAGATTCTTCTGAATTTTCTAAATTTTCAGCCTTAATTATTTCATCAAATTGATTTGTATAAATCTTATATTCTATACTTAGATCATTTATATTTTTTTTCTGTAAGACCTGCTCAGTACTTTCTTTTTCTGATTCAGTATCAACTAATTGTTCGTCCAATTTATGTTCATCAATTTCATAATCATAGTCTAGACTAGCCTGAATTTCTTCTTCTTTATTTTGATCTTTTTTGTCTTCATCATTGCTTTCTTGATCATCATTTGATGGATTATTTTGACCATCTTCACTATTCTCTTCATTATTAACCTCATTATCTTCGTTTTGAAATATTTCCATTTCTTGTAATATTTCAGATAATTTTGATGAAAACTTATTCTGATATTCTAAATTTTCTTTTAAAAAATTGATATGTTTTTCAATAGCTTTATCGAAATCTTTTTCCCAAAATTTTAACATATTATTAGCTTGAGAATTTAAATCAATTTCGTGAAATTTTTTAAGCAAATATAGTTCAAAAGCCTCTTTTACAGGCACTTCATCTTTAGTTTTGAGCTGATCTTTTCTTTTAAGGTTTATCAATTGAAGATAGTTTTCTTTTAGATTTTTTTTTATTCCTTTGAGCATTTTTGAACCTAAAGTCTCATATCTTATCTTTTCAGCAATAGCATAAAGAGATTTGCAAGAAGAGTTAATTGGCAGGTTTTTTTTATATATTTCATTATTAGAAAATTTTCTTCTAAGTGCCTCTGAATCTGACTCAGCTCTAGCTCTTATGAAATCACTTTTAGAATTGATATTCTCAAGATCAAAAAAATCAAATTTTTTTTGATCTTTGTTTTGTTTTTTTACATTGTCTAATTGAAAATCATCCGAAATTACTTTTGCTGTTGAAATTAAGGCTTGTTTGAGTTTCTCTTTTAAATTGTCGCTTTTATTACTTCTATTCATTCAAATCTGAATATTTGCTAGGGACTCTGGCAATTCTTCACCAAAACATCTTTGATAATATTCAGCTATTGTGTTTTTTTCAATATCATCACACTTATTTAAAAAAGTAACTCTAAAAGCATAACCAACATCTTTAAAAATTTCAGTATTTTCTGCCCAATGCAAGACAGTTCTAGGACTCATTACCGTAGATATGTCTCCAGCAATAAATCCTTTCCTTGTTAAAGACGCAACTTTAATCATGTTTGATACTTTTTCTTTACCCTTAGCATTATTTAAATTTTTATTCTTAGATAGAACAATATCCATTTCTTTCTCAAGACTAAGATAATTTAAAGTTGTTACTATATTCCATCTATCCATTTGACCTTGATTTATTTGTTGCGTACCGTGGTAGAGACCTGTTGTGTCACCTAAACCAACAGTATTAGAGGTAGCAAATAATCTAAAAAATTTATTTTGTTTTATAACTTTATTCTTATCTAATAAAGTAAAGCTTCCTTCTGCCTCCAAAACTCTTTGTATAACAAACATTACATCAGGTCTTCCAGCATCATATTCATCAAAAACTAAAGCCACAGGATTTTGAATTGACCAAGGAAGAATTCCCTCATTAAATTGGGTAACTTGTTTTCCATCTTTTAAAACGATTGCATCTTTTCCTATCAAATCAATTCTACTGATATGACTGTCTAAATTTACTCTAATACAAGGCCAATTTAATCTCGCAGCTATTTGTTCTATGTGTGTAGATTTTCCTGTTCCATGATAACCTTGAACAAGAACTCTTTTGTTATAAGCAAATCCAGAAATAATTGCTAAAGTTGTATCTCTATCAAACTTATAGTTTTTATCAATCTCTGGAACATATTCACTTTTTTCAGAAAAAGCATTTACTTCCATTTCAGAGTCGATCCCAAATGTTTGTTTTAAAGATACTTTAATATCTGGTTGAATATTTAAATTAGGTGTCAATTTTTTTCCTATATGTGTTTTTAAGTTGTGTGTAAGCCAAAGTAATTAATTTTAACTTTTCTTCAAATTTTTTATTTCCAGAATTCATATCAGGGTGAAATTTTTTGACAAGAACTTTGAACTTCTCTTGAATTTTTTTCCATTTTAAACCTACAGAAACACCTAAAATACCAAAGGCTTTTATATCTTTATGGTCAAATTTAAATTGACGCATATGATTAAAATCACTCTTTTCTTTATCCTTATCTAACTCATCTCGTAAGGTATTATTCCAAAGGATTTTGAAAAAATTATCTGAAGATGAGAAACTTTGAGTAGGCTTGTGCCATATCATATCAGATTTTAAGAATTTGATAATTTGTTCATCATTCATGCCTGAAAAATAATTCCAGTTTTTATTAAATTCTTTAATATGTTCTAAACAAAGTAAACGGTATTTCTTACTATTATCTTTCTCAATTGGTGCTTTGTACTCACCATTTTTTTTACAATTATCCCAGTCACAAATGTTTTTCATGATATATAATAGATACTATATGAATATAAACGAGCTAATTGCAATTGTAAAAAAAAAATTAGAAAAAAATATAACTATTGAAAATATTAAGATTGAGGATAAATCCTTTCTTCATAAAAATCATCAAGGAAACCAAAAAGGAAAATATCATTTAAAGATAATTATAAAATCTAGTGATCTTGTTAAAATGAATAGAATTGAAAGTAATAAAAAAATTTATAAAGTATTGAGTCAAGAATTGAGAGAAAATATTCATTCTCTTCAAATCTTAATTACTTAGTTCGCCTTTTAAAAATAATCTCAATTTTTCAATATTATATTCATTGTTGATAATTGTTGATCCAATCTTTCTTAATAAAATCAAATTTATTTTTTTTGAGATATTTTTTTTATCTTTTACCATAAAAAATAAAATTTTATTGACATCTTTTATTGAAAAATATTTTTTAATTCTTGATGGAATATTAGATTTTTCTATATGACTTATAACTGAGTGATGATCATTTTTTTTTAAAATTTTATTTACTAAACTAAACTTTAAAGCACAAATCATACCTAAAATTACTGCTTCTCCATGATTTAACCTTTTAGAAAAACCCAAGGTAGCTTCGAAGGCATGAGCAAACGTATGACCAAAATTTAAAATTTTTCTCAAATTTTTTTCATTTTCATCCTTTTCAACAATTTTTTTTTTAATTTTACAACTTTCAAAAATTGCCTTTTCAATAAAAGGGGACTTTAGATTAAGAATATCCTTTATATTCATATTCAAATATTCATAAAATTTCCTATTTAATATTAATGAGTGTTTAAGAACTTCACCATATCCACAAATTATTTCTCTTCTAGGCAATGTTCTTAAAAATCTAATATCACTTATTACTGTTTTAGGATGATAAAAACTTCCTATTTGATTTTTACCATACTTAGAATTTATTCCTGTTTTACCGCCAACGGAAGAGTCTACTTGAGATAACAAAGTTGTCGGGATATTAATAAACTGTATTCCTCGTTTAAATATACTAGATGCGTAACCACTTATATCTCCAGTAATTCCACCACCTATAGAGATCAAACAATCCTTTCTAGAAAAGTTTTTATCGAGTAAAATATCAATAATTTTATCAATACTTTTTTGATTTTTATTTTTTTCATTAGCCACTAAATAGAATTTATAAATTTTTTTTTTACTCATTGAGCGTAGCATTTTAGAAACCATTTTTTTTGGCACTCTTTTATCTACAACTACGAGACATTTATTAAATTTTATCGAATTTTTTTTTAAGATTTTTGAAAAATTTTCCATCAAATTAGAACCAATAATAATTGGATATGTTCCAAATTTAGCCCTGATGATTATTTTATTGGTTTTCATAAATATCTAAAACTTTATTTACTACAGCATTTTTTGTAAAATTATCACAATCTATTTTATATAGAGCTTTTGAATAAACATTTGAGCGTTTTTTTATAATTTCTATCAATTCGTCATTCGAAGCTCTAAACGCTATTGGCCTTTTTTTGCTATTTTTTATCCTTTTTATTAAAGTTTTGTAATTACAACTTAACCAGAAAGATAGATGTTTCTTTAAAACTTCTTTTTGAATACTTTTATTCAAAAAAGCACCACCACCAAGAGATATAACACTAGAGTTTTTTTTCAGCATTTTTAAAGTTATTTCTTCTTCAATTTTTCTAAAGTATTTTTCTCCTTTTGACTCAAAAATTTTTGATATTTCTAATCCCTGGTCTTTTTCAACTTCTTTATCTATATCAATAAAATCTAACCCAAGTTTTTTAGAAACTATTAAGCCTATGGAAGACTTTCCAGAGCCCATCATACCTAAAAAAACTAAATTTTCTTTTGATTTCATAAGTTCTTTATTGAAAAAACACAAATATGTCTTAATTTGAAATTATTTAACAATATATGCAATTTGTAAAAAAAACAAGTTCAAGTAAAACTATTTTAGGACTATTAATAAAATTATCAATATTATTTATAGTGCTAGCTGGAATAATTTTTTTTTTAAACAAGATTGATTTTCCCGCTCCCAAAAAACAAATTGAAAAGATCATCTCAAATGAAAATTTCAAAATTGTTAAATAGAAAATATTTATCAATTATAATTATTTTTCTAGCTCTAAATTTGAATTCTTTAGCTGAGGAAAAACCTGTTGATATATGGAAAATCGATAAAGAAAACAAAGATAAAGATATAAACAATAATGTTTCAATTTCTGGTAATGAACAAGATTTATCTAATCCTACTGACATTTATAATATGCAATCAAAAAATAAAAATATATCAGTTAAAATTGAGCAATCATTAGACACCCAAGAAGTTAAGATTATTGGACTTTATGATCCCGAAGATTACGGGTTAGAAATGAGTATGTGGCTCAATTCTAACGGAGATCAATTAAAAAATATTTTTTCAAATTTAATTAAAATAAATCTGTCCGAAGATGCCACGGAATTAATGAATATTTTATTACTCACAAATGCGTATTACCCATCAAATAATATAAGTGAAAAAGAATTTTTGAAGATCAAATCTGATTGGCTTATAAGAAACAATGATTTAGAATTAATTGAAAAATACTTGGTTAAAAATCAAATATTAAACTTACATCCAGAATTAACCAGATTTCTTGTAGATGAATATTTATCTAGGTATGATATTGCCAAAGCTTGTGAAATATTTTCTGAAAATAATGAACCAATAGCTAATGATTATTTGTTAAAATTTAACATTTATTGTCTTGTTAAAACAGGAAGAAAAGAAGAAGCTCAATTAATCTTAGATTTAAAAAAAGAATTAGGATTCAAAGATACTTATTTTGAGCAAAAACTAAATTTTTTATTAGGATATACTGAAATTGTCGATAAATCTATTTCCGAGAGAAGTATTTTAGATTTTCATTTAGCTCACAGCGTCAACCCAGAGTTTAAGTTTGAGCCGATAGATAATACTAATAAATTAATATGGAAATATTTATCATCTGCAAATTTGCTATATAAGATTGATGAAATAAAAATTGAAGAAATTGATAAAATTTCGATTATAGAAAAAGCTACTAATGATAAAAATTTTTCTGAAGATGACTTATTTGAGGTTTATAAAAGATTTCAATTTAATATAAATCAATTTTTAAATGCCACTGATATTTACAAGTCTTTAAGCAACATTGAAGCTAGAGCTTTGATTTATCAAAAAATATTACTTGAGTCAGAAACATCAAAAAAATTAGAATTAATTAAGATTTTAAAAAATTTATTTATTGATGAAAATATTTCAAATGCTTTTGACCAACATCTCAAAAAGTTCTTAAAAGATTTAGATCCAGATGAAATTCCCTCTAATTATTCAACATTTTATTCAAAGTATTTAAAAGAAGATCAGAAAAATTTGCTTAAGATAAAATATAATAATGATGTGTTGCACCAGGCTAAATTAGTTAATTATTTTAATGGAGATTATACAAAACAAAAAATTGAAAAAGATCTAAATAACTTTTTGAAAAAAATTAAGAAAAATAAGAAATATTTTTTATCTAAGAAAGATATAATTTTAATTGAGTCTTTAAAGTCTGATGGAATTAAGATTTCAAAAAAATATGATAATCTGTATGAGATTAATGAGTCCGAAATACCTACTGATATTCAGGTAATGGTGAATAATAACGAGATAGGTGCAACAATTTTAAGAATTATAGAAGTTATTGGTCAAGACAAATTGGAAGCTCTTGATGAAGATACTTTATATTTTATAGTAAGTGCATTAAACCAATTAAATGTGGATTTTATTAGGAATAACATTTTATTAAAAGTTCTACCTTTAAAAGTTTAAAAATTAGTTTATCTATTATTCTTATGGGCATTAAAGATATCATTACAGTACCTGATGAAACTTTAAAAAAAATTTCAGAACCTATAGAAAAAGTGGGTGTTAATGAAAAAAAACTTATTAATGATTTATTTGATACA
>MDTD01134784.1_pt1 | contig 13394 bp, 15 predicted proteins | sample 811221 | NCBI WGS metagenome assembly MDTD01 (sample SAMN05326646, study PRJNA326480) | marine metagenome | isolation source: seawater | place: Pacific Ocean: South West | collected 2011
ATGAGTTTAGAAGTTACTTGGACAGAATCGGCGGCCAATCAGGCAAAAGTGATTTTGGCAAGCGAAGAAGAAGGATTACAGGTACGCTGTTTTATACAGGGTGGTGGTTGTAGTGGTTTTCAATACGGTTTTACTTTAGATAAACAAAACGAAGATGACCATGTATTTGAGACCAATGGTACTAAACTTCTCATAGACCCTATGAGTGGCATGTATTTTAACGGTGCAACAATTGATTACAAAAACGACCCTTTAAATGGTAGTGCATTTACCATTAGCAATCCAAATGCAAAATCAACCTGTGGTTGTGGCTCTTCAGCCGCTTTTTAACGAAGTAAAATAAAAAGAGGTAATAGATTATGGGTGTTGGAAGTATGATAGTAGCCAGCTTAGTAGGTGGTGTAATTGTAGGTGTAGTATTGGTATTATTAAGTGATGAGTGATTATGACCTTTATGATAATTTTATGGATGATAGTGATAGCGTTGAGTTTATGTATAAGCTAGAACATTTTGAGTATCTTCACAAACAGGTACTAGAAAAAAAATATGGTATATCTTTAGACGGAGCCATTATTAGGGATTTTAGAGAAAGCGTAGAATCTACTAATAACGATATAAAAAGATATATGAAAAAATCGGCTTCGGAAACTCTCGGAAAATCTTTAAAAGACTTAGATAGGTCTTGATATAGGAAACGAGATTCTTTTAATTTTTATTTTTAACTAAGGAGTTATAAATGGAATACGATTTATTGTTAACTGTCCTCTTATTATGGGGATATATTTTTTATTGTTTATTTGTTACTAAGTGTTTAGGAGAATAATATGATTTTACCAGGTATATTGATAATGTTATGGACTGTAGGAATGTTAGTGTGAAGGCGACCACTAAAGTAAAACTATACGAAGGTATAATTGATTACTTGCCTATTATTATATTAGTAATAGGCTTGGTTGTTTTATATGTAAAGGGTAAAGAAGTAAGAAACCCTACACCACAGGTCACCATTGATTCAATGAGTGATAAAACATTAAAACAAGAATTAGAGGAATGGGAACCATTTAAGTGAATCTAATAGAAAATGCCACATGTACATTTTGTGGTTGTGTCTGTGATGATATTACTTTAACAGTAGAAGACAATCGCATTACAAAAGCCAAGGACGCTTGTGTTTTAGGCAAGTCATGGTTTTTAAATCATACAATAGAAGAAAAACCTATTGCACGAATTGATGGTAAAGAAGTATCATTAGACAATGCAATAGAAGAAATTGCACAATGTTTACATAATGCAAAGTTTCCTATTATGTATGGTCTATCAGATACAGTATGCGAAGCACAACGACAATGTGCGCCTATTATGGATGATGTGCAAGGTACAATTGATACAACTACATCAGTATGTCATGGTCCAAGTGGTATGGCATTTCAAGGTGTTGGCGAACCTAGTATGACATTAGGTGAAGTAAAAAATAGAGCAGACTTTGTAATGTATTGGGGTGGTAATCCAGCAGAAGCTCACCCTCGGCATTTTGCTCGCTACGCTGTTACACCAAAAGGCATGTTTACACCAAATGGTAAATCAGATAGGCATGTTGTAATTGTAGATGTAAGACATACAAAAACTGCTGGTGTTGCCGACCAGTTTTTACAAATAAAACCAGGCAAAGATTTTGAACTATTATGGATATTAAGAGCTGCTTGTAAAGGATTACCAATACCTGATAATAGTAAAGAAATATGTGGTTTAGAACCAGAAGTAATAGACGATTTATTTAATCGTATGAAAAACTGTAACTATGGTGTTATCTTTTTTGGTATGGGTTTGACAATGACTAGAGGTAGACATTTTAATTCAGGTGCCTTAATGGCATTAGCAACTGATTTAAATCAATTTACTCACTTTGTTGCAAAACCAGCCAGAGGTCATGGTAATGTTACAGGCGCTGATAATGTGGTGGCCTGGCAAACAGGTTATCCTTTTGGTGTTAATTTTAGTAGAGGTTACCCTAGATTTAATCCTGGTGAATTTACTACTGTAGATACACTTACAAGAGGAGAGGCAGATGTAGCTGTTATAATTGCAAGCGACCCTGTAGCAAACTTTCCTAAACCAGCGATAGAACATATAACAAGTAAAAAATGTAAACTAATTTCAATAGATACAAAACAGACACCAACAAGTGAGGCGGCTCATGTATCTATTCAAACAAGCACATATGGTATAAATACAGGTGGTACAGTTTATAGAATGGATGATGTACCAATTAGTTTAAGACCTGCTTTTAAATCACCCTTTCCTAGTGATTTAGAAGTAATGACTAAAATAAGGAAAAGAGTAAAGGAGATTAAAAATGCATGTTAGTGATTGTCCATGTCCATCATGTCAAATAAACTTTGATATGATTAGTGAAACATCTAATACAACATACACTTTAAATGAAATGGGTACAACCTGGTGGTATAACGATTACTTTATGAATATACATGTAGACCATACAATGGTGCCTGTATTTACAAATGAAGTGTTTATTAGACTTGGGTTTTTATTCTAATATTATAAATAATTAATATGGCAGGAAAAGGGGATAAGAGGCGACCAAGTAAGGTTGACCATAAAACATATTCTGATAATTACGATAGAATATTTAAAAAAAAGACTACTAAAGTAAAAGAACTTGGTGGTCGGAAAGGACCTGAGCCTACTAGATATGGAGATTGGGAGCAAAAAGGTAGATGTATAGATTTTTAAATGATTAAGAAATCAAAAAAACAATACAAACATCCTGTTACTGGTGAAACAGAAACAAAAGAAGAAAGGGATAAGAGACTTAAAAGTGTGGATTATCCAACAAAGAAAAGGTGATATATGGCATATTCAGATAAAGTATTAGACCACTATGAAAATCCTAGAAATGTAGGAACTTTAGATAAAGAAGACCCAACTGTTGGCACAGGGATGGTGGGTGCACCTGCCTGTGGTGATGTTATGAAACTTCAAATAAAGGTAAACGATAACGGTATTATTGAAGACGCTAAATTTAAAACTTATGGATGTGGCTCGGCAATTGCTTCATCATCTTTACTTACAGAATGGGTCAGAGGTAAAACGGTTGACCAAGCTCAAGAAATTAAAAACTCCGATATTGCAGAGGAACTTGCACTACCACCTGTAAAGATTCATTGTTCAGTTTTAGCAGAAGACGCTATCAAGGCAGCTTTATCGGACTACAATGAAAAACAGGCCGCTCAAGGAACTTGGCGACCTGATGAAAAATAGTTTGGGCTGTTTTTTGGCAGGCGTTTATTTCAAAACAATTTAAGAGTATTACACCTAGGATTGGCCATTACTCACCCAATCTTTACAAATACTTTCTGGAATGTTTTTTAGGTTTTAGTGCGAACTTAGACATTCTTTTTTTAGTGTTCTTAATGCCTTCTTTTTTCTTACGAGCTCTCTTTTCAGATGGTTTCTCATAATGTTCTTTTGATTTGATAAGTTTGATAATACCTTCTTTTTGAACTTTACGCTTAAATACTCTCAGCGCCTGTTCGATATTACCATTTCTTACTTCAACTTTCATCTTTATCCTCCAATCCTAACATCTTTATTAATTCTTCAGCAGATATGCTTTCTATGTAATAAATTCTTCTATCTAAATCTTTTAAAATTCTACTGATTTTCCATAGATTATGTATGATACCTATGATTGCAACTAACATACATAATATAATTAACTCCATATTCTTCTCCCATAAGCGAGCGCCTCAGAATGAGACGCTCTAGGACACACTATGAAGTGATAAATTTTAAATGACGGAATCATCATTCTCCTCATTATCATCGGATTCTATACCAAGACCCTCTTGTCTTTGTTGTTCTTGGATATCTTCAAGACTTACGCCTGAATCAACCTTAGTGTACAAGTCAAGAAAGCTTGATTTAGTGTCATTGTCGAATCTGTTAACACATAACTCAACAGCTTTCATCTTGTTTTTGAAGATTGAGTAAGCTTGAGCAATGTGAACTAATCTTCTAGTAGAGATTATTTCATCAACGCCACCATCAAAATATGTTTTTCTGATAACATCAGCCCACATAGTCAACTTTTCTGAGAAGTCGGTATCTGAAATGCCTTTTTCAGTAAGAACATTATTGATAATTTTCATCTCTATCTTTTGACTAGGATATTTTTGCTCGAATGTTATAGGGAATCTTTCTAGGAAAGCCTCATTCAAGATGTTAGTACCGATAAACTTGCCGTCTTCGGAACCTTGACCCTTGGTATTCGCTGTAGCAACTACTTGAAAACCAGGTTTTGGTTGAACGAACTTGTTAATCTTTTTAACAAACACGCCAGAACCTTCAAGAATAGGTTGTAAACACATAATCTTATTACTTGCAAGGTCAATCTCATCAAGTAAAAGAACAGCGCCTCTTTCCATAGCTTCGATAACTGGACCATTTTGCCATACAGTTTGGCCATCTCTTAGTCTGTAGCCACCAAGCAAATCATCTTCATCAGTTTCAATAGTAATATTGACCCTAATCAATTCTCTATTCTTCTCAGCACAAGCCTGAGTAACACCAAAAGTCTTACCATTACCAGATAAACCAGTAATGAAGATTGGGTAGAATTGTCTAGAAGCGATTATAGACTTGATTGAACTGTAATCACCAAACGAAACAAATGACTTGTCTTTTTTAGGAACAATATCACCTGTTAGAGAACTAACTACATAAGCAGCTTCAGTTTTGACTGAATTATCTACCTGAGGTGTAGTAGGTTCATATTGTTCAGCCGCTTGAACTAGTCTAGAAGCGTGAACTTTAGTAACTTCACCTAACGCTGGTAGTTTAAACAGAGCCTTACCAACTTTATTAGCAGGGTCTTTAATCAACCATTGAGGTGCATATTTCAAACCGAAGTCTGAAGCAACATCTCTTAACTGAGCCATGGTCAAAATATGGTCGCCGTTAGAATCAGCCTCATATTTTTCCATGCAAGCGTCAAGAAATGCTTGTTTTTTATCTTTTGTTGTCATAATATATACTCCATAGTGTTAAATTCAATTTCATGTACCATGATAAAGGTTTTTGGACCATTTGTCAAGCGTTTTTTTGCTTTTTTTTCGCTTTTTTTCGCTTTTTTTACGATATTTTTGATAATTTTCGTCATTTTTAAGCAATTTTCTCGATTAAATTATTCATAAACGCTCTGGAAGTCAATCTTGACTTCATATTCTTTTTAAATGCACTAGTAATCTGAGATTTTGAAGCGTCCTCATCAATATTATCAAGATTATGATTGGCAATTTTATGTCCCATGACTAAATGATAGTAACCGTCATAGCCAGGTTTAGAAACTTCTAAGAATTTTTGTTTTCTGTAAATTTTTATTTGATTATCAGAGAAATGACCTGTATCCCAGCTATATCTTTTGATTTTTGAGTGTAAAAAGTAACCGATATTTGTAGTATCACATTCTTTTTTGATAATATCTAATAATGTACCAGTAAAATCTCTTTCATGATTATAGTAACAACTAAAATGACCATAATATCTTTTGTTTTTTCTCTTAATAACAAATTTTGAAGCTCTAGTATATTTAAAAGCAGCTTTTAAGTGTTCATAATAAGTATAATCATCATCATGTCTCTCGGTGTTATTTCTAGTACATACAGATTTTTTAGTACCGTTAGCGGCGCCATCAGTCATTGTAGTGAAAATCATTTTTTCAACTTTATGTTTAATTTTGAACTCTCTAACAAGGTCAATAGAACATATCAACGCTTCATTTAGAGGTGTTGAATATAAATCCATGTATCTAGGAATACTATTGTAAAGATTGTATCTATCACCAGTCAAACAATGTAACTCAAATAGACTTCTATCAATATCTTTATTTTTCATTTCACTAGATAATAATTGAACAAGACCAAATTCACCCATTTGAATATCGCCAGGTTTGTAAGACCAGCCAGCAACATCATAAATATCATCACTATATTTTTTATTTCTTGATGAAGTAAAACAATAAACATCAAAAGGTATATTTGTTTTTTTACAAAACCATACTAGATTAGCCATTTGCTGATAAACATTGTGAATCATATCAGCCATAGAACCTGACCAGTCTAACATAATAATCATACCATGATTTTTAGCGTCTGGTAAAACAGTCAATCTTTTGAAGATATCATCTGAGAACTTGTAATTTTTAAGTTTCAATGGGTCAAGGACACCAGTTTTATCTGTAGTAGCTCTCTTATATGCTGTAGCAGATTTTTTCATCTCAAATTCTTTTACAAGATAGTTAACGGTTTTCATACTATCTTTTTTAAACTGTCTAAATGCTGTCTCATTTCTTTGATATGCTTCTTTATCATAAGAAGCAGTTTTTTGATTTCTGTAATATTGATGAAACTTAGCCATATTCTTAGAATGTTCTTTATGGTCAATAACTATTTCTTTTAAATTAGGTGTAGGTAAAGTAATGTATTCAATTTTATCTTCGCCTAATGACCTATCTCTAGCTTTTTGATTTACAGCTTTATCATAAGCGTCCTGAGTAAGTGATACAGGACCATCTTTTCTGTAAACAGCGTCTCTACGAATATTTTTTTGTAAAGTCTCACCTTCTTTATAAGAGTGTTGGTCTGAATCACCAGAACTAGGCTTACCATCTTCTTCTTTAATCTCATTCTCAGAATCATCTGATTTTTTAGTTTCAGAATTATCATCATTAGCTTCACCATTGTATGAAGTAGAATCACCATCATTATCTGATTCATCTTCTGATTTATCATCTGATTCTTCTGAATCTATATTTTGCATATCACCATCAGTAGTATTCTGTGGTTTGAAATGCATATCTTCTAACTCTTGTTCTTGGTCTTTTTTATCTTGATAAGCTAAAATGTCTTTTGCAAGAGCGATAACATCATCCATAGATTTTAGATTATCAGTCTTTTCAATCCAAGGTTTTTCTTCATCTGTAAATTTAACATCTAATCTTTTAGATGATTTGAAAAATAAGTTAAGTTTATCAATTAGAGATAATGATTCAAGATTGATATCTTTCATACCAAAGAAATTGTGTTTCATCATTAAATCAAAACCATTGATATAGTTTTTCTTTAGACCTTCATATTTTTTCTGAATCAATTTGTCAATTCTAGCGTCTTCTAAAACATTACAAGTCATTCTGAGTTTATCATCATCAATAGATAACCACTTATCTACATCTGTATGTAAAGCGTGTGAACATTCATGACCTACCAACATATCTAGAACATCTCTAGATTTTACTTTATATTTTGGTAGAGTTAAGATTCTGTTTTGAACATCAAAAGAAGCCGTCTCAACATTGTTGATTTGAACTTCAATATTTTCTGTAGCAAGTAATTTTGCTAGATACGATTTACTTGATAAATCGAAAATGTCATCTTTTTTCATAGTGTTTTTATTCATAATATACTGTCCAGTATACAGGTATTGGAGACCATGTCAAGCATTTTCTGCCTCTGTAAACTATTGATTTATATAGGTATTTAAAAATAATTGAAAATAATTTATGCACTATTTTTGTGCATAGGGAAAATTGTTCAATTTTTATACAATTTATCATATACTTCGTAGCTTAAAGGAAAACGACATATTTGGCAAGCGTTTTTTTCACTTTTTTTTGATAAATAGTAATATGCCAGGAATGTCAAGAAAAACAACGGATTCAGCAGGAGCACCTCTAATAACGGGAAGTGCGAATGTTAGATGTAACGGAACAGGTGCTGTTAGAATAGGTGATACCGTTCAAGCTCACGAAACTGGAGTTCACGCTAGACCTCCACAAATGATAACAGGTTCATCTACAGTTAGAGTAAATGGTAGTGCCGTCTGTAAAGCAGGTGATACAGCCGCCTGTCTTCATGCAATCACAGGTTCTCCTAATGTAAATGTAGGTTCAGCGTCTAGAGCTGGTATTGGTGCCAGATTTTCTAGTCTAGAACAACGCTTCAATGACCTTCTAATAAAATTTGACCAAAGACTTAGATAAATAATGATATGGCAAAACAATCAATAGACATAGGTACAACAGCAGGTGATAATACAGGTACTACTCTTAGGGAAGGCGCTACAATTATCAACGACAACTTTTCCGAAATTTATAATGATATTGGAGATGGTTCTACTTTAGCGTCTGCCTCAAAAACTCAAACACTCAGTAATAAAACTATAACAACTGAGGCTAATACTATCACTAATGATGGTAATGTAGTTACTACTTTACAAAAGGTTTATCCTATAGGTTCAATTTATATCAATGCAACAAACGGCACAAATCCTGGTACACTATTAGGTTTTGGTACATGGGCGGCCTTTGGTGCAGGTCGTGTCCCTGTAGGTATTAATGATAGTGATTCTGATTTTAATGAAGCAGAAGAAACAGGTGGTGCAAAAACTCATCAACTATCAATATCAGAATTACCAGCTCACACTCACAATGTATCAATGAGTACAAGTGATGTTGACGGAGACTTTTTATCAGAGGGTAATAATACTGGTATATCTACATTTACAACCACATCAACTGGTGGTGACCAAGCTCACAATAACTTACAACCATATATTGTTGTATATATGTGGAAAAGAACGGCATAATCTAAAAAACTTGTATAAATATTCGTATGCCAGCATACGATAGCACAGGAAATAATAATAGTAACACAGCAGTTAAGTCTTATAAAGACCTTGACTTGGATTTTGGTAGGAATGTTGTAACTAATGATGTTAATAAGCTAACAGACGCCGAAGCTGTAAAAAGAAGTGTTAGAAATCTAATACAAACTAATCATTTTGAAAGACCATTTCATCCTGAACTAGGCGGTAATGTTAGAGCATTATTGTTTGAACCAGCAAACTTCATAACTGCTATGAATCTAGAAAAGAAAATAGCAGAGATACTAATTAACTTTGAGCCAAGAGCTCAACTGATTCAAATAAGAGCAACAGCAAATGAGGAACAAAATTCATTTTTTGTATCAATAAATTTTAAAATTTTAGGCATACCAGGTGCAATCACGGTAGAGACCATGTTAGAGAGATTAAGATAAAATGGCTACAGCAACAAGTAATAAGTTAGAGGTATCAGCATTAGACTTTGATGATATAAAAAATAACTTAAAAATATTCTTACAAAGTCAAAAAGAATTCCAAGATTATGATTTTGAAGGTTCAGGTATGGCAGTCTTACTTGACACACTTGCATACAATACTCATTATCTAGCATTTAATACAAACATGGCTGTAAATGAAATATTTTTAGAAAGTGCTGATGTTAGAAAAAATGTAGTAGCATTAGCAAAGGCATTAGGTTATACTCCAACATCAGCAAAAGCACCATTCGCTGAATTAGATGTAACAATTAATAATGTGCCAGCAGGAACTGCTACTGTAACAGCGACCAAAGGTACAACATTTAATACAAGTGTAGATGGCAATACATTTACATTTTTAACAAATGAAGATGTTACCATAACACCAGTAAGTGGTGTTTATAAATTTTCAAACTTAAAAGTTTTTGAGGGTACTTCTGTTAGTTTTACATATACAGTAGATAGCACAGATGAAGACCAGAGATTTATTATACCAAGTAATAATGCAGACACAGCTACATTAAAAGTAACTGTTCAAAATTCATCATCAGATACCACAACTGAAACTTATTCCTTAGTTACAGGTTTAACATCACTCAGCGATACATCTAAAGTTTACTTTTTACAAGAAACAGAAGATGGTAGATTTGAAGTTTATTTTGGTGATGGTATTTTAGGTAAGGCATTATCAGATGGTAATATTGTAACTCTAGAATATATTGTTACAAATAAAAATTTATCAAATGGTGCCTCATCATTTACTTTATCAGGTAACATTGGTGGTTTTTCAGATGTTTTAGTTTCAACATCATCTAACGCTCAAGGTGGTTCAGAAGCTCAATCAAATAATTCAATTAGATTTAATGCACCATTACAATACACGGCACAAGATAGAGCTGTAACAGTAAAAGATTATGAGAGTTTAGTGCAAACAATTTTCCCTAATGCATTATCAGTTAGTGCATATGGTGGTGAAGACGCTGAAACTCCAGAATATGGTAAAGTATTCATATCAATAAAAGCGGCTAGTGGTTCTACATTAACAACTGCTACAAAAAATGATATTGTCAATCAACTTAAAAAATTTAATGTTGCTTCAGTTACACCTGTTATTGTTGACCCAGAGACAACTTCAATTATATTGACAACTACAGCTAAGTATGATGAACTAGCAACAATAAAATCTACTGATACTTTAAAATCAGATATTACTACAGCGTTAAGTAATTTTAATACAGCTAATCTACAAAAATTTGATGGCATATTTAGATACTCAAAAGTTATTAAAACTATTGATGATGTTGACCCTAGTATTTTATCGAATATAACAACTGTTAAAATGAGAAAGAACTTTACACCTACATTAGGTAGTGCAACAACATATAACATTTTCTTTAGAAATGCATTTTTCAATCCACATTCTGGACATGACGCTTCAGCTGGTGGTATATTATCATCAACAGGTTTTAAAATAACAGGTGATACAAATGAAATGTTTTTAAATGATGATGGCGAAGGTAATGTTAGAATGTTCTACTTATCTGGTACAACAAAAGTTTATCATAACAATACACAAGGTACTATTAATTATACAAATGGTACTGTTACATTAACATCTTTAAATGTTGCTTCTATTTCAAATATTAGAGGTAGCTCATCTTCTGTAATTGAACTAACAACAACACCAAACTCTAATGATGTTGTACCTGTTAGAGACCAAATTATAGAAATAGATGTTGCAAATTCAACTGTAAGTGTTGAGGCAGATACATTCGCTGGTGGTACAGCAGACGCTGGTACAACTTATACAACAACATCTAGTTACTAATGGCAGCTTTTGATAAAAAAATATCTAACTTAGTTAATTCACAAATACCTGAATTTGTACTTAACGACCATCCTAAATTTTTATCATTTTTAAAACAATACTATACATTTATGGAATCAGGCGAACTGGTTTTAAAAGATGTACAAGATACAGATGGCATTGTATTAGAAACTGAAACTAACCGTTCAGACTTATTATTACTTAATGCAGGTAGAATAGGTAGCTCAAAAACACAAGAAGATTCAGGCGACAAAGTTATTTTAGAATCATCATCAAATGGTAAATTTACTATTGGTGAAGTAGTAACAGGTGCAACATCAAATGCTACAGCAACTGTATTAGTAGAAAATTTAGAAAATAATAGATTATATATTTCACACCAAGATAAATTAATAGATGGTGAAACCATAACAGGTAATTCATCAGGTGCTAGTGCAACTATTGTTAGTTATAAACCTAACCCTGTTACAACTGTTCAAGATTTAGTTAACTTCAAAGACCCAGACAAAGTTATTTCTAGTTTCTTAACTAAAATGAGAAATGAGTTTTTAACAACTCTACCAGAAAATTTAAGTGGCTCTATTAGTAAAAGAAACTTAATTAAAAATGTTAAGTCAATGTATCGTGCAAAAGGTACAGCAAGAGGTCATGAAGTATTTTTTAAACTTTTATTTGGTCTAGATTCTGAAACAATTTTTCCTAGAGAAGAAATGTTAAGAGCTTCTGACGGAGCTTTTAGCACAGAAAAAATAATGAGAGCAATTGAAACATCAGGCGATACATCAGATTTAATTGGTAGAACTATTACAGGTCAATCATCAGAAGCCACAGCTATTGTAGAAAATGTATTTAAATTTAATGTTGGCGGAACATTAGTATCAGAATTTATTTTAAACTCAGATACACTATCAGGTACTTTTACAATAGATGAAGAAATTAGAGGAACAGAATCAGACGAATCAGAAACATTTATAAAAGCAACTGTTACAGGCATACCTTCAACTGTATCTATTACTAATGATGGATTTTTATATAGTGAAAATGATACAATAGCAGAATCGGGTGGTGGCTCAGGTGCTATATTTGAGGTTAGTGATATTGGTTCATCAGGTGTTACTGAGGTAATTGTAGAAGATGGCGGTAATGGTTTCGCAATTGGTGATGTTGTAACATTTACAAATACATCATCAGGCGGAAGTGCTACAGGTTTTGTATCAGTAGTAAATGGTGGTATTACATTAGAAGAAGGCACAGAATCAGAATCAACAAGTCATATAGTTTTAGAAGACGCTACACAAGACGGCGACCCATATGCTGGTGATAAAATTGTTCAAGAACACGGAACAGGCACAGAAGATATTACAGATGTATTTATTTCAAATCAAGGTTTTGGTTATACATCTTTGCCTACATTAACAGTTACAAGTAATAGTGGTTCAGGTGCTAGTCTATTGGCACATTCACCAGAAATAGGTAGAATTAGAAAAGTAAAAATAGTAGAACATGGTGCTAACTATGAAGATTCGCCTTCACCACCAGATTTAACTTTTCCAACTTATTTAATTTATACAAATAAATCAGGTTCATTTACAACGGGTGAAACTGTATCTGCCACAGGTTCAGATGGCTCTACAACTATAACAGCAACATTTAAATCGGATGATACAAATGCAAATGTTTTCAAATTGACAAATGCCACAGGTACTTTTGGTACAGATGTTACATTAACAGGTGCCTCATCAGGTGAAACTGCTACAATTAAAAAAGTAGACCAAGCAACTGGTACTGTATCAGTAGCCGCTATCGTAGATACTGACGGAGTATTTTTAAATGAGAGAGGTCATTTATCTGAGACAACTATGAGAATACAAGATAGTTTATATTATCAAGATTTCTCTTATGTAATAAAAGTAGGTCGTAGTATTAATGACTGGCGTAAATCATTTAAAGATACAATGCACACATCAGGTTTCTATGTTCAAGGTGAAATCAACATACAAACAAAACTAGAAGCTAAAATACAACCAATCGAAGGTGTAATAACAGGTATAGAATATGGTGGTATCGCAGGTGTTATTAATACTCTATTCTCTACAATACTAGGCCGTAGATTAGGTACGATAGATGATGGCACTTCACTAAGAAGTAATCCAGAATTAGGCGTAGGTGTTGATTTAACTGATAGTACAAGTGAACACTTTACTGCTAATACTAGAGATGTAACTCTAAAAAGAGAATATAAACTTAAACTACCAAATTATAAAGAAAAATATGACTTATCTCATAGAAGTCAATCAAGTCTAGTGGTTGGGGCGGCTATAGGTCAAAGAATGAGAAGTATAAACAAATATTGGAGATTATTCTCAGGTAGTGATAATCCACAAACAACTGCTGTCGGTGGAGATTCAAC
>MDTD01137227.1_pt1 | contig 13394 bp, 13 predicted proteins | sample 811221 | NCBI WGS metagenome assembly MDTD01 (sample SAMN05326646, study PRJNA326480) | marine metagenome | isolation source: seawater | place: Pacific Ocean: South West | collected 2011
AAGATTTTACATCCTTTAGTAATTTAACTACCTCTTTTAGCATTCTAATAAATTCTTTATATTTGCTAACACAAAGAAACAATAATTATGCTAAATAAAATTTTTAAACAAACAATATTAACGCTAGCAGCCGTTATACTTTGTTTTTTCTTTAATTCGTGTGCAAAAGAAAAAGAAACAATAGGGATAGTTATTGTAAAGGACGCAAATGGTAATGCTGTAAAGAATGCTTTTGTGACACTACATCAAGATGATCTTCCTAATTCTCCTTCAGGACAAGAGGTTTTAGATGAAATAAGAAGAGAAAACTTAAAAACAGACTCCAATGGAAGAGTGGAGGTTATATATGAGTTAGAAGCTATATTGAATGTTGATGTATGGAAGCCTTCAGGAAATGACACCCTAAGAGGGACAGATATTATAAGGCTGTTAAAAGAAAAAACAGTAACCAAGGTTGTTGAGATTAATTAAGATATTTTAAAACGGCCTCTTTCATTAAATTTTCCTGTTCTTTTTCAGTTAGGTTTTTTATTGCTTTTAGTTCAATATAGTGTGGCCACCCATCTTCATCAATCTTATGGAATTTATAAAAACCAAAAGGGGTTAATATTTTACAAACAGCCACATGAATAACATTAATTTTTTCATGTCGATCAAATTTTTTAATGCCGAAATTTAATTCTTGTATTCCTATTAAATACAACAAACCTTTTAGTGTTATTTCTTGATTAAACTCATCTTCTAATCGAGCAACAAGTTTTTCCCAGTTTTTTTCTAGATTGTTCATTTTATGCAAAACTAAAGATTTAATATATTTACACAGTGAATTATATTGATATTATAATAGCGATACCATTATTATACTTTTTTATAAAAGGATTTTCAAATGGATTAATTAAAGAGGTGTCTGATTTATTTGGTTTAGTTATAGGCGCTTATGTAGCGGTTAATTTTTCTTCATACTTACATCCAAAAATAACTGAATTTTTTCCACAAAACATTGATTTGGTTCCCATGATCTCTTTTGCAACACTTTTTTTTGTCGCTATATTAGTCATAAAACTTCTTGGATATATGCTAGAAACAGTGACAAAAGCATTAGCACTAGGCTTTATAAGTAAAATTTTAGGGGCAATTTTTGGCCTCCTAAAGGTGATCGTTTTTTTTAGTTTTTTACTTTTTTTCTTAACAGAGTACAATCTTTTAACGATAGACGAACAAGAAGATTCTCTCTTAATTCCTCCAATTAAAAAAACAGCAGAAATTATAATGCCAAAAGTAACAGAACATAAAGATATACTTCTAGAAACAGTTGAGGAGCAAACAAAAAAAGCAAAAGAAGAAATAGAAAAAAAGGTTAATTCTCAAGAGCAATAATACCAGGAAGCCTTTTACCCTCTAAATATTCTAACATAGCCCCTCCGCCCGTCGAGATATATGAAACGCCTTCTGAATAATCAAACTTTTTTATTGCAGAGACAGAGTCTCCTCCACCCACAACAGAAAATGCACCATTTTTGGTGGCTAAAACAATAGCTTCTAAAATCTTAAGGGTTCCATTTTGAAAGTTTGACATTTCAAAAACACCCATTGGACCATTCCAAATAATAGTTTTTGACTTTAAAATAATTTTTGAGAAAGAAGATATTGTTTTTTCTCCAATATCTAGACCCATAAATAAATTCGAGATATTATAAATATCCGTGACCTCTCTTTTTGCGTTGTTATTAAAACTTTCTGCATTTACAGAGTCTACAGGAAGAAACAACGAAACACCCTTGTCCTTGGCCTGTTTAATTAAATCACTTGCGATGGGTATTTTTTCTTTTTCACATAATGAATTACCAATATTTCCTCCCTTTGCCTTTATGAAAGTATAAGCCATGCCCCCCCCAATAATAAGATTGTCTACTTTGTCAAGCAGACTACTTATAACATCAACTTTACCTTTAATTTTAGCCCCTCCAATTATTGCTGTTAATGGTTTTTTAGGTTTTTTAAGAGCTTTTTCTAGTGCAGCAACCTCATTTTCTAACAGTTCTCCTGAAAGCTTTTCTTTAAAATATTTTGCAACAACTGTAGTAGAGGCGTGGCTTCTATGACAAACGCCAAAAGCATCATTTATATATATATCAGCCAATTTAGAAAGTTCTTTAGCAAAGACCTCGTTTCCACTTTTTTCTTCTGCATGAAAGCGTAAGTTTTCTAGCAACAAAACATCTCCATAGCTCATGTTTTTAATTCTGTCTAAAACAGGTTTTCCAACACAATTTGGGCTGAAAAGAACATTTTTTTTAAGCAGACTAGAAAGGTGTTTAACAAGATGGGTTAAAGAAAATTTTTCTTCAAACCTTCCATTTGGCCGTCCTAAATGGGACATAATAATTAGTTTGTTTTTCTTGTTGAGTATTTTTTTAATAGTTGGTAACGCAGAAAGAATTCTTGTGTCATCTAAAATCGTAAAATCAGAGCTTAACGGGACATTGAAATCTACTCGAAGTAAAACCACTTTTTTTTCAAAAGAAAGAGTATTAACAGATTTCATTTTGCAAAAATAAAATAAAAGCTAAAATTCAACACAAATTATCTACATTTGACATAAATAAGTTTTAAATGTTATTTAAAGAAATAGTAGGCCATCAAAAAATAAAAAAACAATTAATAGATGGCGCAAAAAAAAACAGGGTGCCTCATGCTCAATTATTTGTAGGCAATAGTGGCTCTGCAAAATTAGCAATAGCATTTGCGTATTCTCAGTTTTTAAATTGCGACAACAAACAGGAAAAAGACTCCTGCAATGCCTGCGCTTCTTGCCTAAGATTTAAATCCTTAACACATCCCGACTTACATTTAATTTTTCCTATACTAAAAAATAGTAAAACAAAAATTACAATTAGCGACACGATTATAGACAAATGGAGAGAGAAGGCACTTAAAAACCCGTATTTGTCATTAAATGACTGGATTGAAACAATAGACTCAACTAATAAAACGGGAAAGAAAGGGGCTATATATAAAGACGAAGCGCTAAATATTCAAAAAAAAATAGGGCTTAAAAATTATGAGGCGAAATACAGGGTTGTGTTAGTGTGGATGCCCGAGACAATGAATTTAGAGTCAGCAAATAAGCTGTTAAAAACATTTGAAGAGCCACCAAAAGGAACAGTTTTTTTGCTAATTTCTGAAGATGAAAAAAAACTATTAAAAACAGTACGCTCAAGGTTTCAGAGGGTTAAAGTTCCAGATTTTTCTCAAGGAGAAGTTCTAGAATATTTTAAAGCAAAATCTATTTCTGAAGGTCAGGTTAAAAAAAACATTAGTTTTTTAGGTGTTGATTTAGGGTCAATCATAAAAAGTATAGAAAAATCAGACGATGAAATTGATTTTTTTCCCCTTTTTTCAGAATGGATGAGGCTGTGCTATAAAATAGACATTGAGGGTATTTGTAAGTGGGTTGATTCTATTTGCGCTGAAGGAAGGCAAAGACAAAAACAATTTGTTTCATATTCAACAAAAATAATTAGAGATTGCTTAATTTATAATTTTGCAAATCACACCTTGTTAAAAGTAACAAATCAAGAAAAAAACTTTCTTGAAAAATTTGCTCCTTTTGTTAATGAAGAAAACACAATAATAATAGCTGAACAGCTAGAAAAGGTAAATGTTAATTTAGAAAGAAACGGAAGCTCAAAAATTTTGTTTTTTGAACTCTCGTTACAAATGACAAAAAACTTAAAACTTAAACGTAAATTTGTAAAAAAATAAAAATGGGGTGCGGAAATTGTAATACATGTGAAGTTTCAGAAAAAAGAGGTTGCGGAACAAGTTCTGTCTTTAATTGGCTTTATCAAATAGACAACCCTGCTTCAGAGAATAAAAATCTTTTTGAAGTTCAATTTAAAGGAGACAGAAAAGAATTTTATCATAACACGAAAGAATTAGAAATTAAAACAGGAGATTGGGTTGCCGTTCAGGCAGATCAATCAGGCCACGATATAGGAAGAGTTACAATGCGCGGGGACCTTGTTGCTCTTCAAATAAAAAGAAAAAAGAAAAACGATAAGATTAAAACAATATACAGGAAAGCCTCTGCAGTAGACCTGAAAAAATGGGAAGAAACACATAAAAAAGAGAAAGATGTTTTGGCAAAAGCCAAAAGCATAATAGAAGAATTTAACTTAGAAATGAAGCTTTCTGATGTAGAGTATCAAGGAGACGGAACAAAAGCTACTTTTTACTATACTGCTGAGAAAAGGGTAGATTTCAGAGAGCTCATAAGAGAATATTCAAAAAAGTTTTCTGTTAAAATAGAGATGAGACAGATAGGGGTAAGACAGGAAGCAGCAAAACTAGGAGGGATAGGCTCTTGCGGAAGAGAACTATGTTGCTCTACCTGGATGACAGAATTTCCTGCAGTAAATACAAGCGCAGCTAGATACCAACAACTATCAATTAATCCTCAAAAGCTATCAGGACAATGCGGAAGGTTAAAATGTTGTTTAAATTTTGAGCTTGACACCTATGTTGATGCGATTAAAGGGTTTCCAAATACTAAAACAAGACTATATTCAAAAAAAGGAGAGGCAAAATTTTATAAAATGGATGTATTTAAAAAAAAGGTATACTATTTTTATAAAAACAATCCTTCTGACATGCTTGAACTAACAACAGATCGAGTTTTTAAAATTATAGAATTAAATAAAAAAGATAAATTCCCTGCTAAAATCGAAGAAGAGGCTGTAGAAAAAAAAGAGCTGATGTTTCAGGACGGATTAGGAGATAGTGATATAAATAGATTTAACAACAAAAAAGGCAGAAAGCTAAAAAGAAAGCGAAAATGAAGTTTAAAATATTATTAGGTTGTTTATTAGTTTTTTTTCTTTCATGTCAAAAAAATAATGTTATAAATAAGTATAAAGAGTTTGAAGAACAAAAATGGCATACAGACAGTATTGTAAAATTTAATTATTTTATTGAAGACAGCCTTTCACATCATATTATAAAATTGAACATTAGGCACAGTACAGGCTATGAATTTCAAAATTTGTTTTTATTTGTTTATGATGGCCTAAACAAGGATACGATAGAAGTTTTTTTGGCAGACAAACGAGGAAAGTGGACAGGAAAAGGGATGGGAGACGTTAGGGAGGTTGAGGTCACTCTGGATAAAGAAAAAAAATATTTTAGTCAAGGTCAAAAACACTTTATGATTGAGCAGGCTATGCGATATGGAGAAAAAGAAGAGATAGTGGTTTTAAGCAATATAATAGCCGTAGGCTTACATATTTATAAGAAAGATGAATAAAATTAAAATTATATTTATTTGGGCTGTTTTACTGAGTCCCTTTTTAGCCTTATTTACTCTTGTTCAGCTAACAGCGCTTGGTGTTTTTGGAGACCTTCCAACCTTTGATCAATTAGAAAATCCAAAAAACAATTTAGCTACAGAGATTATTTCTGAAGACGGTGTTATTTTGGGGAAGTATTTTTTTGAAAATAGAAGTAAGGTAAAATATAAAGAGCTTCCAGAAAATTTAATAGACGCATTAATCGCCACAGAGGATATTCGATTTAGAGAACATTCTGGAGTGGATGGCAGGTCTTTTTTAAGAGCATTGTTTGGTGTAATATTTAAAAAAAACAATGCGGGGGGAGCAAGCACAATTACCCAACAATTAGCTAAAATGTTGTTTACTAAAAAGCCAAGCTCAGGCGTTGAGAGAATAATGCAAAAACTAAAAGAATGGATTATTTCTGCTCAGCTAGAAAAAAGATATACAAAAAATGAAATAATTACAATGTATTTAAATAGATTTGATTGGGTTAACAATGCAGTAGGGATTAAATCTGCCTCTAGAGTTTATTTTAATAAAGAGCCAGCGCACCTTTCTATCGAGGAGTCAGCGATGTTGGTTGGGATGCTTAAAAACCCATCTTTATATAATCCTCACAGAAGAGAGGAGCTTACTAGAGAAAGAAGAAACGTGGTTCTTTCACAAATGAAAAAATATAATTTCATATCAGATTCAGTTTTTATAAATCTTCACAAAAAACCAATAAAATTAGATTTTAAAAAAGCAAGTCATAATGAAGGTCTAGCCCCATATTTTCGAGAGCATTTAAGAGGGGTGCTAAAAACCTGGTGTAAAAAGAACAAGCGGCCTGATGGCGAAAATTATAATCTTTATACAGACGGATTAAAAGTTCACACAACAATTAACTCAAGGCTTCAGCAATTCGCAGAGGAGGGTGTTAAAACACATATTTCTTCCTTACAAAAAGATTTTTATAATCACTGGAAAGGCTATACAAAAGCTCCTTATCCTGATGATTTTGAATGGGAACAAATTAACGACATAATAGATCAAGGAATGAGAAGATCCGATCGATATAAAAAATTAAAAAAAAGAGGAAAAAATGAGTCAGAGATAAAGGTGGTTTTTAAAAAGCCGGTGTCAATGACTTTATTTTCGTGGAATGGAGAAATAGACACAGTTTTATCTCCAAGAGACTCCATATGGTACAACAAGTATTTTATACACTCAGGAATGATGAGTATGGACCCCCTAACTGGACATGTGAAAGCATATGTTGGCGGGATAAATTATAAGCATTTTAAATATGACCATGTTGTACACGGTAAAAGACAAGTGGGATCCACATTTAAACCTTTTTTATATTCACTAGCAATACAAGAGGGCTATTCTCCTTGTTATAAGGTCCCAAATGTTCCTGTTGTTTTTGATAAAAACAGGTGGGGATTAGAAAAAGATTGGGCTCCTAAAAATTCAGGAAACGAGTTTGATGAACTATCATTAACATTAAAATTTGGATTAGCTAACTCTATTAATTCTATAACCGCATATATAATGAAACAGTTTGGTCCACAAGCTGTTGTTGATCTTGCTAAAAAGATAGGTATAAAATCAAAAATTTTAGCAGTTCCTTCACTATGTCTAGGGACCTTCGACCTTTCTGTTTATGAGATGGTTGGGGCTTATTCTACTTTTGTAAATAAAGGAGTATGGATTGAGCCTATTTTTATTACTAAGATAGAAGATAAGAACGGAGTTATATTAGAGGAGTTTACACCAAACACACAGGAGGCTATGAGTAAGCAAACTGCTGACTTAATGATTAGAATGTTACAGGGAGTGGTAGACGGGGTTTATAGTCCAGAAGCGGGCAAGAAGAGGGGTACAGGAGTCAGGCTAAGATATACTTATGGTTTTAAAAATGAAATGGGAGGGAAAACAGGCACCACTCAAAACCAATCAGACGGATGGTTTATAGGAATTACACCGAATTTAGTAACAGGTGTTTGGTCTGGGTGTGAGGATAGAAGTGCTCATTTTAGAGACATTTATTATGGACAAGGAGCGAATATGGCCTTGCCTGTTTATGCAGAATATTTAAAAAGAGTTTATGCAGACACCCTAAACACAAGAGTTTTTCCTGTAGCTTTTGACATTTCAAAAACCATTGACGTACAATTAGATTGTGGAGAAACAATATATGATAATATTAATGAGGAATTTGAAGAACAATTTTAAGCTATGATAAATAAAAAAGTGCAAAACATTGAAGAGGCAATTGCTGGTGTTGAAAGCAGTATGACGTTTATGTTTGGAGGTTTTGGCCTTTCAGGCATTCCAGAGAACTGTATTAAAGCTCTTTCAAAAAAAGACATATTTGGATTAACATGTATTTCTAATAATGCAGGTGTAGATGATTTTGGATTAGGATTATTGTTGCGGCGCAAACAAATTAAAAAAATGATATCCTCATATGTTGGAGAAAATGCTGAATTTGAAAGACAAATGCTGTCAGGAGAATTAGAAGTAGATTTAATACCTCAAGGATCTTTAGCGGAAAGGTGTAGAGCGGGAGGAGCGGGCATTCCTGCTTTTTTTACCCCAGCAGGATACGGAACAGAAATTGCAAAAGGCAAAGAGGTTCGTGAATATAACGGAAAGCCTCATATTTTAGAGGAAGCCCTTACGTCTGATTTTGCTTTTGTTAAAGCCTGGAGAGGGGATGAGGCGGGAAATTTAATTTTTAAAGGAACAGCACGTAATTTTAATCCATTAATGGCAATGGCTGGGAAAATCACAGTAGCTGAAGTTGAAGAACTATTGCCGGCAGGATCATTAGATCCAAATCAAATACATACTCCTGGCATTTTTATACAAAGAATTTTCCAAGGAGAACATTACGAAAAAAGAATAGAACAAAGAACAGTAATAACCAAGAAATAAATGGGATTAACGAAAAACCAAATAGCTCAGAGAATAGCTCATGAATTAGAACACAACACCTATGTTAATTTAGGCATAGGGATTCCTACTTTAGTGGCGAATTATATTCCAGAGGGGGTTGATATTGAATTTCAATCTGAAAATGGAATTTTAGGAATGGGGCCATTTCCATTTGAAGGAGAAGAAGATCCTGATTTAATAAACGCCGGAAAACAAACCATTACAACATTACCTGGAGCTGCACTTTTTGACTCTGCCATGTCTTTTTCTATGATACGAGGACAACATGTTCAATTAACAGTTTTGGGGGCGATGGAGGTTGCGCAAAATGGAGATATAGCTAATTGGAAGATACCAGGAAAAATGGTGAAAGGAATGGGAGGCGCAATGGATTTAGTCGCCTCTGCAGAAAACATTATTGTTGCGATGATGCATACTAATCGAGCAGGAGAAAGTAAAATTTTAAAAGAATGCACACTTCCAATTACTGGAGTGAGTTGTGTCAAAAAGGTAATTACTAACCTTGCAGTTTTAGAGGTAAAAAATACTGCATTTAAACTTTTAGAGAAAGCCCCAGGAGTTTCTATAGAAGATATTAAAAGCGCCACAGAAGCTAATTTAATTATAGAGGGAGAGATCCCTGAAATGAAAGTTTAAATCAGTTTTTATACAACAACACCTTTTTGCTTAAGGTTTTCTTTAATATCCTCTATCTTTCCTTCTGGTATAGCATCAATTAATTTTTGCGTGTAACTTGTTTTAGGAGTGCTGTAAATTTGATCCGCATCTCCCATTTCTTCAATTTTCCCCTCTTGCATAACTACCATTCTATCACTCATATATTTTACAACAGAAAGGTCATGAGAAATAAAAATATAAGTTAAGCCAAATTCGTCTTTTAGTTCATTTAAAAGGTTTAACACTTGAGCTTGCACAGAAACATCTAGCGCAGAAACAGATTCATCACAAATAATAAACTTAGGATTTACAGCAAGAGCCCTTGCTATGCCAATCCTCTGTCTTTGTCCCCCTGAGAACTCATGTGGATAGCGGTAAAAATGTGAAGGGTCTAAACTTACACGCTCTAATAGCTCTTCAACTCTTTTTTTTCTTGCCTTATTATCATCTAATATTTGGTGAACCTGCATAGGCTCCATAATTGTGTTTCCAATAGTCATTCTTGGATTGAGGGAAGAATACGGGTCTTGAAAAATAATTTGTACGTCTTTTCTAAAAGACCTTAAATCATCACCATTCATATTTACCACATCTAAACCCTTGTAAAAAATTGAACCTTCGGTTGGCTCTTCTAAACGTAGAATAGTTCTTCCAACAGTTGTTTTTCCACACCCACTTTCACCAACAAGACCTAATGTTTCTCCAGGAAAAACATCAAAGCTTATGTCATCTACCGCCTTTACAAAACTACTAACACCTCCAAAAAAACCATTTTTAACAGGGAAGTAAGTTTTTAAATTAGAAATTTTCAATACGGGTTTTTTTTCAAATAATATTTTTTGCTTTTTTTCTCTTTCTTGCTTAGAGATAATTAGATTTTTTGTGAACTCATCAATCGATATATTATTGTCAATTATATTGCCATTTGAATCAATTTTCATAAAATCAGATACTGTTGGAAGAAAAGTGTACCGATTTTTTAATGGAGGCCTACAGGCTAAAAGTCCTTTAGTATACGGATGTTGGGGGTTTGTAAAAATATCCCAAACATTACCTTGCTCAACAATATTTCCTTTATACATAACCACCACTTTATCTGCTAATTCTGCAATTACTCCCAAATCATGAGTAATAAACATAATTCCCATATCATGTTCTTTTTGTAGCTTTTGCATTAATTCTAATATAGTTTTTTGCACTGTAACATCTAAAGCTGTCGTTGGCTCATCTGCTATTAAAACGGAAGGCTGACAACTCATGGCCATAGCAATCATTACCCTTTGTTTTTGCCCCCCAGAAATTTGATGAGGATACGTATTAAATATTCTCATAGGATCAGGCAGCTGAACCTCCTTAAAGAGATTTACTGTCAACTCTTTAGCGGCAACTTTATTTAAGTTTTGATGTAGCATAATAGCCTCCATTACTTGATCTCCACAAGTAAAGACAGGATTTAATGAGGTCATTGGTTCTTGGAAAATCATAGCAATGTCATTCCCCCTATATTTTCTCATTTGTTCTTCAGATAATTTTAATAAATCAACAGAAGAACCGTCAGTATTATGAAAAACAATCTCGCCATTAGTAATTTTTCCTGGAGGAGAGGGCACAAGCCTCATAGCAGAAAGAGAAGTAACAGACTTTCCTGAGCCAGACTCTCCTACTATTCCAACAGTTTCTCCTTTATTAAGAGTAAAACTTACATTATTGACAGCCTTTACAATAGTCCCTTCCGTATGAAACTCGGTCGTTAAATTTTTAAATTCTAATAACTTTTTATTCATGAGGATAAAAGTAATAGTTTTTAAACAAACTTAAATGCTTAAACAGGGATTAATTTATAATTTTAGTAGAGTAAATGAATTATACAAGAGTCATTTTAAACAATTTAATCAAGTGTTTTTTAAGCTTCGACTTAACCTCTATTAAAGGGATTTCTTTTTTCAACTCTTTCTTCATAGAAGTAACATTTTTCCCAATAATTCCACAAGGAATAATATTTGAAAAATAAGATAAATCACAATTGACATTAAGCGCAAAACCATGCATAGTAACCCACCTGCTGCTTTTTACACCAATAGCACAAATTTTCCGCGCTTTTAGCGTTCCAGCATCAAGCCAGACCCCAGTCTCCCCTTTTGATCTTTCTCCAGACAAGTTATATTCTTTTAATGTAAGTATTACAGCTTCTTCTAAAAAACGAAGATATTTGTGAATGTCTGTGAAAAAATTATCTAAATCTAATATTGGATAGCCCACAATTTGTCCAGGGCCATGATAAGTAATATCTCCACCTCTGTTTATTTTATAAAAATCAATACCTCGTTTTTTCAGATACTTATCACCAATTAATAGATTTTTTATTTTTCCACTTTTACCCAACGTGTATACATGTGAGTGCTCACAAAAGAGCAAGTGATTTTTTGTAGCAACAGATGGTTGGGTTTTTCTGTTTTTCATTTTTTTTGCAATTATATCATTGAACAAAAACTCTTGATATTCCCAAGCTTTTTTATAATCAATAATTCCTAAATCTTCAAAAAAAACGTTCTTATTCATTATATTTTGCAAGCTCTTCTTTTAGGTAGTTTATGGTATTGATTTCTATAGCGTCTACATTATTCATTTCTGATAAATACCAACTAACCCAATCTGTAAAATGAATATGAAATAAAGAGTTTTCAATGACGGACCCCCCTTTACTCCATACTTCTATAATGTTTTTTGTGAATTTTGAAATAACAGTTTTATTTATATTTATACGGATTTGATTTCTTTTATGATCTATTTTGTTTCTGAGATAAATAACACACCGATTAGACACATTAATTCGCCAACCTAATAATTCATTGTGATTCATTTCAGGAATTACATGGTGCCAGCAAAGCATTTTTGCATTTTCATTTATTTGCTGTCTAAATCGAACAGCAACACCCTCAAACCCTTTTGCAACATATATGATGGGAGTTTTTCCAAATAATTTTTTTGCAACCTCTTTTGATTTTTTTTGAATGTTTTCTTTTTCAACATCTAGCAATAAAATTGTGTTTTTAAGTTCAGATTTAAAATCAGAACTAATTATATTATAGTGAGACAAGGCATACAAAAGCTGAGTAAATGAATACCCAAACATTGCTCTTGGAGGATGTCCTTTTGGAATCAGAATATGATTGTAATTGTTTTTTTTCGCTATCTTTTTTAATTCTCCGCCAGAAGTTATTATGAAAATTTCAGCACCTTTAGCGGAGCATTTTTTTAAGGCAGACAATGTTTCTTCCGTATTGCCTGAATAGGAAGACACAATTACAAGAGTTTTTTCATTAACAAAATTAGGGACAGAATAATCTTTGTTTGTTATAATGGGTATAGAAGACCTTTTAGAAAAAATATCACTAACAATAGTTCCCCCAATTCCAGAGCCCCCTAAGCCACAAATTAAGACATTTTTAAATTGGGTATTATCCTTTTTTAAAACAGCAGAGCCTCCAATTTGAATAGCGTCTTTTAGATGATTTGTAAAACCATCAATATAATCTTTCATTTGCATAATGAGTATTTTAAATAACCGTTTAAAAGAAGTCCAAAATACGAAATAATAGGATAATAGAATTTTTATATTTGTAAAAAATTAATAGCATGGAAAGAGATTTTTCAGAACAAGAAAACATAAGAAGAGAATCTTTAAAACAATTAAGAAAACTAGGTATTAATCCTTATCCATCACAGCTGTTCGCAGTAAACACTAGTTCAAAGAAAATTTTAGAAGAGTATAAAGAGGGAGACTCTTTTGAGGTTGTTATTGCAGGGCGACTAATGACCAGAAGAATTATGGGAAAGGCTTCTTTTGCAGAAATTCAGGATAATGAAGGAAGAATACAAATTTATATTAACAGAGATGAGGTTTGTAGTGAAGAAGACAAAACATTATACAATACTGTATTTAAAAAGTTATTAGATATAGGAGATATTATAGGGGTTAGGGGAACAGTATTTACTACAAAAGTAGGAGAAACATCAATTAAAGTTAAAGAGATTACACTACTTGCTAAATCATTAAGGCCGTTTCCGCTTCCTAAAAAAGATTCAGAAGGAAATGTTTATGATTCTTTTACAGATCCAGAGAAAAGATATAGGCAGAGATATGTGGATTTAGTTGTTAATCCAGGGGTAAAACAAACATTTATTAAAAGAACACAGTTGACTAATTCTATGCGATCATATTTAAATGCAAAAGGCTATTTAGAAGTAGAAACTCCAATTTTACAACCACTTTATGGGGGGGCGGCCGCCAGACCCTTTAAAACACATCACAACACCTTAGACATGGAATTATATCTTAGAATAGCAAATGAATTGTATTTAAAAAGATTAGTAGTGGGAGGGTTTGATGGGGTTTATGAGTTTTCAAAAGATTTTAGAAATGAAGGAATGAGCAGGTTTCACAACCCTGAATTCACC
>MDTD01186466.1_pt1 | contig 13391 bp, 9 predicted proteins | sample 811221 | NCBI WGS metagenome assembly MDTD01 (sample SAMN05326646, study PRJNA326480) | marine metagenome | isolation source: seawater | place: Pacific Ocean: South West | collected 2011
CCCCGGCCCTCTCCCCCGAGGGGAGAGGGAGCAAGAACCGAATCCCCTCTACCCGGCCCTCTCCCCGGGGGGGAGAGGGAGGCTGGGCCGATGCGTCGGTGCAGGTCGATCATCGCGAGCTTGATGAGGTCGGCGGCCGAGCCCTGGACGACGCTGTTGATCGCGATGCGTTCGGCGAGTGCGCGGCGGGCCGGGTTGCGGGCGTCGATCTCGTGGACGGGGCGTCGGCGCCTCAGCATCGTTTCGACGTAGCCCTGCTCTTGGGCTTCTGTGATGCACTCGGCGAGGAATGTGGTGATGCCCGGGAAGCGTTTCTTGTAGCCGTCGATGATCTCGGCGGCCTCGGTGTTCGAGACGCCGAGCCTGCGCGCGAGTCCGAAGGGCGTGATGCCGTAGACGATCCCGAAGTTGACCATCTTGGCGCCGCTGCGTTGCTCTTTGGTGACGTCATCGAGCGCGACGCCGTGGATCTGGGCGGCGACGGCGCGGTGGATGTCCTGCCCCTCGCGGAAGGCGCGAATAAGGGCCTCGTCCTTGGAGAGGTGCGCGAGCAGTCGCAGTTCGATCTGCGAGTAGTCGGCGCTGATGAGGACGCAGCCCTCGGGCGCAACGAATGCCTTGCGGATTTCGCGCCCGACGTCGGTGCGGATGGGGATGTTTTGGAGGTTCGGGTCGCTTGAGCTCAGGCGACCGGTCGCGGCGACGGTCTGGTTGAAGCTCGCGTGGATGCGCCCGGTCTCGGGGTGGATCTCCTCAGCGAGGTTGACGAGGTAGGTGTTGACGAGCTTGGCGAGCTGGCGGTAATCGAGCACAAGCTCGGGGATCTTTGTTTCGACGGTGGCGTCCTGCGTGAGCTTCTCGAGGACCTCGGCGTCGGTGGAGGGGCCGGTCTTGCCTCGCTTGATGACGCGGAGCCCGAGGCCCGGGTCTTCGTCGGTTGGCTTGTTGAAGAGGATGCCCGCGAGCTGCTTGGGTGAGTCGGGGTCGAAGCCTCGGTTGAGCGCTTCGTACGCGGCGTCTTCGATCTCGGCGCGGAGGCGTTTGATTTCGCCCTCGAGGCGTTCGTGCTGGCGAGAGAGTTCGGAGGGGTCGACGAGGATGCCGTTGTATTCGAGCTCAGCGAGGACCTCGACGAGCGGGAACTCGACCTCGTGCGCGAGCGTGAGGAGGTTTTTCTCTTTGAGCTCGGGCAGCATGATGTGCGCGAGCTGGAGCGAGACGTCGGCGTCCTCGGCGGCGTAGGGCCCGGCCTGCGCGAGCGGCACCTGGTCGAAGCTTTTCTGGTTCTTGCCCGAGCCGATCAGGTCCTTGATCGAGACGTTCGTGCGATTGAGCAGGGCGAGCGCGAGGTTGTCGAGCGAGTGGCTCGGGCGCGAGGCGTCGATGAGGTAGCTGGCGACCATCGTGTCGCAGGAGCCCTCGGTGCACAGGCCGCGGAGGAAGACGCCCGCGCGGCGGAGGACGATCAGGTCGTACTTGAGGTTGTGCCCGATCTTGGGCTTGGTCTCGTCTTCGATGATCGGGCGGAGCGCTTCGAGAACGGCGAACTCGTCGAGGTGTTTCTCGCCCTCGGGTGCGCGGACTGGGACGTACCAGCCGGTGCCGGGTTTGGTCGAGAAGCTCAGGCCCGCGAGTTTGGCGAGCATCGGTCGGATGTGCGTGGTCTCGGTGTCGAGGGCGATGGCCTTGGCGTCTTTGAGTTCTTTGATGAGCGCATCGAGATCCTTTTTCGTGCGCACGATGGTGTAGTCGCCGTCGACAGACTGGGTGGAATCATCCGCGGGTGTCTGATCGAAGAGGCCACCGAACCCGCCGGGGTCTTTGGCTTTGGATCTGCCTTTGGTCTGGGCGGGGGCTGCGGGCTCGGGGGCGCCGCCGGTGAGGGCTTTGACCTCGTCGAGCAGGCGGTTGAAGCCGAGCTCGCGGATGATCGGTTCGATTTTCTTCGGCTGGAGCTTGCTGAGCTTGCAGGCTTCGAGGTCGAAGTCGATGGGCGTATCGGCGCGGAGCGTGACGAGGTCTTTGGAGAGCGGGAGCATGCCGGCGGCTGCGGCGATGTTCTCGCGGCGCTTGCCCTTGATGATCCATTCTTTCTTGGGTTTGGTTTCGTCCTGCGCTTCGGCGAGGACGGCTTCGAGCGTGCCGAACTCGACGAGGAGCTGGGCGGCGGTCTTTGGGCCAACACCCGGAACGCCCGGCACATTGTCGACGTTGTCGCCCATGAGCGTCAGCATGTCGACGACCTGATCGGGCGAGAGGCCTGTGTCGGCTTTGAGCGCATCGACGTCGATCACGGTGTCGTGGTGGATGTCGTAGATCTCGAATCGCCCGGGCTCGAGGAGCTGCTTGAGGTCCTTGTCCTTGCTGATCACGCGGATGAGCAGGTCCGGGTGCTTCTCTTTGAGCCTCGCCGAGATCGCGGCGATGACGTCGTCGGCTTCGTAGCCCTCGCTCCCGATGACTGGCATGCCCAGTTCACCGAGCATCGCCAGGCAACGCTCGACCTGTGGTTTGAGGTCTTCGGGCGGCGCGTCGCGGTTGGCTTTGTAGTCGGCGTAGAGCTGGCTGCGGAACGTGCCGCGATCGCCCGAGACGTCGAGCGCGACGGCGGCGTAGGTCGGCGGGCCGCCCACATCCTGCATGCGGGCTTCCTGCCCGCGCAGGAGCTTGAGCAGCATGCCGACGAAGCCGAACGTCATGTTCGTGGGCTCGCCCGTCACGGGGCTGGTCATGGGCGTGCGGATGGCGTGGTAGGCGCGGAAGAACTGGGCGTAGCCGTCGATGATGTAGAGGGTGGGTCGTGCGCTCACGACCCGTTCGCTCCGGAGGCGTTGTCGTGAAGGAATTTGATCCGCTCCAGATACGCCTCGCTCGGTTCGACGCCTCGGCGGGCCATGACGACCTTGGCGGTGTCCATGAAGCGGGGCAGGCGGAAGGCGGAGACGCCCGTGTCGGTGGCCCAGGTGAAGGCGTCGACGCAGCCCACGACGGGCGAGGTGGCGGCCCACATCGCGCCGGTGTGGATGACGGCTCCGGTCATGATGCGCGTCGAGATCGCGAACTTGACGTGGTCGCCCACGATCGAGCCGAGGAACGTCTGGCCCGTGCGTTCGTGCGAGCCGTTGGATGTCGCTTTGGCGATGACCTCGGCGTAGGTGTTGAGCAGGTTGGAGTTGTTGGTGCCCGCGCCGAAGTTGACCCACTCGCCGACCCACGAGTCGCCCAGGTGGCCTTCGTGGGCTTTGTTGGCCAGGCCCTGGAAGATGGTGCCGCCGACTTCGCCGGCGATTTTGCAGCGGGGGCCGATGGCGGTGTGGGCCTTGATGAGGGCGTGGTCGAGGATGGAGGAGTCTTCGCCGATGTAGGTTGGTCCCGCGATGATCGCGCCGGGGCGGACGGTCGCGCCGGCTGCGATGACGACGGGGCCCTGGGTGGTGTCGAAGGTGACGCCGGGCCAGACGTCGGCGCCCGAGCGGATGACGACGGGGTGCGAGCCGCGCTGGAGCGTGCCGGCGGGCAGGCCTGAGCCGGGGATCTGTGTCAGGCGTGAGAGGTCGCTCTTGATGCAGGCGTCGCGGAACCGGCGGATGTCCCAGGGCCTGCGGAGCAGGTGGTGCTCCTTGGTCGCGGTGATGCCCGAGGTGGGGACTTCGCCTCTGATGATCGCGGCGGCGGCGTCTGGTTTGACGCATGCGAGGACGACTGCGGGCTCGGTGTCTTTCTCGCCGTGGTGTTCGACGAGGATCGTGCCGGGCTTGATTTTGCTGAGGTCACCCGGGGGGAGTGGGCAACGTCCGTTGATGAGCAGGACGGAGTCGATGCCGGTGGGCATCTCGTTGACGGGGAGTTCGTAGGCCTCTTCGACGAGGAGCTTGAGGTGTTCGGGGACGAAGAGGCCCGCGAGTTCGTCGTCATCGCCGAGGAGTTGTTCGACGCGTTCGATGGTCGTGGCCGCGCCGGTACGGACAGCAAAGGCGGGCCTCAGATCCGTGAGGGGTGCGAGTCTGCCATTGCCGTCGTCGAAGAGGTACACCTGCATGCCCGGAGTGTACGTCCGCGCATTGGGCTGGGGGCCGCTAGAGTGGCCCACATGGACGCGTTGATCTTCGATTTTGACGGTGTGATCGCCGATTCTGAGCCTGTACACGAACGGGCGATCACCCGGGTGGCGGGGATGCTCGGCGTTCCTTTCTCGCATGAGGACTACATGAAACGGGTCATCGGGCTCGATGACCGGGACACCTTTCGTGTGATCGCCGAGATGGGCGGGCTCGCGCTGGTGCCCGAACGCCTCGCGGAGGTGGTGTATACCAAGCAGCAGTTTGTGCTGGAGATGATCGACGACGGGGAGGTTCGAGCCTTTCCGGGGTCGATCGAGCTAATCCGGTCGGCGGCCCGGGCGATGCCCGTGGCGGTGTGCTCCGGGGCGGCGAGGGTCGAGATCGAACGAATCCTGAAGCGCTTTGAGATTCTGGATGTCTTTGGTTGCATCGTGACCGCCGACGACGTGGAGAAAGCCAAGCCCGACCCGGCTGGGTACCGCATGACAGCTCAGAAGCTCGGGGTGGAGCCCGAGCGGTGCGTGACGATCGAGGACACGCCGACGGGCCTGCGGGCTGCCAAGGGCGCGGGGCTCAAGGCGGTGGGGGTGTGCCACTCCGTCAGCGCCGATGCACTCGGTCAGGCGGATCGCGTTGTGGAGACGACCGAGCAGATCACGCTCGAGATGCTCCGGGCGATGTAGGGTGACTCGCATTGAACGAACCCGCGCGCAAGCGAGGGGTGAGAAGCGAGATGCGTTGCGAGATATCCCCTCACCCCTAACGGTAGAGGAAGCAGATTATCGCCGACTCATCGTGTATCGCCCGGTGTGTGGGGCGTCGAAGCCGAAGAGTGTGGCGGTGGCGCGCAGCGGCCACCACAGCACGAGCGCGGGGGCCGCGGAGTAAGCCGCGATGAAGAGGCGCTGGGTGAGCTGGCTTCCCGCGTGGAATCCGATGGGGTCGTAGAGCTCGCGCGCGCCGAATGCGGCGGTCACGACGATCTGCCAGACCATGCCTGCCAATGGTGTGAGGACGATGAGTGTGACGGGCGAATTCAGGAAGACGAGTCCGCGTGCACCGAGCACGAGCTGGCTTGCCAGGACCATACCGAGCGCATTGGGACCGGGGATGATCGCGGTGCCGCCCCCGGGGAGTGTGACGGGCGAGGTGAGGTCGATCAGGAGCCCGGCGATAAGGGCCGCGGTGGTGCTGACGCGTGGGCGAGCAAAGAGCCCGACGAAGACCACCAGCGGGAGCACGAAGCTCGGCGCGACGCCTGTATCGCCGATGCGCAGCACGCCGCGCAGCCCGACCTCGAGCCCGACGAGCAGCCAGAGCGCAACGGCGTACACACCCCAGCTCATGACCCGCTCCCCGGCACGCGGACGACAACACTTGAGACCCTGCGTGTGTCCACGATGGGCGTGACGGTGACGACCTGACGCAGCGGGCTCTGGGGCGAGGGTTCGACAGCGGTGATCGTGCCGACAATCAGTCCCTCGTGACCGACCCAGTTCTCGTCGCTGAGTTTGGCGATCTGTCCGACTTCTGCGACGCGTGGGGTCTGTTCGAGCCCTTCGGTGACGTAGCGCCCCGGGCCCTTGAGTGTGCCTTCGCCGGTGGGGGTGAGGTCGAAGAAGAGCTCGGTCTTGGTGCCGTCTTCTTCGTAGATCTGCACCATGAGTGTTTCGGCGTTCTGGTCGGTGATGGGCAGGACGTCGCACATGGCGTCGTCGAGGTTGACGATGCGTCCGAGCAGGTGCTGCCCTCGGACGGAGGCGACGCTGCCCGGCTCGATGCCGTCGCGTCGTCCCGAGCGGAGGCGGAGGAGTCGGCCTGTGGGGTCAGTTGTGCCTGCGATGACGCTCGTGGTGAGCAGTCTCATGGGTTCGGTTTGAGTGCTTCGCACGCCGCTGAGTTCCTCGACCTGTCTGCGGAGTCTGGCGTTGTCCTGCTCGAGTCTGTGGACGAGCGCGCGGAGCTGGTCGATCTGACCGACGAGCGGTTCGGGGTGCTGGGCAGGTTCGGCCTTGACGAGCCAGTCGCCGGCGACCTTGACGAGGTCCGCGGGTGGCGAGGTGAGTCGCTGTGTGATGCGTCCGGGCACGCGTGCCCAGTTCAGCATGCGCGCGGGGAGAAAGGTGGTGACAACCATCGCGCAGATCGAGAGTGCGAGCACCCGGCTTGCTGTCACGAGTCCGCGTCTGGACACCGCGGCGCCTCCTGGTCCGATGCCGATGGGCCGGCGCTAGAGATCGAGATCGTTCTCCAGGACTTCCTTCCATTCCTCGAGGTGCTCGAGGAAGATGGCGGTCCCTCGCGCGACACAGGTCAGCGGATCCTCCGCGACACGCACCGACAGGCCCGTGGCCTTGTAGAGTACCGTGGGCAGCCCGCGGAGCAGAGCGCCGCCGCCGGCGAGCGTGATGCCGTTCTCGACGAGGTCGGCGGCCAGTTCGGGCTCGGCCCGTTCGAGTGTGCGGACGACCGTGTCGATGATGGCGTTGACCGGTTCCTGCAGGGCCTCGCGGATCTCGGCGGCGCTGATGGTTGCCTTGCGGGGCAGGCCCGAGATCATGTCCCGGCCTCGCACGTCGATCGAGCCCTCTTCGTCTTCGCCCTCGCTCTCGGCTGCCGAGCCGATCTCGATTTTGATGCGCTCGGCGGTCTGCTCACCGACCATGAGGTTGTAGGTGCGCTTGAGGTAGTTGATGATCGCCTCGTCCATGTCGTCGCCGGCGACGCGGACGGATTCGCAGACGGCGATGTCGGCCAGCGACATGATGGCGACCTCGGTCGTGCCGCCGCCGATGTCGACGATCATGCTCGCCGTGGCCTCGGCAAAGGGGAGGCCCGCGCCGATGGCGGCTGCCATGGGTTCTTCGATGAGATATGTCCGGCTTGCGCCCGCGCGATCGGCGGAATCGGTGACGGCTCGCTTCTCGACGGCGGTGATGCCGCTGGGCACGCTGATGACGACACGGGGTCGGACGAAGTTGTACTTGCCTCGGACTTTGTTGATGAAGTAGCCGAGCATGGCCTCGGTGATCTCGAAGTCGCTGATGACTCCGTCTTTGAGCGGGCGGATGGCGGTGATCGAGCCGGGCGTTTTGCCGAGCATCTCTTTGGCGTACCAGCCGACGGCCTGTCCGCCCTTGAGCACCTGGTTTGTGCCCTTGCGCACGGCGACCACGCTCGGCTCATTGAGGACAATGCCCTGCCCTCGCACAGCGACGAGGGTGTTGCAGGTCCCGAGATCGATCCCGAGGTCGAGGCTGAAGTACTTGAGCAGTCGGTCGAGCAGCTCCACGCTCCCTTACTGAGACTGAACGCTCGGCCAATCCTCGGCGAATCCAGACGCCCCCGATCCGAGCAGGCATGACTATATCCGACAGCGGGCGATGTTCGCTTCCTGCGGGAAAGCTGGGGGCAAAAACAACGCCGGCGGCTGCTCGGGAGAGCTCGCCGCCGGCAGCGGGGTTGATCTTGTCGGTGACCCGTTCGGTGTCGGGCCCACCCCCGGAGTTAGTTGGTCCGGGCACGGACCGAGGGGATCTCGATCGCGGCCTCGGGCTGACCCACCTCGATCTCGCCGGCCGGGCCGCCGATCGGGCCGAGATCCTCGAAGGGGTTGGAGTGGACCTCGTAGGTCTCCTCGCCCCGGGTCTCGGCGTCGATCTGGACACGGGCCCGCTCGATGTAGCGCTCATCCGAGCTGCGGGTGGCCAGCGAGGCCATCCGGGATTCCTGCTCGGCCCGGATCTTGGCGATGCGGCTCGTCACCTGGTCCAGGCTGTCGGCCTGGAAGGGGCTGATCGAGTCGATCGTCTTCTGACGCTTCTCGAGCATGGTGAGCAGACGCTCGTTGCGGCTAACCGCGTCGATCTGCTGGTCGAGCTGCCAGAGCTGGCTCTGGAAGTCGGTTCGCTCGGTTTCGAGCGTAGTCAGCAGCTCGCCGAGGTGCTGCTCCTGCTGCTTCAGGAAACCCATGTCGCGGTCGAGCTCGCCGGTGCGGGTCGCGTACGAGTCACGCAGTCGGCGGATTTTCTCGGCCTTGGCGTAGGCCTCTTCGAGGTTGAGCTTGGTGTTGTTGTGCCACACGCGAACGACGCGGTAGCTGTCGCCCCGGGCGGCCTCGCCCTGCGAGATCAGTTCTTGCAGGCTGGAGAGGTCGTTGTCGGCGAGCGCGACGACACGTGCGGCGACGGCCCGCTCGTGCTCGAACTGCGCGAGCTGGGTTTGCAGCTCGGTCAGATCGCTGCGCACGGTGGCGATCTTCTTGGGGTACTGCGCTTCAAGTGAGCGGAGCTGCTCGCGGAGCGCGACGGGATCATCGACGTTGTTGGTGATGATCGTGGAGATGTTGGTGCCTGCCTGGTGGGCGACAGCGCGGGCGCTGCCTGGGCTGACGGCCTCGGCGACCACAAAAGCCGCGCCGGCCCCCAATGCCGTGATGACGCCAACTCGAACGACGTTGCAAACGATACCGGCCATGGTGGGGCCTCCTTCTCAGACGTGTGCCTCCGGGACTTTGGCTTTCCTCCGCCACGTTGCCCGGCTTGGTTCTGGTACGGGAGGCTTGTTGGGGACCCATCCCGCCTGATTTCACAGCGGATCGCGAGATTTACGAAAAAGCATTTGGAGCCACTGGGTGAGCGGAATCCGGTACAATCGACAGGCCCAGAACCTGCACACCGCGAAAGGAATCGGGGCCGGGACGGAAGAAGCTTCCGTCGGGAGGCAGACGGAGCGTCGGCGACGAGGCCGGGGTTTCGCGGGGCTGCCCCCTGATTGCAGCGGGGACAGACCATGCTCACGAATGTGACCACGGGGTTCATCGACCGCCTACGTGGCAACGACGAGGCCGCTTGGTACGAACTCTGGGAGACCTTCGGGCCCGTTTTACGCGCCCAGCTCACGAAATGGGGCAGGGGCCGGATCGGCGCCGAAACCGTGCGTGACCTTTCACAGGAGACGCTTGCGGCGTTATCGGGCTCGATCGATCGGTACGACCCGTCGCGCGGGGCGCGGTTCAGCACGTGGCTGCTGGCGATCGCCAAGCACGTGCTGGGCGACGAGATGGACAAAAGGATGGCGCTCAAGCGGGGTTCGGGCAAGCGCGGCGCGAGCTTCGAGGAGGCCTGGATGACCGCGGCTCCCGAGTTGGGTGTCGACGAGGAATACGAGGCGGCTGTCTTTCGCGCCAAGGTCGAGGCGGCGCTCCGAAACGTCGAGAAAAAGGCGGATTTCGTGGATTTCTCGATCTACCGGATGCGGGTGCTCGACGGCCTGCCCGGTAAGGAAGTCGCGGGGCAGGTGGGTGTCAGCGAGCCGACGATCTCAAGGCGCCTGACGAAGGTCCGCGAGCTTCTCCGCGTCGAGATGCGCGAGGTGATCGGGAAGTTCAGCTTCACCGAGGAGGAATTGGAGGAGGCGAAACGAAACGGAGTCGAGCTGAATCCCAGCAAGGCGGACGATGGGCTCTTTGATGAGGCCATCGCAGAGATCTGTCATCAGCAGCAGGAGCTCCGCCGGCGGGACGAGGAATCGGCCAGACTCGGCGGCCCCTGACACGCGACGCGCCTTGCGACACGCCCGTCAAAGGAGGGTGAGATGGGGATGGGGTTGATTGGAACAGTGCTAGCCGTCGTCCTGATGGCCGTGGCCGCGGCGATCATCTTCGTCTTCATCCTGATCCCGGTGCTCAAGCTGATCGGGAAGCTGCTTGGCCACATCGGCCGGACGCTTGTCGACATCGTCGCCGACGCGCTGCGATTCGTGGGCTCGGTGCTCGTGATTCCCGTCTTCATGCTGCTGACCGTCGGGTCGGTGGTCCTCGGACGCTGGTCCGCCACGGGGCATTACGGGCGTGCGGTGTCGAGCGAGTTCAAGTCTGCGGGTCTGAACCTCTATCGCGTGGCGATCGGGCATCCGCTCAGGCTGATCGGGCTCGGGCTCGTGATCGACGGGTTCGAGAAACGTCTGCCCGAGGTCGTGGCGGCTGCGCCCGGGCGCGACAAACCCAGGGGCCGCAAGAACCAGTTCGATGGATTCACCATCGTCGGCTCGCTCGCGGGGGGCGGGTCCGGCGCACGTCTGTACATCGCCGAGCCCGATGACCTGAAGCTCGCGGCCTTCGAACGCCGGGGCATTAGCGACGCGCAGCAGGTCGTCATCAAGGCGTTCCACCTGAACGAGGGCAGCAGCCTGCCCCAGATCATCCGCGAGAGCCGGGCGCTCGACGCGGCGAAGCGCTTGGGTCTCGTGCTTGAGCACGATCTGACCGAGGAGCGCTTCTACTACGTCATGCGTTACGTCCCGGGCGAACAGCTCACGCTCGTGACGCAGCGTGCCCACGCCGACAGCGGGGCCCACGGCCTGAACGACAAACAGCTCCGCAAGCTGCTCGGTCACGGACGCGATCTCTTCTCGACGCTCAGCCTCTACCACTCGGGCGGCCTGTGGCATAAGGACGTCAAGCCCGACAACGTCGTTGTCGACGAGACCGGCGCGCACCTGGTGGATCTCGGGCTCATCACGCCGCTGCGTTCGGCGATGACACTCACGACGCACGGCACGGAGTACTTCCGTGATCCGGAGCTCGTCCGCATGGCTCTGCGTGGTGTGAAGGTGAACGAGGTCGACGGCGCGAAGTTTGATATCTACGCGGCCGCGGCGGTGCTGTACTCGATGGTCGAGAACTCATTCCCCGCGCACGGCGGGCTGAGTCAGATCACACGCCGATGCCCGGAATCGGTCCGCTGGATCATTCGTCGCGGCATGACGGAGTACGACAAACGCTACGCCTCGATGAAGGAGATGCTGGCGGACCTGGACTTCGTCCTTGCTTCGGGCGATCCGTTCGCGGTCAAGCCGGCCGAGCTTCCGAGCATGAAGGGCGGGCATGTCGAATCCGCCCAGCCCGAACTCGACGAGAACGAGGCCTTTCTGGCATCGGTGGCTGCGGCACGAGCCGCGCATCCCGGCCCGGCGGCGATGCAGACGCCTGTTGTTCCCAAGCCCGAGCCGCAGAAGCATCTGGGCTCGAAGCCTCGTCTGGAGGTAACGGGTTGGTGGTCTGGCAAGTACCGCGTGGATGAGACCGGCGCAGGGAAGATGGATCAGATGGCAGAGGTTGCCGAGGCCGTGATGCCCCCGCCTCCGCCCGTGCGATCGGTTTCGCCGCACGCCCGCGCCCGCAACGCGTCGGAGCAGCTCAAGAGCGCGCGTGCTCGCGCCAAAGAGCGCCGGACCCGCGCGATGCAGCGTGCGTCTGCACACAGAAGCAGGCTCCGCGGGCGTTCACGCTCGGGGATCAACCCCGGAGCCGCGGTGGCGATCGGTGTCTGCGTCGGGCTGGCCTCGATCCCCGTGACGTTTGCGCTGCTGCCCGCGTCGGGGAATTCCGGTTCGACCACGACGCACAGAGAAGTACTCACGCTCAGCGATGACGGCTCGGTGTCGCGCACGATCAATGGCAAGGCTGTCGCGGTCGCCAAGACCCCCGTTTCGTACGCGGATCTGTACGACGACCGCGGCCGGGCTGTGGTGCTCAGCATGTTCAGCCCGCCCGTGGAATCCGGCATGAAGTCGCGCATCGAGGAGAGCCTGAGCGCGCTGCGCGAGATCGGCTTTGAGATCGTCGAGGATCTGGACGTCCAGGCGGAGCTGCGCAAGCAGCGCGAGCTGGCGCCCTCGGACCCGAAGCTGGCGGCCAAGTCTGTGTGGAAATGGATTGACGCGCACGAAGGCACATACGACCTGGCGCTCGTGCTCGCCCCCGCGCCCAAGAACAACCCCGAGGACCCCGACAAGCTCGTCGCACTCATGGCGGGGCAGGACAACTACACGTGGTCCGTCGAGCCCTCGCTCAACGACGTGGTCCGGGGTGTCATGAAGTCGGTCGGCGAAGATCTCGAGTGATCGATCCGGGACCTAGGCGCTCTCGTGCGAGAGGCGGACCAGACTTTCAAGCGTTTCTTTGGCTTGCCCTGATTCGATGGCCTGCATCGCAAGGTGCAGGCCTTCTTGCATGTCGCCGGCGGCGTCGGCGACCACGAGCGCTGCGGCGCAGTTGAGCGCGACGATCTCGCGGTGGGGGCCTGGTGCGTTGTCGAAAACGTCGCGGATGATCCGGGCAGCGTCCGCGACGTCCTCTGCGATGAGATTCTCGCGAAGCGTGGCGGACAACCCGAGCCCCGCGGGGTCGATCTCGGTGAAGGAGACGCCGCCATTTTCGACGACCGCCGCGTGCGTGACGCCCTTGAGCGAGATCTCGTCCAGGCCCTCGGCGCTGTGGATGACCATGGCCTTCTCTGCGCCGAGTCGGGCGAGAGCCTTGGCGACCTGCTCGACCCAGCGTTTCTCGTAGACACCGATGAGCTGGCGCTCGGCCTTGGCGGGGTTGGTCAGTGGGCCCAGCAGGTTGAAGACGGTCGGCACGCCGAGCGACTTGCGCGGGCCGGCGGCGAAACGCATCGCCGGGTGATGATGGATCGCAAAGCAGAAGCAGACGCCGATCTCTTCCAGGCATCTGGCCTGGGTTTCGGGCGAGGCGTCGACGTTGACGCCGATCTGCTGGAGCACTTCCGCCGATCCGCGACCGGTTCGGCTCCGGCTGCCGTGCTTGGCGACGCGGACGCGGCGTTTGGCGTCGGGCAGAGCGCTTGCTGCAGCGGCAAGGATGGCGGCGGCGGTCGAGACGTTGAACGCCTTGGGTGTGCCGCCCGTGCCGCAGGTGTCGATCAGCGACTCGCCCGGTGGGCAGTCGTAGGGGACGTTCTGGACATTGGCTCGCATCGCGCGGGCACCGCCGACGAGTTCCTCCACGGTCGCGCCGCGGACCTCGATGAGCGCCAGGACAGCCCCGATCTGGGCATCATCGAGTTTGCCGCCCAGGAGATCCAGGAAGAGGGCCTCGGCCTCCGAATCGTTGAGTGTGTCGCCTGTCACGAGGCGTGTGATGATGCTCATGGCCATACCGTAGCCGAAACAGGGCCCTCGGCACCCATTCCTCGCGCGAACCGCATCAGCGGACGCCCGATATACACTCATAGAGATGTCTGAGACGCGTACAGCAAGGACGGCTCCGCGTGCGGTCAGCATGCAGGTGGCCTCGGCCAGGCGCAAGCTGGGCGTGGCTTTGTTCGTCTCGGCACTCGGCCCCGCGCTCGTCGTCGCCGGTGCATCGGCGGCCGCGCTCGTGGTCGTGCTCAAAGTCTGGGGATCACGCATCGGCTTCGGTGAACTGGGCCTGGTCGGCTGGGCGGGTGTCGTGCTCGCACCGATCGTGCTGGCGATGGTGTGGTCGGCCCTGAGCGCTCGGAGACGCTGGCCCTCGGCGATCGC
>MDTD01088739.1_pt1 | contig 13390 bp, 11 predicted proteins | sample 811221 | NCBI WGS metagenome assembly MDTD01 (sample SAMN05326646, study PRJNA326480) | marine metagenome | isolation source: seawater | place: Pacific Ocean: South West | collected 2011
GGATTTTTAAATCTTTAACTTTATTTCCAAAATCTTGATAAACTTTAAAATCTAAAAAGCCTTCCTCTTTTTCTATTTTTAAGAGATTTTTAATACTATCATCTAGATCGGATTTATTTTTATGCTTTATATGAGCTACACAACTACCTCCGTGTATATCGAAAAGTTTTGCTGATACAATTTCTAATTGAAATTGATCAAGTAATTTTTGAAAAGAAGTCAAACTATAATATAAAAGATGTTCATGATATATTTGATCAAATGCCAAATTTTTTATCATACTTGGAAGATATATAAATTCTGCTACTAGAGAGCCATCATCATTTAGTAAATTTTTAATACCTTTAAAAACACTTTTTAATTCCTCTAAATGAAAAAAAATTCCAGATCCATGTATAACTTTTGCTTTTCCTTTTTTGGAAAGAATTTTATTTGAGAGTTGTTCATTAAAAAAATCATTTATACATTCAATACCATTTTTATTTGATAAATCAGATTGAGCTTTTCCTGAGTCAACATTTAAAACATTAACATTCTTTTCTTTAAAAAATTCTAGAAAAGTTCCGTCATTACCACCTATATCCAAAATATAATCATTTTTATTAATTTTATTTTGTGTCAATATTTCCTTACCCACTTCTTTAAAATGATTTTTAAGTGTTTTGGTTGTTCCAGACATATAAGAGTGATCAATAAACATTTTTTCTTTTGGTATTGTATAATCTATTTGACTTGTCATACAAATTTCGCAAATAACAAAATTAAGTGGATATAAATCACTCCTTCTATTTTCTGCTATTTGGATAAAATCGTTTCCCCAAGGTTGCAAACCGAGATTTAATATACTTTTAAGTTTCTTTGATTGACACACTCTACATTTGAATGACATTAAAAATTACCAAAATTTTGATTTTTAATCATCGAGTAACCTTTAATTAATTCTTTAATTCCATCTGACAATGAATACTTCGGAATAAAACCACTTTTCTCAATTTTTTCGTTTGAAACAATATAATTTCTTTGATCTGGATCTTTTTTAATTTTTTCCTCTACATATGTAAAATTAGGAATATGTTTTTTTATTTCTTCGCACAATTCTTTTTTTGATAGATTCGCTTCACTTAATCCGACATTGTAAATTTCTGATTTCATTTTATCTAAATTAGTTAAAGCATGTATAAATGCTCTAACGACATCTTTAACATGTATATAATTTCTCTTAAAATGACCCTCAAAAATAATTAAAGCTGAATCGTGATATGCCCTATAAGTAAAATCATTTACTAAAAGATCAATTCTCATTCTAGGAGACATTCCAAAAACTGTTGCTAATCTATAGCTAATAGAGTTTTCTCTAGACATTAAATCTTTTTCAATTTCAACTTTATCTTTTGCATATTTAGATATTGGCCTCAAAGGTGACTCCTCATTGCAAAAATTATTTTTATCACCTGTACCATACGCGCTGTTAGTTGTTGGCATTATAATATATTGATTTTTAGAAACATAAGTAAACATATCTTTAATTGCATCGTAATTAATACTTTGAGCATTATAAGGATCCTTATTGCACAAAGGCGCACCAACTATAGCAGCTAATGGAATTATAATATCATTTTCATTAACTAATTTTTTCATAAGATTTTGATTACGTATATCACCATTAATTATCTCAAAGTTTATGTTTGAACAAAAACTGTTTAAACTTGCTTGCTTGAACATAAAATTATCTAAAACTGTAATTTTATGATTTAAATTTAATAATTCTGGAACTAACATTGAGCCTATATATCCTGCACCTCCTGTGATTAATATTTTCATTTTTCTACTGAGTTAAGGAGATTTATAATAAAGTTTAAATGGTTTTTTGTTAATTCTGGATAATTTCCAATATACAGACCATAAAAATGAATATGTTCAGTATTTTTAAATTTTTTTGCTTGAGTCTTGGAAAATAAATTTTTTAAATAAGGTTGTCTCAATTGATTTCCACCACCCGCTGAACCTAATCTATACTCAACACTATTTTTATCAAGCTTGTTCATAAGTTTGTTCATAAATAACTTATCTGGGTTTTTTAATATTAAATTAAATGCATAATTACTCTGCCCAACAGTATTAAAATTGACAAAATATTTTTTTTTATCTAGTTTTTTTAAAAAGTATAATAAATTAGCATTTCTTTTTCTAATATTGGTGTTTAATCTTTTTATTTGAGATTGTCCTATAATTGCCCCAATTTCAGTATTCCTTACATTATATGCTGAATGATAAAATATAAATTTTGAATTTAAATCACTATATTTATTTTTCATTAATCTTTGAAATTTATTATCTTTAACTTCTCTTATCATCCCATGTGATCTTAACATTAATAAATCATAATACGCTTTTTTATCATTGGTACATATCATTCCACCTTCAATTGTGCTCATATGATGAGCATAATAAAATGAAAAATTTGATGTCCATCCAAAGTTACCCAGTTTTTTATTTTTAAATTTAGCACCATGTGACTCACATACGTCTTCTATGAGCTCAATTTTATTTCTTTTTAAATGTTTTAATAGTTTATCTGTTAGACAATTAAATCCTTGAATATAACTTAGAAAAACAGCTTTTGTTCTTTTATTAATTTTTGAAATTATTTTGTCTGTATTCATACCCAATGTTTCAAGATCTATATCCGCAAATACAGGTTTGAAACCACAATGTATTAAAGAAGATATATCAGATGACCAAGTTAAAGGAGGCACAATAACCTCTCCACCTTTAGGATATTTTATCTTAAGTAGCTGAATTGATAAAAGATTTGCTGACGAACCCGAGTTAACAAAAACACTATATTTAACTCCCAACCATTTTGACCAAATTTTTTCAAATTTTAAAACTTCTTTGTTTTGTGTAAGAATGTTATTTTTTTTTAGATGACTTATTACTTTATTAAGATCATCTTTAAGAATGTTATTTCTCATTAATGGATATTTAATTTTACTTTTCATCAAAAGGTTTCTATAATTATTTATAATATTTTCAATTGAAAAAAATTTTTTTTATTAATTTTACTGACAGAAAATATTGGTCTATATCTACTAAAGAATTCTTTTTATTTTGAATTTCTCTCTTAAAATCAATGCATTGTCTATAGAAACCTGGTTTAAAATTAATATCCATCTTGTCCCTTTGAATTTTTTTTTTTAGTTTTGTCCTGGTATCAATTATAGATAAAGTTTCAATAGGTTTTAATTGTAAAAATTTCTCATTCTCAGATATATCAATTTTCCATGGCGCTGCTTTGTTCCAAAAAGATTTAAACTCTACAATATCACCGTTTTTATAATGGATAGTTGAAAAATATATTTTGTGTTTTTTAAAAATTTTATTTTTGTTTTCAATTTTAATAATTTTTGAATTTACATAAAAATTTATTAAATCGACCATATGAATTGAATTAGCATACATCCAATTTTTAATGGTAATTCTATCATGTCCATTCTTTTTAGCTTGATGAGTATTCTGCTGATCATAAAAACTAAAATAATTGTTTTTTTTTACTTTAATAATTTTTTTTGATAAGAGTACAGAAGAAATATATCTTCTATTTAATGCAACAAATAAATTTTTTTTTTTAAATAAATTTTTAATTTTTAATGTTTGATTATAATTTATACCTAATGGCTTTTCGAATAGAATTTTTCCTTTAAATTTAGTTAATTTTTTTGAAATTTCAAATGATGACGATGGAGATGCACAACAAACAATTCCATCTAATTCTTTATTTAATAAATCATGAATTTTTAAAGTATTATTTTTTATTTTATTAATTTTACAGAATTTAATTAATTTCTTTTTTTTTCTTGCACATACTATTTTAATTTCTACATTTAATTTTTTTAAAATCTTAATATACTCCTGTGCAATTTTACCAGTTCCTATTATACCAACAGCAATATTTTTCATATTATTTTTTTTTTAATTTATTTAAAATTAAATTTGCTTTTCCTTTAGTATGAAAGCTTATAATTTTTTCACAGCCATATAATGCTGAAATATTATGAGCAATAAAAATCAATGTTATTGATTTAAACGAATATATATATTTTAAAATTTTCTGCTCGTTAACTTTATCAATGGCATTTGTTGATTCGTCCAAAATCAAAATTTCAGGTTGTTGATAAAGAGCTCTTGCTAAACCCAGCCTTTGTGCCTCTCCGCCTGAAATTTTTGCTGCAATATTTGATTTTAAATTGACATCGTTAATTCTTTTTTCAATAAAACTTTCTAGTGAACATGCTTTAATTATTTTATGAAATTTTTTTTTATCATAATCTTTATCAAGAATTATATTTTCTTTTACACCACCATTTATTAAGGCTATTTTTTGACCAACATAACCTATTCTAGTACGCCAATTTATTTTATCTGATTTTTTTAGAGTAATTCCATCAATTTTTATCTTACCTTTATTAGGATCTAGCAAACCTAAAATTAAATGTGCTAATGTAGATTTTCCAGAGCCAGATTCTCCAACAATACCTGTCTTTGAATTTTTTTTTATTTTTATACTCAATTTGTCTATAAGTTTCTCTTTTTTGTTAAAAAAGAAACTTACATTGGATAATTCAATATTTTTCTCGAATAAAATTTTTGAGTAATGTTTTTTTGTCTTTTTTATTCCTTTAGTATTTTTAAAAAATTCTACATTTAAAATATCTAAACTTGGTTTTAAAAAAACAAACGTTTGGATAGTTGCTGAAAGCTTTGCAATACCTGGCAACGCTCTAAATGCAACGATTAAAAAAAGACCAATAGTTTCCAAACCATTACCTTCGTTTGACCCTGAAAAAAAAATTACTGAGATCAACAATACTAAAACTGCAGACAATTCTAGAAGTAATCTTGGAAGAGATGAAAATATACGGATAAAAAAATTTGCTAAGTTTATAATTTTATTTTTTACTGCAAATGATTGGTAAAAAATATTTGATATATTGTAAATAATTACATCCTTTATTGCTTCAAAAGAGTTTTGTACATCAGAAATTCTTTTTTCGTCATATTTAACTCTTATTTTTCCCTGTGCTTTTACAACTTTTTTTGTTATTAAAAATAATACTAAAACAATTACAAACATTGAAAATATAACAATCATTATTTTTGGCTCAACTAGAAATGCAAAAGTGAATATTGCAATTAATATACAAATTTCTACTAAAAGGGTTAAACTTTGAAATAATATTGATGATGTAAAACTATTCACCTCTATCATAGTATTTCTAAACAATTTAGCTGGTCCATTTTTTAAATGAAAAAAATATTCTTTGTTCAAGTATGATTTATACAGTTTTAATGAATAAAAATGTTGAGCATTCATTGCTATTTTTGCTGAAACCCAAATTGATATAAATTGTATTATCAACTTTATTAAAAATATTGAAAAAATTGTGATTGCAAGAGTAATTATGTCTTTAAGAATATTTATCGAAAAACTTTCAATTGCAAAATTATTTATATTATTAATAAAATTTGAAAATTGTGAGGGATCAAAGTTGTTGTTTGACAACATTGTCAACAAAGGCATTAAAAAAGATATAGCTAAAATTTCAAAAAACACTACTAGCAAAGCAAATATAAAATATATAAAAAAAGATAAATAAAAATTTGAGGGTAAAAGTGAAATTAAATTAAAAGTTTTTTTGAAATAATCATTCATCTATTTTCTTTTCAATATCCAGTATTGTTTCTCTCAAACCATCTTCAAGTGGTATTTCTTTATAATTTGGCAATAATTTTTTTTTTTTATTTATATCTAAATTTTTTGAGAGCGCTCCGACATATTTTGTTTCATCATAAAATATTTTATCATGATCATATCTAGTAATTTTACATATTAATTTTGCAAAATATTTAATTGAATATTCGTCTCCTGCTCCAAGATTTATAATATCATTATTAATTTTATCTTCTAGTAAAAGCATTTGATTCACAAAGTCAGTTACATGTACTAGTTCTCTCTTTTGTTCACCATTGCCCCACAACTCAACTTTTTCTCCATAAATTTTTCCTCTCACAATTTTTTTTATCAAATCAAAAATAAAATGTGGAATTTTGTTACCTATATCATAACCAGGGCCATATAATGTTGATGGAATAAAAGTTAAATATTTTAGGCCAAATTGTTTAGCAAAAGATTTTTGGCCGATTAACAACATCCGTTTAGACATGCCATATTCATATAAACTTTTAAGTGGATCTCCTTTTAAATAATTTATCTCGTCTAAACTACCATCTTCCTCATAAGAGCAACTGGTGCCTATTGATATAAATTTTGATTGTTGTTGTTTATTGTGCCACCAAAATAAAATATTTGAATTTATTAATTGATTGAATACCCATTGCTCTCCTGAGTGATAAAGAGAAAAATCCCCTGCCTGTGTCCAGGTAGCCAAATGGTAAATTTTACTAAATTTTACATTTGGTATGTGTCTAAAAGACTCATAGTATCTTAAATCTACATCCTTTGATGAAATAGAGATAACATTATTATTTTTATCTTTTTTTAAAATTTCGGTAAGTTTTTTACCTAAAAAGCCTGATCCGCCAGTAATCAATATATTATTTTTCATATTTAATGCTCTTTTATTTTTCTTAAGTCTAAAATTAATGCATAAGACAAATCTCTATCAAAATCTGAGATATCTCTTAAGCAAAATTCTCTGAAACCTGAAATTTCACTTTCTCCAACGAAAAATCTACTAGTACCAAGCATTTTAAATTTTTTAATTACTATTTTTTGTAAAATGCCTTTTTTTTCAATTTCGTTTAATTTTTGATCTAACTTAAAATCACCATTTTTAATAGAAAATTGTTGTGTTTCCATTGTTACACTTTTCGCACTTCTTTGAGGGACTAAAAAATAATTACAGTTTTTACACTCACTTATAGAATTAAAAAATTGAAATTTAATTTTATTTGGAAATTTTTGAATTATAGGACCAGCTAATTCATCATTAAAAGTATTATTATATGTTCCAATTTCTAGAATCTTATTTTTAATTAAATATTTAGCTAAATTTGAGGGTCCTAGTCTTGAAGGGATTACATCAATAATTAAGTAGAATATTTTGTGAATTAAATTAATTAATATTAAACAAGTCAAAATCAAAAAAAATATATTTCTAGGAAGAATATTTTCTAATTCAGACATAACTACAACAATCAAAAATATCATACCAATTAAAATTGGCAGATATGATTTTGCAACTCTTATTGCTTTTGATAATTCAATTACAAAAAATGGTACTAAACTTAAAAAAATAAAAAGAATTTTTTCTATATTATTAAATTGTCCACTAAATATCGTAAAAAAAAAGCAAAAAATAAAAGTTATAAAAATTAAAGGACAAAATCTTATTAAAAAACCTAAATACCAACTAATTGGTGCTCTAAAATCTCCAGAAGTATCAACTTTGAAGAAATTTTTTGGATATGACCTAAAGTGATTTGCCCAACTTCCTATATTTAAATAAACCACATAACGTCCCAAATTTCTGATTAATTCTGGATAGAGTATTATCAACATAGAAACTATTATTCCAAATAAAAAAAGAGAGATTTTTATTATTATATTGATGTTTGAATTAAATGAAAAAAACATCAAAATTGTTGGGATGAATAAATAAACTAAATTTGAAATAATTTTTTTACTTTGTTTAACATAATTAACGACACTTTCAGGATTTAATACGTATTTTTTAATTTTTTTTTCTATAGTTATATATATTTTGTTTTTAAATATTTGAAATGATAGAAAAACAAAAATTAAAAGTAAAAATAATATTAAAATTCTTTGATAATTTACAACAAAAATAAAATTTTCAAATAATTGAAAAATTAAAAAAAATATAATTATTGGTGGGTATTTTCTTGAGGCACTGGATGAAGAAAAGCAAATAATTAATAAAAAACCAGATATAAATAAAAATAAATAAGATAATTCAGGATATAAATTCATTAAGGCTAGTGAATAAATAGAAAGAAGGAAAAAAAATTGCGATAGCAAAATGTGTCCAAGAAACAATGCTATTTGGTATGGCCAAATTGACGTTGAATAAAGCGCAGTTCCTAAAAATGCTACTGAATTAGAAAAGTAAATATTTAATATTTGGTAAATTAAAATAATACATCCAAAATTTGATATCAGTGATAAAGAAACATTTATTACCTCGTCTTTTGATTTTAGCAATTTCGTTATAATATTAATTAAGAAAGCCCAAACTTCTCTTAGTTGAGCTCTAGCATTTTCAATACTATGTATTTTTGATGGCCAATAAAATAAATTGAGTTTTTGCGTTGCTAAAATCATTTTTTCTTGATCGGTCATTGTAAGTTTACCATTTTTGTCTGGTTGAATACCTCTGCCAAAAAAAGTGATGTCTCTGGCAAGAAATATTAAAATAAGAGTTACTAATAAAGAGTAGGTAAACAAAAGATAATTCATAAATTTTTAATTATGGTATGATTATTAAAGAATTCATTTCTTTTCTATCAAATATAAAATATTAATTTACAATAAAATTTACAAGAATCTACTTTATTGGTATTAGATACTATCAATTTATGAAACAAGACATACAAATATCGAACATTATTGATCGTAACCTTGCTATTGCTAGTAATAATTTAAACAAGTTTAACAATGATTATTATAAAAAAAAAAATTAAAAAGGTAATAAATTTCTGCATTAAAGCTCTAAAAAATAAAAATAAAATTATTTTTTGTGGGAATGGTGGATCTGCAGCTGATAGTCAACACCTGTGTGCAGAATTAGTATCAAAATTTTTAAAAAACAGAAAACCACTTCCATCTATATCTTTAACAACAAATACATCCACTTTAACTTCTATTGCAAATGATTTTGAATATAAATTTATATTTTCTAAGCAAATTGAAGCATTAGGGGAAAAAAATGATGTTTTGATAGCTATATCAACAAGTGGAAAAAGTAAAAATATAATAGAAGCATTAAAAATATCTAAAAAAAAAGGACTGAAAAATATTTTACTAACTGGGAATAAAGTTATTAACAAAAAATTTTGTGATGTTGTGCTTGATGTTCCTGCAGAAAGAGTAGACAGGATCCAAGAATTGCACATATTAATAGGTCATATAATTTGCGAAAATATAGAATTACAAATAACCTAAATCAAGCCATAATATTGTGTGGTGGTAAAGGAACCAGGCTCTGGCCAATTACAAAGAAAATTCCAAAACCTTTAATAAAAATAAATGATAAACTTTTTATAGAATATTTAATATTTAACTTATCAAGACAAAATATAAAAAATATAATCTTAATTTGTTCTTACAAATATATTGAATTTAAAAAGAGGTATCACAATAAAAAATTGTTTAATACTCATATAAAATGTTTCAATGAAAAAGAACCTAAAGGTACCGGTGGAGGAATTCGACTAATTAAAAATAAAATTGAAAAATACTTTGTCGTAATAAATGGAGACACTTTTTTTGACATAAATATACAAGAATTGTTTAAAAAATATAAAAGAAAAAAATATTATGGAATAATTGCAACAACTCAGAACAACAATAAACGGTACGATTTTTTACATAAAAAAAATGATAACAATTATGTAAATGGTGGAACGTATATTTTTTCTAAAGATATATTTAAATTATTCAAAAAAAAGAGTGTGATATCATTAGAAAAAGATATTTTTCCAATAGGTTTGAAGAAAAAAAAATTACAACTTAAAAGTTATAACAATCAAAATAAATTTATAGATATAGGTATTCATAAAGATTTAAAAAAATCTCCTTCTTTTTTAAAAAACGTTTTTTTTAAACCTGCTTTGTTTTTAGACAGAGATGGTGTAATAAATTATGATTTAGGCTATGTACATAAGATAAAAGACTTTATTTGGACACCTAAAATAAAAAAACTAATTAAATATTTTAATGATAAAAAATATTATGTAATTGTGCTTACTAATCAGTCTGGCATAGGTAGGGGATATTATAAAGTCTCAGATGTAGAAAAATTACATAGCTGGATAAATAATAGTCTCAATATAACTGGTGGTTTTATTGATAGATTTTACTTTTCACCATACTATAAACACAGCAAAAAATTTAATTTAAAAAAATATTTGGACTTTAGAAAACCTAATAGTGGAATGATTGAACAAGCATGTAAAGATTTTAATATAAATTTAAAAAACTCATTATTTATTGGAGATCAAAAATCAGATTTAGATTTAGCAAAAAAGTATAAAATTAAATTTTATATGTTGAAGAATAATAATTTAAATAAAATATTTGAAGATTTAAATAATAATTTTTAATTTGAGTAAATAATTTTACTACCTTCATTCGAAAAATTAAATGGGACGATTGTAAACTTATTAAAAGAGTTCATAAAAATTTTTTTTTTATTTTCAGGCACATAAAAAAGAAAAAAACCACCTCCACCGGCTCCTAATAATTTGCCACCCAAAGCTCCTTTCTTAATCGCATATTCGTAAATTTCATCTAGATATTCATCTGAAATTGATTTACTCAAAGATCTTTTAATTTTCCAACTTTCATCAAGTAATTTGCCAAATTCATCAAAATTATTTTTTAAAAGTGAATTTTTTGCAGGGTCAACCAAGCTTAAAATATCTTTCATTTGCCTATATTTAGAATTATTAAGTTTGTAGACAAAAGTTTTAGCAATTTTATCTGCGATTCTTTGTTTATTTGAGAACATCAATATTAGATTATTATTTAAACTATTTACATTTTTTTTTGAAATATGAATTTTATTTATAGAGAACTGTCCATTTTTTTTTATATTAATTTGATTGAATCCACCAAAAGATGATGCAATTTGATCTTGAACGCCAACCATTTCTTTCATAACTACGTGTTCAAAAAATATACTTTTTTTTGCAAGCTCTAACTTATTTAAATTCTTTTTATTAAAATGATAAATACAATTCAATAATCCCACAACAAACGATGAGCTTGAGCCAACTCCACTTTTGGAGGGTAAATCTCCATCATAATGGATTTCTAAATTTTTTTTTAAATTGAAATATTTTAAAATATCTCTCACTGCTTTATGTTTTATTTCTCGAATTTTTTTTACTTCTTCAACAATCGAATAAGATATACGATAATTATGATCAAAGAAGTTTGGTATTTCTCTTAATGATAAATATACATATTTATCAATAGTGGTTGATATACAGGCACCACCGTTGAATTTATACCAGGAAGGATAATCACTCCCTCCGCCAAAAAACGATATTCTGTATGGTGTTTTTGAAATGATCATTTTATTTTATTTTGTGTTATAAAAGTCTCCGTATTCTACTAAAATTGTGGATACACCATCTTTTCTCTCGTATGCTTTTTTGTACTCTAGAAAAATTGCTTCTGGTTTTTTCAAGTTTACAATATTTAGTGTTTTAGATATTTTCTTAAATGCTTTACTGAAGTCCCCTACATGTTGTGACTGAGGGTGTAGCGGAACTTCTGAACCAACACTTGTTCTAATTATAGCCTTACTTTTATATTTATTTTTAGTCATCTCATTAAACTTATCTAGGTGATTAATAAGCTGGTTAGCTGCTAAAAGAAGAAAATTCCACCTTGGATAAATTGAAATAGGGATAAAATCTTGCATTAATAACCCTATAGTGACTCCCATCTGCATCTCCTCAGTTACAGGAAATTCATATAATTTTTCAGCAGGTACCTCCTTTAAAGTATTTGACATAGCTGTTCCAGCAACCTCAACTGCTTGACCTATAAAAACCGAATTAGATTTTTGTCCTAAAAAATTCATAGATCTTTTTAATTCATTCGCATATTTCATATCTAAAATTGAACTCTAGTTCCTGCACCAGCATGAGGATATTTATTTTTATACTTATAATAAGTTATAAATTTATTCTTTTTATTTTCGTAAGTTAGTTTTTTCATTTTCCATGTTTTTCTTGTATCTGTACAAACAGAAATATTATTATCTTCTATAATAAAATGAATCGGCAAATTGTGATTAACAGCAAATTTGTAACATTCATTCATCATCCCTGTTTCGGAAGTCATATCACCAATAAAACAATAAACCTTTTCATTATTTTTTTTTATTTTTGATGCAAATGCAACTCCTAAGGCAATTGGTAAAATTCCTCCAACTATAGCTGAAGAATAAATTTTATACTCTGGAAAACATAATGAAATAGATTTTCCCTCAAGTATATCTTTTTTAATTATTTTTTTTGGTACACCTTTTAATAAACATTGATAATGTGATCGCCAGCTACAAAAAATCCAATCTTTTCTTTTTATTTTTCGGAATACTTTTATAATTGAGTTTTCGTTTCCATAGTATAAATGAACAGGTGCTCTAATTTTTGCATTATTAAACAATCTTGCAATTTCTTCCTCAAATTTAATAAGATCTGTTTTTTTAATTTTTGTAATCATTTTAATTTATCTTAGTATAATTAATTAATATAAAAAAAAAGAGAAATTTATTATTTAAGTATTGATTTCTATTTTTTGTTGGAATGATCAATGTAAAAAATAACATTTTAGTATTTTATTTTTTTTAATAAATCAATGAAATCATTCCACATCTATACACCAAGAAAATCAAGATAAAACATTTTTTTTAAAATAATTAATTTGAAAATATTTTTTTTTATCTACTTTTTTTAACAAATATATTTCAATTATTTTTGGGAACGTTTTTTTAATAAATTTTTTAATATAAAATTTTGATAGATTAATTAAATTAGGTTTATTTTTATTTAAAATTATATGTTGTTTTTTAAAAAAATTATTAAGTAATTGTTTCAAATAACTGCTATCTTTATATTTTAAAACCTTAACAATTACTTTTTCTAAAAAATTAATAGACTTGATAAATTTTCTAGTTTTATAGTTTCTTGTTACCTTCAATCTTTTATGCCCTGTAACCCTATAAAGATAAAAACAATTTATAATCCCAAACTTTCCTAAAGTAGCTAACAAAATGCATGGAAGAAACTCCTCACTAATTGATCTGCTTGGGCATTTGTTCCTATCTTTTTTAATCGGACAACATTCTAACATTTTAAAAAAAAATTTTTTTCTTTGAACAGCAAACAGTGTAACAACGTGATTATTTAAATGGTTTTCTAATCTTTTGATTGCTGTCTTTCCTGTATTAGAAAAATTTTTATAATCTCCTATACCCACAACATTTTTTTTATAAACTTCAATAGACGAAGTTGTTCCATAAACACCAGTATAAGATCTTTTTTTTTTTAAATAATTAATTAATTTATTTAAATTATTAACATACAAATAATCATCATCACCAGTTAAAACAAC
>MDTD01033782.1_pt1 | contig 13389 bp, 12 predicted proteins | sample 811221 | NCBI WGS metagenome assembly MDTD01 (sample SAMN05326646, study PRJNA326480) | marine metagenome | isolation source: seawater | place: Pacific Ocean: South West | collected 2011
CTTCTCGCCGGATATCACAGGCCGGCCTCCGGCGAGGTGCTGGTCGACGGCAAGGCGCATGCGAAGGGCTATAACACGGTGCAGTATCTCCACCAGTCGCCAATCTTCGCCGTCGACCCGCGCTGGACGGTCGGCCGAATTATCGCGGAGGGCTGGTCGCCCGACGAGGAGACCCGGCAGGCGCTCGGTGTTTCGAAGAGCTGGTACGACCGCTTTCCGCACGAAATCTCGGGCGGGGAACTGCAGCGCATCGCGGTGTTGCGCGCGCTCGGTCCGCGCACAAGATACCTCGTGGCCGATGAGATATCCGCGCCGCTCGACCCGCTGACCCAGGCCCAGATATGGGACGCCCTCATCGGCGCGGTGCGCAAGCGCAATCTCGGCATGCTGGTCATCAGCCACGACCGTCCGCTGCTCACCCGCCTGTCCGGCCGCCTCGTTACGCTTTGATCCTCTCTGCCCGGTTGGCGAACGATGAGAAGGCGGCTATCAAGGGGTGGTGGAGCAATGAAGGAACCGAGCCATGCAGCGCGTCACCGTAACCCTCGACGACAATCTGATGGACGAGCTGGACAAGGTCGTTCGCGAACGCGGCTACCAGAACCGCTCGGAGGCGATCCGCGACCTGACGCGCGCCGGCATGCAGCAGACCCTCGTCGACAGCGGCGCGGTCGAAGAATGCATCGGCGTGCTGAGCTATGTCTATGATCATGAAGCGCGCGATCTGGCGCGCCGGCTGACGAACACCTTCCACCACGATCACGACCTCTCGATCGTCAGCACCCATGTTCATCTCGACCATGACCGCTGCCTGGAGGTCTCGATCCTCCGGGGCGCGCCCCGCATGGTGAAACATCTCGCCGACCACGTGATCACCGAGCGCCATGTGCTCCACGGCAAGCTGGTCCTCATCCCGGTGGAGGACAATGAGACGGGCGGCGAGGGCGCCTGACCGCTTCTGTCGGTCGGTTCAGTGTTTTCTGGCGTTTGCCAGCAGCGGCAATACCAGCGCGGCGAGGGCGATCCCGTCGATGGTCAGCAGCACGCGGTTCGCCGTGATCGCGAGAACGCTGCCATCCGCCTGCAGATTGAAGGCCAGGGCGATCGCGGTCAGGCAGAAGGACCACGGCGCATATTTCTTGGCGCCGATCATCAGCATGGCGAAGACGAGCCCGCCGACAAGCGCAGCATGGAGCCACGGGATGGGAGACAGGCCGAGGATCAGCCCGCCGGCTGCCGCGCCGAGCGTGGTGCCGAGGCCTCGTGCCTTCATTCGGTAGAGCGTCTGCTGCCGCGTCGGCTTCATTACCCTGAGGCCGGCCGCCGGAAGCCAGCACGGATGGGTGCCGGGCAGGACGCTGGCGATGCCGCTTCCCGCGAGCGCAACGCCGACCATGCCGGCGGCAAACCGCCGCTGGCCGGGATCCGCCGCAAAGGCGAGCCGGCCGGTTTCGGGCGGAGAGACGGCCAGAGGAATGGCGAGACTGACGAAAATGCCGACCCAGAGCGTTCCGGCGAGAAAGCTCAGGCCGTAGGCGAAAATCCCTCCGGCCGGCACCTGGCCGACCGAGAGAAAATAGGCGAGCGCGCCAAGGGCGATTGGCAGGCGAAAATAGCCGCCCTTCAATTCGCCGAGGCATTGCGCCAGCGCCGCGATCACCGCGCCGGCGAAAAACAGGCCGGAACCCAGTGAAACGGAAGCGCCCAGCGTTGCGAACAGACTGATGGCGACGGCCGAGCCGAGCAACAGTGGAACGCGGCCAGAAGGCGGAAGGCGGGGAAACGATACGCCAAGCAGATAGGCCCCGAAAGAGGCCACCATGCCGTGCCCGGTCTCGCCGGCGACAATGCCTGCGGCCCAGGGCGCGATAATGGCCAGCGCCATCACGGCTGCGCTTCGACCTCTTCCGCCAAAATCAATGAAGTGCATTGCCGAACCTGGACTGCTTCGCAGCGTGCAACAGGGCCGTATTCAATGCGGCAGCCCGCAGGCTGCCGGAAAGGCCGAGTATCGTATTGGTCACTCAAATCTCCCAGTCGTACGATCTGTCAAAACGCGATTGCGGGTAGAGTATCGCACCGCCGTGTCGATTTGTCTCGGTCACCGGGTCGTTGGCGCCGGTACGGCAGCACGGCCTTCGCCACGCAGGCCGCGGGCTCGCCGTGCCTGGCCACATAGCGGGCGACTTCGCCGCCGCCGGTGGAGTGACCGAACTGGATGGCATTCCTGAGGTCGAGCGCCTCGGCGACGGCGAAGGCATCGGCTGCATAATGATCGATGTCGTGTCTGCTATCCACCTGTTCGGACCGTCCGTGACCACGACGGTCATGGGGACCATCCGGTAGCAATCGTCTCCCGATCCCGAAGCCGCGCCCACGGACTTCCTTCCGACGACCTGCGAGGTCGCTGCCGCTCTGGGCGGCTGGGATCGGGACGGGCTCGAACGCCAGCCCGGGCAAAAGGGTCAGTCCCATCCGCACGACGCAGCGCGCACCGTTTCGACCGCCGCCGCGGCAAGCGGCAAGGCGGAGCGGCAGGATGCAGGATCGAAAGGGCGTTACGTGATCGTCATCGACGGCATCGAGGCCGAATGACCTTCAGCCGGGGGAACGGGCGAGGCGGGGCGATAACTTGCAGTTATCACGGTCCAACGAACATTCATTATCATTTCATGGATAGCTCGGCCATATTCCTGCGGGAAGGAGCATCCATGAGAACCATTTTCGTCCTGTTTGACAGTCTGAACCGTGCCGCGCTCGGCGCTTATGGCGGAACCCAGGTAAAGACGCCGAACTTTGATCGATTCGCCGCGCGCGCGGTGACGTTCGACAGTCACTATGTCGGCTCGCTGCCCTGCATGCCCGCTCGCCGCGATATGCATTCGGGGCGCCTCAATTTCCCCCACCGCTCATGGGGGCCTCTGGAGCCATTCGACAATTCCTTTGCCGAGATCATGAAGGGGAGCGGCGTCTATACCCATCTGATCACGGACCATCTGCATTATTTCGAAGATGGCGGACATGGGTTTCACACGCGTTTTTCGAGCTACGATTTCATTCGCGGGCAGGAATACGATCCCTGGGTCGCCATGGTCGATCCACCGCTTGATCGGATCCGGGAAAAGTTCGATGCCCGCCATTACAATACGGAAAAGCCTGACAAGCGGCTGCAGCACGCGATCAATCGCGAGATAATCGTGGCGGAGGAGGACTTTCCGGGTCCGCGCTGCTTCGCCTCCGCCTTCGCGTTTCTAGACCGCAACCGCGCGGCCGATGACTGGTTCCTGATGCTGGAGTGCTTCGATCCCCATGAACCGTTTCACGCTCCGGATCGCTTCAAGGCGGCCTGCGAGACGGGCTACAATGGCGGCGTGCTTGACTGGCCGCATTATGACCGGGTGACCGAAAGCCCCGAGGAAATCGCGGAGATTCGCGCGAACTACGCGGCGCTCGTCGCCATGTGCGACGCGTATTTCGGCAAGTTGATCGACTATATGGACGAACACGATATGTGGAAGGACACATGCGTCGTGCTCACCACAGACCACGGGTTCCTGCTTTCCGAGCATGACTGGTGGGGCAAGTGCCGCATGCCCTACTACGAGGAGGTCTCTCACATTCCGTTGATGATCCATCATCCCGATCACGGACATCTTGCCGGGACGCGGCGCAAACAACTGACGCAGACGACCGATCTGATGCCGACCTTCATGGATATCCACGGGGTGGACACGCCGACGGAGGTGACCGCACAAAGCATCATGCCGCTCCTGGCGCGCGAGGAAGTCATCCGCGATGCAGCCGTCTTCGGGGTTTTTTCGGGCCCCATCGGCGTGACCGACGGCGAGCATGTGCTCTATCACTATCCGCCGGACCTTTCCCGCGAGGGGCTCAGTGAGTACACGCTCGTTGCGAACCACATGACGGCGCCGTTTACGATCGAGGAGCTGCGCACCGCGCAGCTTCATCCCGGTTTCGATTTCACAAAGGGCGTGCCGGTGCTCAAGATCGACGCGCGTCGGGATGCCAAGCGCGTGCCACATAATGACGGCAAGGGCTTTGCCGACCCCGGCACCCGGCTTTACGATCTTAAGGCCGATCCGCAGCAGCGGTCGCCGATTGAGGACGTCTCCATAGCCGAAAACCTGTACCGGCTGATGATCGCTGAACTCAAGGTCCACGATACGCCGGCGGAGGTCTACCGCTGGTATCAACTCGAAGCCGGTTGAGGAAGAGACATCCGCGTTGCGGCAGGCAAGCGTTGCGGTGGGTGCCTCGCCATGTTGCTGCAAGAACCCTTCAAGTTGAAGCGGATGCGGTTCGGTTTGTTCAAACCGATACCTGCGATATCCTCTGGTTATCTTTGCCGCCCCAATCTATCTTCGCGGCAAGAGCAGGAGTGAGGAGCGGTAATGCACGACATCTGGCGGTTTCAGCATTTTCTCGGCGTGGTGGATGCCGGCAGTTTTCATGGCGCCGCGCGGGCTATGAACATCAGCCAGCCGGCGCTGACGAAATCGATCCGGCTTCTGGAGGAGGCGTTCGGGACGGAACTGTTCCTGCGCCTTCCGCGCGGCGTCCGGCTGACGGAGGCAGGCGAGATGATGCATATCCGCGCGCGCGAGGTCGAGGCCGCGTGGAACGCGGCGATCGTCGAGGTCGGGGCGCAGTCCAAGGGCCTTGGCGGGACGATGCGCATTGGCGGCGGGCCCGTCTACTCGTCGGTTCACTTTCCCAACATGCTCGCCGACCTCCGGCGGCGTTTCCCGCATCTGAAGGTGCAGGTATCAACCGGTGTCGGCAGCGAATTGCTGCCGTTGCTGAAAACGGGCGATATCCGCGTTTACGCGGGCGGCCTTCCGCGCACGGAGGGCGGCACGCTCAATCTCGGCGCCGAGTTCAAGACCATCGAACTCTACCAGCAGCAGAATGCGATCTTCGCCTCCAGCCAGCATCCGCTGTTTCTCAAGGATCGCGTCGAGCCGGCCGACACGCTGGACTATCCGTGGCTTTGCCTTTTCAGCGGCCAGCAGGCAAACATCCAGATCCGCAACTATTTCGAGGCGCGCGGCCTGCCCGAGCCTCGCGTTGCGCTGGAATCCCATTCCTTGCAGATCGCCTTCAAGATGATCGCGGAGCATCAGTTCATCGGCTGCATGCCGGTGCCTCTCAGCGCAACCTCTGAAGGGCGCGACCTGAAGGAAGTCGCGCTTGACGGCTTTCGCTGGAGCATTCCGACCGGGATTACGTTCCACCGGAGTTTCGCGGATTTTGCGCCGATCACCCAGATGATCCGTTCCCTGAATGCGGTGACGGAACCGCTGCGTGAGGGAGAGGGATCGCCCGCACCAGTGGCCCGCGCAAGGCCCTGAAGTTAACTAGGCCTCATTGCCGGAATGGTCACGCTCCACCAACGGAGACGTCGGTCGCCCGGGTCTGCGATATCTCCAGGTTATCGCTATTCGCTCCGAAGGTATTTTTCAAAAAATTGGCAAATGTCTAGTGTCGGGGCAGGGAGACCATACATGAAGCTTGTTTTTGTCCTGTTCGACACGCTGAACCGGCGCGCGCTGGGTGCCTATGGCGGGCGTGAGGTTGCGACGCCGAATTTCGATCGCTTCGCCAAACGGGCGATGACTTTCGATAATCACTATGTCGGCAGTCTCCCCTGCATGCCGGCCCGCCGCGACATGCACACCGGCAGGCTCAATTTCATGCATCGCTCCTGGGGGCCGCTCGAACCCTTCGACAATTCGCTGCCCGCCATCCTGAACAAGGCGAATGTCTACACGCATCTCATCACCGATCACTTCCATTATTTCGAGGATGGCGGCGCGACCTATCACAATCGCTATCGCACCTGGGACCTGGTTCGCGGCCAGGAGTTCGACCCGTGGAAAGCGGTGGTCGAGCCGCCGCTCGAACGCTTCGCCCGGGACTATTCCGATCTCCACTATAACAAGCCTAACGAACGGAACCGGCTGCAGCACCAGATCAACCGTTCCTTCATCCGCGATGAGGCGGATTTCCCGGGCCCGCAATGCATTACCAAGGGTCTCGAATTCCTCGACAGCAATCGCGATGCCGACAACTGGATGCTGCAGATCGAGTGCTTCGATCCGCACGAGCCGTTTCACGTCCCGGAGAAATACCGCAAGGCGCTGCCGACCGATTACGACGGGCCGATCCTCGACTGGCCGCGTTACGGGCCGTGCACCAACACGCCGGAAGAGATCGCCGAGATCAGGGCGAACTACAACGCCCTCGTTGCCATGTGCGACCATCATTTCGGCCGGCTGCTCGACTATTTCGACGAACACGATCTCTGGAAGGACACCTGCCTCGTTCTGTCCACGGACCACGGATTCCTGCTTTCCGAGCATGAATGGTGGGGCAAGAACATTCCGCCCTATTTCGACGAGATTTCACACATCCCCCTGATCATGCATCACCCTGACCATGCCGAGCGCGCCGGAACCCGCATCGATGCCCTGACGCAGACGCCGGACCTGATGCCGACCATGCTCGACATTTTCGGCCTTGAGGCGCCGAAGGAGACGCGCGGCCGCCCGATCCTTGAACGTCTGGACGAGGATGACGAAGAGCGGATCATCGCCTTTGGCATGCATGGCGGTCCGGTTGGCGTGACCGACGGGCGGCACACCTATTTCCGCTATCCGCCGGATCGCGACGGCCCGGCGCCCGCAGAATACACGCTGATGCCGACCCATCTGAAATCGCTGTTTTCGGTGGAGGAACTCGCGGATGCGACCCTTCATCCGCCGCTCGATTTCACCAAGGGCGTCCCCGTGCTGCGCGTTCCGGGCCTCGTGCCCGAAAAACGCGGGCCGGGCCTTTACAGGGATCCTTACAGCCGGTTCGGGACATCGCTTTATGACCTGACCAACGATCCGGGGCAGTCGACGCCTGTCGATGATCCGGCTGTCGTGGCGCGCCTCGAGGACGGATTGAGGGGCATATTGAAAGAACACGGCGCCACCGATGATTTCTACGCGTGGCTGGGGCTTGATGCGCCGGCGCGTTCGTTCGCAACTAAAACGGGAGGAGAATGACAATGGATACAGTTCAACGCATACGCAAACGCATGCTGACGCTTTCGGCGACGGCCGCAATGACGCTCACAATGGCGGCAACCGCCCACGCGCAGGAGGGAACGACGCTGCGGGTGCTGATCAACCAGTCGCCCTGGCTCGATGGTTTCATTGCCATGGTGGATGCCTATGAAGAGGAGACCGGCACGCAATTCGACCTCGACGTGACGCCGTTCGGGGGCATGCTGGAGAAGACCCGCAACTCGTTGCGCGCCGGCGAGGGCGATTATGACATCCTCAACCTGAACGCCAGCGGCATGGCCGAGATCTATGCTGGCGGCTTTCTGAAGCCGCTCAAGGAGATTGACCCGGACTTCAGCCTGCCCGAAAGCGTGCTGACCTTCGGCAACTCGACCTACTGGAATGCCGAAACCCACAGCTTCGATCCGGATGGAACGCTGCTGTCCGTCCCGACCAACGGCAATGTCCAGATATTCTACTATCGCAAGGACCTCTATGAGGAGGCCGGCCTCAAGGTGCCCGAGACCTGGGACGATCTTCTGGCCAATGCCAAGGCCCTGAACGATCCGCCGAACATTTATGGCTTCGTGCCGCGCGCTGCCCGCGATTCGATCCTCTACAATTTCACGCCCTACCTGTTCAGCTACGGGGCGACGTTCTTCGCCGACGCTGCCAAGGGCGATTTCACGCCGACCATTGCAAGCGAAGAGGGCCTTGCGGCGCTTGAGGAATACATCGCCCTCGGCAACGAGGCGGGGCCGCCCAATCCGGGCGCGATCGCCCAGGCCGAACTGATCCAGCTGATGGCGACCGGCAAGGCGGCGCAGGCGATCGCGGTGGTGGCCGCCTATTCTTCGCTCACCGACCCCAACAGCTCGATCGTCGCCGACAAGATCGCAACCGCCCTCATTCCGGCGGGCCCCGGCGGCATTCATTCGTCGGCCGCCGGTCAGTGGGTCGGCGGGATCGCCAAGAACGTATCGGAAAGCCAGCAAAAGGCGGCCCTGGACTTCTTCAAATGGTTCCTGGAGAAGGAAAACCAGGTCAATTACGTGCTCGACGGCGGCGTTCCGGTCCGTGACGATCTCGGCGACGCCGAACAAGCGAGCGACCCGGCCTTCGCCTTCATTCCGGCCTTCTCCGAAAATGCGGCCAATGCTCAGATGAACATGCCGCTGGTCGAGGGCACGCAGATCAAGGATGCGATCTCCGTCCATCTCAACCGCGCGGTCATCGGCGAGATCACGCCGACCGAGGCGCTTAACGCTTCGGCCGACGACATGTACAAGATCCTGACGGACGCCGGTTACGACGTCAAAGAGCCCAACCATCTGTAATTGAGCTGCTCCGGCCTGTGCTCCTTGGCACAGGCCGGACCTTCGGAACATTGTCATGCAGAAACGCACGTCTGAAATCGGCCGCGCCGGAAAGGCCAACCGCATCTGGAAGGTGTCATCGCTCGCGCCGGCGGTGGTCCTGCTGGTCGTGCTCACGATCTATCCGGTGTTCAATCTCGCGGGCCTCAGCCTGTCGAGCGTTGAGTGGAGCGGCGGTCAGCCGGATATCAGCTTCATCGGCCTGAAGAACTTCCGCGAGCTCTTCACCGGCGAACCCGTCTACTGGGCTGGCGTGAAGAACACGATCATCTTCGCGGTTTTCGCGGTCGGGATCCAGATGATCATCGGGTTCTCCATGGCGCTTGCCGTCAGGCGATCCTCGGGCGTCGGCCGCGGGCTGCTGACCGCAATTTTCCTGTTGCCCATCGTCATTCCGCCGATCGTGATCGGCGCCATGTGGCGGCTGATGCTCGGCCGCGACTTCGGCATCGTCAATGCGGTTCTCGGCATCTTCGGCCTGGCTCCGGTCGATTTCCTGGGCGACCAACGTTTCGCGCTCGCCTCGGTCATCGGGGTCGACATCTGGCACTGGACGCCCTTCGTCTTCCTGCTGCTGCTGACGGGGCTTGAAACCCTCGACGACGAGATTCTCGAGGCCGCGCGGCTGGACGTGAAATCGAAGTGGCAGGAACTCGTCCACATCATCATCCCGATGATGATGCCGACCATCCTGATCACGCTCGGCCTCAGACTGGTGCTGTCATTCAAGGTTTTCGACGAGATCTTTCTGCTGACCGGCGGCGGGCCGGGCACCTCGACTGAGGTCATCAATTTCTCGATCTACCGTACCTTCTTCGGTCAGGACAGGGTCGGCATGGGGTCGGCGATGTCTCTGCTCACCCTGTTGGCCGTCGCGGTGCTGACGGTTGTGGTCAACCTCGTCATCCGCAGCCGCCGCATGCGCAGGAGCAAGCCATGAAAACGCGAACCAGAAGGTTTACCGGCGGCGACATGGTCGCCTGGGGATACGCGCTGCTGATCGTGGCGCCGATGGTGTGGATCCTGTCGAACTCGTTCAAACGGCCGATCGACATCCTGATGGGCAAGATGGTCGCGCCGGTGACCGACGCCAACTACGTTTCGATCCTGTTCTCGCGGCAGTCGGACTTCCTCGCCAACCTGCTCAACAGCGGGATCGTCGCCGTTTCAGCGACGGCGCTCACCTTGCTGATCGCCACGGTCGCGGCCTTCACGATCGTCAGGTTGAACCCGCCGCGCTGGGTCACGTTCCTGGTGCTCGGCTGGGCGCTGGTCTTCCACATGCTGCCGACGCTGACATTCGTGGGGTCGTGGTATGTCATGGCCACCCAGGCCGGTCTGCACGGCAGCTACCTGGCGCTGGTGCTGACCCACACGGTGCATATGCTGCCGCAGACGATGTTTTTGATGATCGGCTTCATGCTGGCGATCCCGCGCGAGCTCGTGGAAGCCGCCCGGCTTGACGGCTGCAACTACGGCCAGATCTTCCGGCGCATCATCCTGCCGCTTTCCTTCGGCGGAATGGCGGCTGCGGGCGCGCTGGCCTTCATTCAGTCCTGGAGCGATTTCGCGATTTCGCTCAACCTCTCCGACCAGAATACGATGACGGCGCCGGTGGCGATCGCCACCTTCGCGCAGGAGCATCAGATTCGCTACGGCGAAATGGCGGCGGCTTCGGTGATTTCGATGCTGCCGGCCCTTGTCCTCATCATGTTCGGTCAACGTTTCGTCGTGCGCGGTCTTCTGGCCGGCGCGGTCAAGTAGGTGAATTATGGCACAAGTCGAACTTCAGAACGTCCGCAAGAGCTACGGCAACCTCACCGTCATACCCGACCTCGACCTCACCATTCCCTCCGGCGAGTTTGTTTGCCTCGTCGGCCCGTCGGGCAGCGGAAAGTCGACGCTGTTGCGGATGATCGCCGGCCTTGAGGACATCACCGGCGGCACAATCAGGGTCGATGGCGAGGACATCACCAATACCGATCCGTCCGACCGCGACATGGCGATGGTGTTCCAGACCTACGCGCTCTATCCGCATATGACGGTGGAGCAGAACATGTCCTTCGCGCTGAGAATGCGCGGCGAAGACCGGGCGCTTATCGATCGTCGTGTCGGGGAAGCCGTGAGCATGCTCGGCCTTGAAGGCCTGGAAAAGCGCAAGCCCGGACAGCTTTCCGGCGGCCAGCGCCAGCGCGTCGCGATGGGGCGGTGCATCGTGCGCAATCCCAAGCTCTTCCTCTTCGATGAGCCGCTGTCGAACCTCGACGCCAAGCTGCGCGCACAGACGCGGCTGGAAATCCGCCGCCTCCACGGCAAGCTCGGCGCGACTTCGATCTTCGTCACCCATGATCAGGTTGAGGCGATGACGATGGCCGATCGCATCGCGCTGCTGGACCATGGCAGAATCCAGCAGGTCGGCTCGCCGAAGGACCTCTACCTCAATCCCGCAAACCGCTTCGTGGCCGGCTTTCTCGGCACGCCGGAAATGAGCATTTTCCGGGGGACGGTTTCGGTTTCGGACGGAAAGGTGGCGTTCGACGGCCCGCAAGCGATGACGCTGCCGGCCTCACCGGAACGCATCGCGCTGCTGAACGAGCGGATCGGCGCCGGGCAGACCGTCGACCTTGGCATCCGGCCCGAGCATTTCCAGATCGTCCCGGCAGGCGGCGACATTGGCAGCAAGATTGTCGTCGATGTGATCGAGTGGCTTGGCCACGAAATTTTCGTGTTCGGCGAGCTTGGCGGAACCGGGATTGCGGTGCGGGCCGCTGAAGGCGATGCCGGCGGCGAGCGCCTGCCGCAGCAGGGCGAGACCATTGCCATTCTGCCCGCCCGCGATGCCTGGCATCTCTTCGATGCCGAAGACGGACGCAACCTTCTGAACTGAGGCCGGGAATGAAGCTTTACGGCAGGAACTGGAAACGCGACGAGCTCGCCGCGTTGGTCCCGGATATCGCCAAGGTGGCGGGCATCAGGCAGCTTTCGGAAACCGATGGTCCCGCCAGCGGCGCACGCCTGATCCAGATCGACAGCGGTGGCGGTCTGCGTGTCGAACTGCTGCCCGACCGCTGCTGCGATATCGGCCAGGTCTGGTGCAATGACGTGCCCTTCGGCTGGACCGGGCCGATCGGCATGAGCGGAACCCACTCCGTCGGCGAGAACACGACGCTCTCCGGTCTGATGTCAACCTGCGGCTTCGACCACATCCGCCAGCCCGATACGGACGAGGGGCGCTCCTATCCCCTGCATGGCCGGATGGCGCGGATGCCCGCGAAGATCGTCTCTTGCGTCTCCGACTGGGATGGCGATGATTGCAATTTCCGTGCGGCGGCGGAGGCGACCCAGTTCGTGCTCGGGCAGGCGACCGTCAGGCTGGAGCGTGAGATCGTTGTTCCCCTCGGCGGCCGGACACTCACGCTCACCGACCGCGTGACCGTACTTTCGGGATCGCTGCCGCTGATGGCAATGTACCACATCAATTTCGGCTTTCCGCTGGCGAGCCCCGGTTCGCGCCTGACACTTGCCGGCAAGGATGTCCCCGATGCGTTGTCGCCCGATGGCATCCGCACCCGGCCGTCTGGCGCGGGGCCAGTCCAGGTCGTCCTTACAGGCGATGGCGAGGCGCCGCCGCGCTACACACTTGAATATGACGGCGATGCGCTTCCCTGTCTCCAGACGCTGCGCAACGCGACGGACGGCACAAATCTCTTCTGCATCGAGCCGGCGACCCACGAGAAGCAGCCGCGCGCCGCCCTGCGCGAGGCCGGCCTCCTGGAACCCTCCGGGCGCGGCGCCACGCGGGTCTTCAGCCTGCACATGTCCTTCGATCCCGGCGGACACACGGCGGGCTACGCGTGAAACCGCCTCGATCCGAAAAGATGGTTGGTCCTCAGCGCTCCTAAGGCCGTGCCGGAAGATGACGGAACGCGAAGTGTTTTTCTCTTTCCCACATAAAGGCAATCCCGGGCGGCTTTCACCACCTCGTCCGGCATCGGACCCCACAAACAAGGCGGAGTGAATGCGTGACCCGCCCCAACATCATCTTCATCATGTCCGACGATCATGCCTCGCGCGTCATTTCGACCTATGGCGCGGGCATCAACAACACGCCTTCATCGGCCGGCTGGCCAATGAAGGCGTGCGGAGCGATGCGACCTATGTGACCAACTCGATCTGCACGCCGTCGCGCGCCGCGATCCTGACGGGAACGCATAACCATGTGAACGGCGTGACGACGCTTTCGACCCATATCGACAATCGCCTGCCCAATGTCGCCAAGGCCTTGAAGGCCGGTGGCTATGTGACCGCGATCTTCGGCTGTTCGATCGAAGCGAATGCGCTGCATGGCGGGCATCTCTCTTTCTGTGACAAGAAATCATAAGACAAGCCCTTCAGGCTCAAGTCGCGCACGGCGGCATCACACGATCCCGCCGTCGGCGCGGATGGTTCTGCCGGTTACCCAGCGCGCGTCCTCGGATACCAGCATGGCGATCACGCGGGCGATGTCTTCGGGTTGGCCGACGCGGCCGAGCGAGGTCTGGGCGGCGACCGCGTCGCCGCGTTCGGCAATTGCCTTGCGTGTCATGTCGGTTTCGGTCAGGCCGGGGGCGACCGAGTTGACGCGGATGCCGCGCCCGCCCAGTTCCTTGGCGAAACCCTCGGTCAGCGCGATCACCGCCGCTTTCGAGGCCGCATAGAGCGCGACGCCCGGCTGAACATTCTGCGCGAAGCGCGACGAGAGCGTGACGATCGAACCGCCGTCAGTCATCCTGGCGGCGGCGGCGCGGATCGCCTGCAAGGTCCCGCCGACATTGACGTCCATCACGGCTGTCACGTCCTCGCCGCTGATGCCCTCGAGCTTCGACCAGTGGTTGACCCCGGCGGCCGTCACCAGGATGTCGAGCCTGCCGAAATTGTCGATCGCCGCGCTGACGGCCGCA